>Ga0160427_10000059_pt1 | contig 101904 bp, 91 predicted proteins | sample SolpanmetagenomL_FD_108194 | JGI IMG/M metagenome (GOLD analysis project Ga0160427, IMG submission 108194) | Solar panel surface microbial communities from Lawrence Berkeley National Laboratory, California, USA - L | ecosystem: Engineered > Built environment > Solar panel > Unclassified ...
AAAAGTACAACATGCAGGATTCGCAGATGGTCACCCACTCTACTACTAACCGCACCATTCCCAGTTTGACAGGCCCGAGCGGACGAGAGGGAGTATTTTCTAGGATGTATGGTCGTACTTGTACATGATTCTTAAGTTTACAATACATATACTACGTTGAGGTGTCAAATATTCTGAAATACAATTTATCTTCCGTGTCGTCATCGTCTTGTCTACAGTCCATCACATAACTCAACCCAACTAGATAGATAACAAATGGTATAAATGCTTGAACATAGACCAAAATTATATATAGGTCTTGCATTTACCCTCGGTATCCTTTTGACCCTAGGGTATAAAGATTTATATCCGGATCTTGAGCGGAGATTTCTCGCTCGTCGCCGACATAATGCTCGTAAAAAGCAACGTTTGGACCAAGAAGAGTCATTGATACCTTCTGAAGATTTCCATCCCGATCATGTATCTCTACTCGATAATTCCAAAATCATTTCTTCTCCCTCTGATCAGGAATGGTCACATATCTCTTCCTCTCTTGCGCAATCGTCTCGTTACGAAAGTATAAGTAATGGTATAGAAGGCACAATCGGCTCGACGCCTTTGATCCGCATAAAGTCTTTATCGGAATATACACAATGTGAAATCCTTGCCAAAGCGGAATTCCTCAACGGAGCAGGAAATAGTCCTAAAGACCGTGTGGCGCTAAACATGATCCTTACTGCTGAACGCGACGGTCTTCTTGTCCCTGGTCGTGGAGATTGTATCTACGAAGGTACAGTCGGCTCTACGGGTATATCATTAGCCGCGATAGCGCGAGCAAGAGGATACAGAGCTCATATTTGTATGCCTTCTGATCAAAGTCTTGAAAAATCGTCGTTGTTACTCCACTTGGGTGCAGAAGTGGAAAGGGTTCCCCCAGCTAGTATAGTCGACTCTAATCAATTTGTAAACCTAGCAAAACGCAGAGCGTCGGAACATACAGCGGACGAAAATAAAAGTGGGAGAGGATATTTTGCAGATCAATTCGAGAATGTTGCCAACTTTACCGCTCATTACAAAAGTACTGGACCTGAAATCTACTCTCAATGTGATGGAAAGTTAGATGCCTTTGTGGCTGGAGCAGGTACGGGTGGCACTATAAGTGGTGTAGCAATGTATTTGATCGAAAAGATGGGAAGGAAAAATGTCAAGATTGTGCTGGCGGATCCACAAGGAAGTGGGTTGTACAACAAAATCAAGTATGGAGTCATGTTCAGTCAAACTGAAAAGGAAGGTACTAGAAGAAGAAATCAAGTCGATTCAATAGTAGAAGGCATTGGAGTAAATAGAATTACAGCCAATTTTGAAGCGGGAAGAGAATTGGTGGATGATGCTATCAAAGTGTCGGATCAGCAAGCTATAGGTATGGCAAGATGGCTGGTGGAAAAGGATGGCCTGTTTGTAGGAAGTAGTAGCGCTGTCAATTGTGGGTTCCATCATCTCATTTATCCTTTCAATACTTCATATTTAATTATGCTACGCTAAATGCTTTCCAATATGTCATATGCTAACGTTAAAAATGTATAGGTGTGGCCGCGGTAAAACTTGCACAAACTTTAGGCCCGGGACATAGAATCGTGACAATTCTCTGTGATTCAGGTACAAGACACTTGTCCAAGTTTTGGAAAGAAGCAGGTGTTATTGGAGATAAGGATGATGCCAGTCTTGATGAGGTTCTTGCATTGGATGAATAATGGATCGTCAGCCGAGCTCATCGATTAGATGCGATGCAAGTGTTGATGAAAGTCCACGTTTGTCATTAAGTTGACTAGACTTGAAGACTTTCCTTCCTCCCGCGTTATGGTTGGAATTTGGGCTTAATACTTTACGCAAAACAGCTGTACGTAACGGTTCAGCGTTTGTAGTACGGGATGTCAGTTTGTTTGATACTTGACTTGAAGCTGTAATGATTTTAGCATCAGACTTTGAACGAACTTTTGATGGAACATTTGTCGCTATCGTGACGTTGTTGTTTCCGGGACCAGATTCTACAGGTGGTGGTCTTGTGGCATTTTTGGGTGAATTCTGCTGTGTGACATCCTCCCATGCTGATGCTGAACGACTTGCTGCATATGAAGATGGATTTATGAAATACGGGGTTGAATTAGTTGATACGCCAGGCATAGAATATGTCAACACCATATCAGGATCTGGATAGCTTGGATCCTCTACATCAGGCATGGCTAAATCATAATCAACCATTTGATGTGGGGAAGTGCTAGCATCACGTTGTACCACGACTGTCTCATTGTATTGGGTTTCGTCATGAGGGATGACGTTGCTTACAGGCTCGGGCGGTGGCGTGATCCTGGCAGTTTCTTTCGAACCTTGGCAGACCACCGACTGGGAAGTCGTATTTTCTTGGACCTTTTTGGAGTATTTTGGTGGAATTCTTGCAGACTTGACCATTTGCTTGTTTCCTGTAGATAACGAATTAGGCATGGAAGTTGTACTTTGTATTATCGTGGTCACTGATTTGGATTTGTTGGTGTTCTGTCTGTCGTCGTCATCGTCGACGTCGTTATCATCCATAGCATTTACTATCTTACTATAATCATGTGAAACAGAACGGTCAACGTGACTTTTGCTCCCGTTCTTGCTGTTCTTGGACCTCGAGTTTTTAGTTTTGACTTTAGTCATGTTTTGTAAGCCATCTGAAGCACTGCCTTGGAGCTCTGATATTTCCGAAGTTTCACGTGAAGTATTCGACAAACGTTGATTAGATCTAAAATCCGTTCTTGCAATCTTTCGACGCTTCAGTGGTCGATCTGCAGATATATCAGCCTGAAGGCTCGCTGTAGAATCGCTTGAAGATGCCCTGTGACTGCCATTCACACCTCTAGCATCATCTCTTTGCTTAACGGTCCTCTGGCGTTGTGGTTTATGGAGATTTTGACGACTTGTCTCTGTCCCACTCTTGCTGATATTTTTAGCAACTGCCTCTGCCTCTGCCGAACTTCCTCTATCACTGTCTGCAATCTCATGGATTCGACCTTGATCATTAGCGTATAAAGTTTCTTCGTCTGCGTTCTTATCTCTCTTCTTCGTTGTGGGAATTCTTTTGCTTGCACCATTCAAAATTCCTCTCACAGCAGCATCTTCTTCCTCATCGTCAAAGATCTCTTCTATTTGAGCTTCGCGAGTGTCCTGGGATATCCACTTGAGTGTGCGGTTGTACCTTACCGATATAGAACCTTCAGATCTTCCTGGTAGTAATTTTGCGATTTGACTCCAATGTAGATTACGATTTTCTTTCAACCTGATAATAAATGCGTCCTCCTGCTTTGTAAATCGTGGGAGAGATTTACCATAAGGTCCTTCGGGGTCATCTGCGTCGTAATTTTCATTGGGTTTTTCGTGGGACGAAGACATGACGGGAATTGTTATTTCCGCTCGAAAACATGAAGTAGACATTGGAGCCGTCTGCACGAATGACTGATCATTTGGTTGAATGCCATCAATCTGTGCAGGGTCCGGTAATTCATCCATGTCAGTGATAACCTGTTGTTTGTCTTTGATAACTTTCTTTGGGAGTCTTTTTCGAGCTTTCGTCTTGGAAAGCATTTCTTTATCTCTCAAATATCCTCTATTGACAACACCGTGAGCCAGTGATTGAAAGTTGTGCTGTGCATGTCTCATAAACTCTGTGTAGTCGATTTCATGCGTTGAGGTGCCGACATTCGACTGTATATGATCCAGTGCGTCCTGCTCCTCGGGAGTATCGTGGCGTTCAGTAGAATCAATATCCATGAAGTCACCATCATGGGATTGTGAGTGGATAGATTGCACGTCACTATCGTAGGCATCATACATATTCTCTATAATTTCCGGAGTGGAGCCACGAGATTGATCTACAAATTCCATGTCTTTTCCATATGAGATGACCGTTCTGTCTGATGCTCTGGGCACCGTTGCTGAACCAATATGACATTCAAGCTGGGTTGCTTTGTTTGGTCTTTTGCGTGCTATCCGTCTCATATCACCGTCATCTTCATAAGACGCCCAAAGTGAAATCTGCCCTGCTGGCGAAGCAGATCGTAGCTCTTCTGTTTGCCTCATCATGCGGCTAGAGAATGGAGTGATAGGATTGTATGACGTTGGTAATGCTGGAACAGCCCAGGGATCATTCCTGGATGGCGCAGAAATCATTTGAGAGGTCATTTGTTGATTTAAAAACTGTACGATAGATTGTGCGAGGGTTTGTCCAAGATTTGCAACAGAAGAAGTATCGATTGGTATCTTGGGCATCGTGCTGACTTGTTGCTGATGCCCAGTAGCACGACTAGTCATCGCAGTAGACCCGTTATAGCTGGATGTTATGGCTGATTTCTCTTTGAGATTGCCATATGAATGTGTTCCTTGTAATTCATCCTCCGAATCTTCATCTTCATTACCTGCTGATGACTCGTCATAATTCTCCATTTGATAAGCCGATCCATATGGCTGCCGATGCTGTCCATTTCTATTAGACACAACCTCATCCGAACCCAACTCTTGGGTAAAAGCTCTTAGGAAACGTCTCGAAGCATGTGATCCGACATCCGTCTCATGTCGCATTTGTGTGAGATGGCCATTGTCAACCACAACCTGGCCAGTAGTGAGATTGATCTCATCGCCGGTTTCTGAAAAGTCGCGGCTATATTTCTCAAATATATTCTCGAATTTACGCTTGAGTCGACGATCGTTCCGATGCCGGGATTCAATTAATTCTTGAGGATCATCTGGCCGTGGCGGTCTCCTATACTGCGAAGCTAGCATGATCGAGACTGATTGAGAATAAAGGCATTGCAAATCTGATGCTAGATGATGGATATTCGGGAAGTAGGAGGGAAGCTCGATCTCATGTCCATATGCTAGATCAGATACATAATTTTAGATTAAGAACGCGTGAACGAGAAAATGAAAATGACGCGAAGCGGCAGACGCTTTTAAATTTTTAAGTTTTTAGTTGGCAGATTGGTTTTTAGTCACGTGCGAAAAAGTCATGGCAAGTCGACTTTATTTGCATAACGTAAATAACCCCCTATTGCATTGAACAATAATTCTTTTAGCTTGCATCGTAGATTCAGATGTATTGGCTGTCGATATACATGGCTACAAGAGATTGATGTCTACTTCTTAGCGTCATAAATATACCCACCAGGAAGACATTTACGCCATGTATCTACCTTTTGAGTGTTACTCACCAGTAACCAAATGCATCATATAATCCACTCTTTCATTTTGATCACTAGATGTCCCACAATTGAACTCTCAAGATTTTATGTCTGTCGTACTTCCGTTTTGAAGACTTGAATCACCTGAGCTAGACATGGCTGTTGGTCGTGCATCACTATCTGTAACACTCCGAGGAGTAGGTATACTCGTGGCTCCGAAACCGTCCATGGAGGCTTGCGGACTGGTCATAGATTCATGCTGAGGACTGCTCATCTGTGCTGCACCAGTGGATTGCGAAGGTTGTTGACGTCGCCACGTATCGCTTGCAGAATTGGTAGCTATATGTATTCATCAGTCGAGCTCTCAAAACATATAGAATCTGCTGGAAGATAACTTACGACCACTACCACCTCCACCATAGCCTCCTCTAAAAGAAGACGATCCCCTATCGGCTGCCAGATCAACGCGAATCGTGCGGCCGTCGAACCTATTACCATCCATCAGCTTTGTTACCAGATAGCGTGATTAGACTTGATCGCATTCTTGCTACTGACTCTTCATTATTCATCGCGTCAATCGCCTTCTTAGCAGCTGAATCCTGAGCAAAGCGAACAAAGCCAAAACCACGACTACGTCCTGTATCTCTGTCCTTGACAACAGTCTGGCAATGTGGTCAGTCATTTTTAGAATAATATCCTGCTTTGAATTGGATTTGGCTAACAGCTTCTGTCACTTCGCCAAATTCTGCGAATTTGTTTCGGAGACTATCATCATCGGTATGCCATGCAAGGCCGCTTACTTTTGATCAGCTTAATCAATATGGACATTGACTGTGGCTCAATTCTTACCCGATGAACAGCTTGGCCATAATATTACTGGTGGAAAGCCGAAATCAAGACTTGACTTTTACTTGCAATCAGTACATTTGAAACAAACGAGATATAATGAAGAGTAATTCACATTCCAAGGTTGAAGAAGTTTTGAATTGACAGATCAATAGAATTTCGCGTTAAAAGCTGACAAAGTTGAAGACCAAAGATACTTCTTTATAGTCTTGAAGAGGTATTGTATGCTAGGTTTCCTCTACTTATGCAACTTACTGATCATAAAAGCTTTTACAATCAGACGAACTACGATGAAACGTGGCACAAGAAACATAATTCTTATTACACAGCATGTAATTTGATAGGGGTGTGCAAGCAATGCACAGCCCAAGAACTGTGTAACTCTTCATCTTGCCGTAAGCTTGTCCGAACGATCAGAAAATCAAAGAAAATACTGGTGTGGTTCCATATTCAAACAACTAAAAATGCCTGAATATAACGGTTTGATAGTACAGTAATAATAAGCCCTGGTTAAGAAGCTTTTCTGGTTGAGCCACATGCTACGGATATGGGCGTCAACCATACCAAACTTTGGAGACCCATAATAGAAATAGCCGCCTCTAGACTTTTCAGCACGGTGCGCGTACAGTATAACGTTCTCGTGGTACTACTGTACTATCTATGGCTTGTACTGTATATATAATAATTATTTCGATCATGAATGGTTGCAATCAGGGTTACGATGTTTGTATAATTGTTTTTTCTATAGAATGGATTTATGTGATAGAATTCATGGAGACCATCTCGTTGCTGCATGCAGCTGGAAATAAATTCCGCCGTCCAAACGTCTCAGCCAGCAATAGTACAACCGCTGATGACATTGAGAATGATGCACATGTCTCCCTCAACAATAACATACTTTATGTAGTTTTGTATGTCATGTTTGTGACAAAACTGCCGTGTTGGAAATGCCGGACAAACGTGTCAAATCTAATAATTGTTCAAGCAATTTGGCCGATCCCGAGTTGTCGAACAGAAATACCCTACAGCCTTACAACTTAACTATAACCGGCTTTTTTTAATGGTAATGCCGCTCCCATATCGGTAGATCAGAGTAAAAACGTTCCATGCGTTTGACGAGAAAAATGGCCAACGCCACAAATCATACTAATGTTTCGTTGAAGTCAAATATTATTGGGTATCCAATCAGATTGAGATACAGTCAAGGAAGCTTTTTCCGCGGGCATTTGTTTCAGGCTAAACTCAATTCAACCATGCGATGTTTTCTGGTAACTCACGTCCCTTACAAGTAATAATTGAGGTGTGTCTAATCCTTGATCGTTTTGATTGAAGATTGCAGTCGGAGTTACAGAGTCTCAACAAAACGACAAAGTCATCTACAATGATTTGGAATAACTCAACACTAAGTCCGATAAGCTAGCTATCAATTACCGTGAACCAATCATGTATAATAAGTTAATACTGTAATTGAATCATGATGACACGTCCAAGCCCTTGGTCTGTCAAGTAAGCTTCAAACCAAAAAGTTGCTGCCCAATAATTGGCTACCATTTATATCATGGCGACCACGAATACAGCATTGACGATTCTTTGCTATTGAGCCTTGTCCGTTATGATCTAAACAGGACAAGATTTTGCAAGTGCTATCATCGTGACATACGTACCTGCTTCAATTGTGAGTTCGACAAAAGGTAGGTCTTCCATGATGTCACAAGGAAAACATTCTATGACTCGGAAAGATCTCCAAATTGTGGTAATTATCCATTTCCTATATGAATGGATATCGCAGAATGGGCATCAAATGTGGAGCTAGAAGATATAAATCCACAACCGACGTACCTTTCTTCAGTTCAGCATCGACGTGGCCTAGCAGAAAATGCTACTACTTTGAAGATCAAACATTTAGAGACTCAGTGCCAGCGGAGTAATGACGAGCATATACAGAAGCAAGCTGCTGAAGAATCTTTGTTGGAGGGAACCGATCCATATGCGAAGCGGAAACGACACAAAATCAATGTTCAACGCTACGAGCCGAAAGAAACCTTACGCAAAACTAAAAACGTAGAGCGAAAGGCAAAGCGAGGGAAGAAAGCATGCATATCAAATGTACAGGCTTCCCATGCCAAAAGGAAAGATGGGTCATCTACATCAGGTGGACGACTTACAGTAAGCCCGACTTCTATATTGGTACGAGTTCCGATGCGAAGGGTCTAACGGCAGAAAGATAAAACCAGCGATCAAGTCGGGCATGTTTCGCCATGGACTTGCCTCTTCACCATACAATAATCAGAGCAAAAGTAGTATGTCAGCCATACTGTGTATTTGATTTGATTACGTTCTGATTTCTATAGGCCTTACCTTCGATGATGAGAGATTCCTACTGGGGATCGACTCGACTGATAAACGTAGCGGTGATCATATACAAGTCAACAACCGATCAAAATACTTAGAAATGGATCGAGACAATGCAAAGGAGGGAAGAGTGGCCGTGTACTCTCAAAGGTCAGAAGCCACCGCCGAAGGTAAAGTTGAGACCTTTAAGCCTGGACCTGCGCAATTTCCACAAGTAGCAACAAAATTTGAATCTCAAAATGACAAGCAGTCAGACATCATCTCAAGCAGATATTTCACGAATATGACTTTTCCGAAAGATGAGCATTTTACAATTCCACCGCTGGATCAACAGCATTCTCACGCGGATGATTGCCATGAATCATTTTCCAGTGTACCTCTTCATCATTTTACCGTGTCTACAATGGATGAAGAAATTAATGGAATACATCCCGAATCTCGCAAAGATAACCTATATGACGAGACACTTGCACAATATAAAGGAAGATCTGATGATGAGTTTCGTTTTGAGAATCTCATATCAGACTGCTGCAGCACAGCAAAGCGTCTGAATGAGTATTCTTACGTCCACACTCAGCCATGGTCACATGTATCGCACAAGACCCCTAAAGAACTGAATGACGACGTATCAACCGCGAATGCCTCGACCATATACGCAGCTGATAATTTCACTTCAATACCAAGACCAGCTCCTCATATCGGCTCACCTTTACAGGGATGCCTAGTGCGACAGCATGAGGTCAGCTATCCAATAGAGGACATTGCGTACGAAGGTGAGCTTCCGTCCAGCTATGCATCCACTTTCAATCAGTCTTGCCTTACTAATCACACCGAGAAACTATTTCGCGATGCTACATGTAATAATATGATTAGCAGGGCAGGACTATACCCATCGAGCTTCAAGATTGATCATGATGATGATCAATTTGCGACCTTTTGGAAAGCACAGAACTTCCATTGAAGTTTACAAGCTAGCTCGAAGATATCTACAGCAGTTACAATAATATACAGTACATACGTTGTGGTGACTAGCTTTTGGAACGCGTGGGGTAATTTTGCCCTTTCAATTTTTGTTGCCCTCGATTCTACCGTAGTGTTTAAACGAGCTTCTGGCATGTTGCACGTTGAAGTACCCGAACACTGATTTTGCATAAATCGTATATGCGCATTCTTTCCGCACGTATAGTGGTAAAATCGGGATTGATTATACCTTCATCTCGTGTCGTGGTGAGATCTCATCACGCTATTCACAATCTGGCCCACCGAAGTCACCCCGCTTTGAATTTCACCGCCTCTGATTCCATTAAAATCCAGCAACGTACAGCTCAGATAGCTCGACATCTAAGTAGCACGACTCCATCGTCCAGAGAACTGACAATGGCATCTAAAAGCTCATCCGGGTACAGTATACGCTCTATCGCTCCAGCACACACCCTTGATCATCGGGTGTACATCGAAAAGGATGGCCTTCCTGTCTCTCCTTTTCACGACATTCCTTTGTATGCGAACGAACAACAAACCATCCTCAACATGATTGTTGAAATCCCTAGATGGACCAATGCCAAGCAAGAGGTATTCATAATCATGCTTAATCTAATCTGAAATGTATACTAATATATGCTTTAATAGATCTCCAAAGAGGAGACTTTGAACCCCATCAAGCAAGATATCAAAAAGGGAAAATTACGATTTGTACGCAATTGTTTCCCTCACAAAGGTTATATCTGGAATTACGGGGCCTTTCCTCAGGTAAAGCTTCCAATCAATTTATAATATGTAGCCATTATTTTGACGATAGTAGACATGGGAAGACCCCAATGTAACACACCCTGAAACAAAGGCTAAAGGTGATAATGACCCACTTGACGTCTGCGAAATTGGTGAATTGGTTGCCAAGGTCGGCGAGGTCAAGCAAGTCAAAGTGCTCGGTGTCATGGCACTTTTGGACGAAGGTGAAACAGATTGGAAGATCATTGTTATCGATGTCAATGACCCACTCGCACCAAAATTGAATGACGTTGAGGACGTTGAGCGTCACTTGCCAGGTTTATTACGAGCTACAAATGAATGGTTCCGTATCTACAAGATTCCCGATGGAAAGCCAGAGAATCAATTCGCTTTCAGCGGTGAATGTAAAAACAAGAAATACGCCATGGAGGTGGTCCGTGAGTGCGCAGAGGCATGGGACAGACTGATCACTCATAAATCCCAACCAGGTGATATTTCTCTGTGAGTATACACTTTATTGCAATTCATCGACGTGCGCACTAATCATTTCTAGTGTTAATACAACCGTATCTCAATCTCCTGACCGTGTCGATCGTGGACAATTGAACATTCCTCAAGGAGACAATCAACCTCCCGCACCAATTGATCCAAGTGTTGATAAATGGTTTTACATCTCTGGAGCTTCAGTCTAATGATATCAAAGGTCCCTTCGACATGAGTATGGAGTATAATGGATATATTGCAACTAGTCATATAAATACAAATATTAAACGTTATGTAGAGCTTATGCTACTGATTGCACTACTATAATATCAAGAGTCGTGAATTCATGCCTCGTCAACTACCATAAATCACATTCTAGCCATTCAGATCATCTTGTCGTTGTAACATTCTGGAATGCCTGTCAACTTCTCTTTGAATATCCATTATCTTTAAGGACTCGATGTCTATATTCATCGCCTTCCCGTCCTCTTCACAGGCCAAATGTTAGTAAGAAGTCGTCATTATGACTTTGATGTTTACTGACTAAACATGAGTTCCAATTTACCCGGTTGTGACGCTTCTGCTTGCGACAACATTTTGACATTTATTTTAACACCAGAACTTCGTGCATTTGGCGGTAAAAGTGCTAGAAACGTCCTCGCTGTCTTGCCTGATCGAGCATTGAACGGTGAAAAGACTGTAGATACAGAGGTTATGTAACGTGTAATCATGTTGACAGATACGTGCTTTTGTCAGGCAGGTTTCACTTTGAACGAGTAAAAAAGTTCAAGTGTCAAATTGGCAGAACAAAATGCGTCATCGCAACTTTCGTCATATTTCCAACTGGCAGCATCATAAATCCTCCCTATATCACTCAAATGAGTCTACACGCAGCATCAGTAAATTCTCAAAACTTGGTAGATTCTTTGAGAATCACTTTTCAACAAATAGCAAAGCTTAGTAAAGGCAACGATGTCGATTTAGCAATTGATATTCGAGATAGTTTGAAGCAACACCAGGAAGCATTGGAATTACTTCAACAAGACGTAGACGATTTAACGCCACGTCAAACAAGATCCGCATACGACAGAAGAGACAGTGAGAGATCTAGAGAAGTTTCACGACTTGCCGCACAAGTTGTACGATCTGGTGAAGAATTGAAAAAGTAAGAACACAATCCTGTTTTTTGACATATCAGGAGCATGTCTAATGTATCGAAAGCGCACAATCTCAATATCGTCGTGCTCAATTGACTGCCAAACGTGCACTTGAGGCATCTCAGCGCTCGAATCGAGAAGCAGCGTTTGAACAACTAAAGAACTCCTATCTAGCAAATCCATCCGATACATCTTCCAATCAAGCTACTCAACCACCAGTTGTAGTTACAAGACAACAACCACGCGATAAGAAACTCTCAGAATCAGATCTTCTTCTCGATACATCATCTGACATAACTCTCGCTCTTCGACAAACACACGATCGTTTAACAGCAGAACTTTCCCGATCACAATTCGCAACTCAAACTTTAGCAGAATCTACAGCTGCTCTCGAAGGTCTCAGTGATCGTTACAGCGGTCTTGATAGTCTATTGGGACAGAGTAAAGCGCTTGTAGGGACTCTAGTAAGAAGTCAAAAGAGCGATACCTGGTATTTAGAAACTGCATTCTACTTACTCATCGTGACAATCGTCTGGTTGATATTCAGGAGGTGGATATACGGTCCTGCCTGGTGGTTTGTTTGGTTGCCTCTGAAAATCTTCTTGCTAAAACCCGTTATTTTTGTGTTTGGGCTTCTTGGTTTAGGAAGAGGTGGTGTCAAAAGTGCTATCGGTCAAAGTACAAGCACAGGTCTTGTTATACATAATTCTGCCTTGGTAACTGCATCTATAATTCCGACAACCTCCCGAACAGTCAGTGTAGTTGTTGGTAGTGAAATACCCGCAAAGTTAGCAATGTCAGATCAACCCCAGAACCAAAAAGCAGATGGTGATAGCTTGACGAATAAGATAGGTCAAATGGTGGAAGATGCAAATCAAAAAGTACATGAGACTCAAGACAGTAGTAGCATTGGACATGATCAGATACGACGCGGAGATGGAACAATCCTAGAAGCACGGGGAACGAAGGCAGCGAATCCGAAGAAAAGGATGTTTGAGGCGGACGTCGAGGATGCAAAGAATGAACAAAGGGAAGCCGGTCATGAGACTGTCAAACGAGATGAGCTATAATATTTGTCAATGTTTACAAGTAAGTCCTTTTTCAAACTATTTACTTGTCCAGCAACTCGCGTGATGAAATCATTGTATTGTCATCCTTAGCCTAGAGGAGATCTTGCGATGTATCGATTTATGTGGTTAGGCCGGGCTTCTGCCAGGCATTTACCCTCTGTCGTTACATGGTAATATCCAGTGTAGACATCAATCTTCTCTCTGATCCGAAATCGCTTATCACCTTATATCATATAACCAAATTCAAAAGAATGTATACTAACTTCTGCTAGTCTGTATTTTGTTTGACAACTTCCGGTCTGGAATGTATGAGTCATATATTGGAGGAGCTTCGATTACGATCATATACAGATAGAGTAGGAATGTTTATTATGCTTTGTAGTTCACTTTATGAAATTACGAATGTCATTTTAGAGCAAGTGAACATGTGAAAAGTGGTTGCATGTTTGTAATTTAAGTCCACCGTAATTATTTTATGTATTACATCTGGTCCAAGTGAAGTCCTCTGAATTTGTCATATCTATTATAGTGCACATTACCAGTAGTTGAACAAAGGCGCGATTGTGATAGACCAAGCCGTTATCAGCGATTTGAGAGCATTGCAGGTCAGCGATTTGAGAGCATTGCAGGGTAGCGCGGTGCCGGGTTGCTCGAGGCAAGATGTCAAAGCTCGAATCAAAAGACATTGAAGAAACGAGCAAGAAAATCATAAAAGCGTATACAGATGATGTCTCCTCCACCACACTTATAGAATTGATTGCGCCGCTCAAAGAATGGACGGCAACGGAAAAGATGTTGCGACAGACGAATATAGGGCGAACCATGGGAAAACTACGGCAACATAAAGATCGAGATGTTGCGACTTTGGCTACGGAATTGGTCAGTAAATGGAAATCAGACGTGAAAAAAGTTGGCAGCTCGCCAGCATCAGCGACAAAGACGATACCACAAGTAACGACAGTCACGGCCACATCGACAAGTATGAATGGCAACGGATCCGCAGATACACAAATGCCTGATGAATCATCACTTCCGACATCTGGAGATTCTGGCGCAGTAGCCATCGATACGACATCTTGGAAAGGCGATTCAGAGAAGCGCAATGCTGCAACAGACAAGATCAATTATCAAGTTACGAACAACGCCATTCGAGACAGTTGTATCAAATTAATGTACGATGGACTAGCATACATGTCTTCCGAACGACCAGACGATATACTGAAAGTAGCTGTATCAGTAGAACAAGCAGCTTTTGACGTCTATCAGCCAGAAACTTCTCAACCATACAAAACTCGCATGAGATCTCTCTTCCAGAACCTCAAGATCAAGACGAATTCCTGGTTACGTAATAGAGTATATAATGGAATAATTGAACCGTCAAAGTTTGTTCGGATGACACACGAAGAGTTAAAGAGTGATGATCTAAAAGATGAAGAGGCTAGATTGAAGATAGAGAATATGAATAACGCCATGGTTGCACAAGAACAGAAAAGTGTAAGTGCAAGTTTACAATGCGGGAAATGTGGTCAGAAACAGGTCATATATTCACAAGCTCAGACGAGAAGTGCTGATGAACCTATGACGACTTTTTGTGAATGTAAGAATTGTGGAAAGAGATGGAAGTTTTCATAATTCATTTCATGTGAAGAATGACATGATGATCGGAATTAAGTCATGGAGTTAATGTATAACATGAGGTGTGATGAAGATTATCAATGTTTCAATAAAAAATAAATAGTTGCAGAACTAAATTGTACAATATCATTTTCCGTGCAGAAAAATCAGGGATTCAGCAGTGATGCAGTGATTGATCCCAGTACATTTTTCGTCTATTGAATCAGCGGTGTAAATCATAACCTTCATAGACGACAGCATATCACGTTCGTGGTTGTTCCATTTCGGCAAATAAAAGGTTATTTATCGCAGGCTTTCACGTGATTTCGACGATAGGGCTTTTTTGCGACCGACTTTTTTCCCCTCCTTCTTTCGTCATCTGATCTCTACCTGCTCAACAAAACATCAGATCGTCAAGGACTGATCTGGCTTTCTATCATATCTTCATTTATACATAACAAATACTTGAATATCAGCCAAGTATGGACTCTATGCGGTCCCTCAATACATCATTACCAAGAACTTCACCTCAACGGCGAATGAATCACAATAATCAATCTAATACTCATACAACATCTCACAACAATCATATCAATGCTAATAGTCATTCACAAACGTCCAATACTTATAGTCAATCACAAACATCCATGTCCCGTCCTCCCCAAGACCTGTTATCAGCCTTCCGAGCAGCCGCTCTTTCAGTAACAACATTATACAAAAGTGCTGCGTCATTACAGGCTCCGGCAAGAGCAGAGGGTTATCAGGATGCAATAGAAGATCTACTGCTATTCTTAGATAAAGAGCACATAGGACTTGGTGATGGTGAAGGTTGGCGTATACGACAATGGGCTACAGGGAAGTTAGACGGACAAGAGATCAATAATAATGAAAATGAGGAGGAAGAGGAAGAACAACATCAACATCAACAACAACAACAACATCATCATCATGATGATGAGGAACAAGTGGAAAACAATGTGTCAGATCAAACACCAGCTGATCAAGAATCTACCGTCGAAGACCTTGCTATCTCTGTTGAATTGCCGCCTAGAGAGCCTGTCGAACTTGTTAAACCGACGACTGCAAAACCGAATGAAAGCACCACATTTCCATCACACCCAATAAGTCAAGACGTATTTACCTTTCGATCACAACATCAATATCCTACCAATCATCAACGGGATGTAAGCATGGATGGTCTTTCCATTACCGATTCCATGAGCAATAATAATTCGAATGCATTTGTAAAACCCGATATATCTACAAAGTCCAACCGACATCGCCATCAACGAACGAATAATCAACGATCATCCCATACATCACGAGGGTCGTTAGGAACAGGTGCCGGTTCGAAACGTAAAATACCATTTGAGAATTTCTTCGACCTTGGTGGTGTCACGTTTGATTCAAATCATGGTTCAGAGAGAGGCGGTAAACGAGGAAGACATAACTAATCGTTGTAGATATGCGGATCATGTTGTTCCTGCATGCATGAGTTTGATGTAACGCCGAGATGTAATTGCATTAGTACATGAAATGAAATGGTAACGAATGACATTTGCATGATAGATATAATGTTGAGGAGGATGATTGAACGGATGACACATAGTATATATTATTAGTTGCATGTTATATACCCAATAAAGATTAATGAACGACATCTATACATGACTTACCTTTAAACTTGACGCTCACGAATTCATCAATCCGCTAGGCCATAAGATTACGTGAAGAGGAGTTCTAATATTGTATATTACATGCATCAACTAATGGTAGTTTACACAGAAGATAATATAGTACATGAATTATATAAATGCAGTCTCTCTCATCGACAATAGTCAGTTATCGAAAGAATCGATATATTCCAAACCCTACCAGACTCAAAGATGTAAGAGTAACACCCATCCGTCTGGCGGGTATACCTATTCTAGTTGCACTTCTCATAATCTCATCTTGTCGTTTCGTCAAATCTCGGTGTCCACTGAGATAAGAGTAGATTCCTAGTCCAGCAAATGCAGCAGAACCTACATATCGCTTAGTACTTATTCGTGATCCTTTTCGATACTATCTTGACAATCTCGTAACCGCAAACAGTATAGCATAAGTAGTGTAGATCAAACGATATGAAGAACAAGAAATATAGCGAAATATAGCATAACAAAGTAAAGTGAATGAGATTGACAAACCCATTATTCTACATGACAGACAATCGTTTTCTGCCTCCAAGGCCTTTTTCTCTCGTTGTAAGACTTGAAGTGATGAATCGTCACCTCTTGGTATTGAAGATATATTGGATGTAGACATCTTTGTTGAATGTTCATGTGAGAGAATATGTAATGGAGGTACACATGGGGTAAAAGATGAAGCTTTGTCGATGCCAAACTTCACTTCTGTTTCTCCATCAATTCAACCATGAAACTTTATGACGCTGTGAATAGACCTGGCTTTAATATGAAAGGAAAGTGTGTTTGATTTCAATTATGAGTGGTATAGAAGCAGTGTACATATTCGATGAGCACAAGTATGTAGTCATGTATCGATAGCTATCCCGTCAAACTTATAATGTAGTAGTAAACTCGTACTCTCGCACGTCTTTTCATCTAGACCTCCAACTCCTCAGGAATTAATCACCGCATACCTCGCACAAGAAACACCAAGACCATCAATCATATATCTACCTACAACCAACCCATCGAGTATTCTCTATTCCATCACTTCTGATGCTCTTCTCTTTCTCTCCCCTACAACCAAAGACATTCCTCCACTTCTTGTTTTAGAATTCCTTCATCGTGTCTCTACTTCACTAAGCGAGTTTCTCGGTTCTCCTCTCTTACCCTCAAAGATCGATGGAAACCATGACATATGTATTCAAGTGCTGAGTGAATTGTGTGATTCCGGCCTCATTGCTAATACAGAACCGAATTCTCTTCGTGATGTGGTAGTAGATACATCATCAAGTACCCTGTCACGAATCTTGGGGAGTGCGACACAGAACGTCCCATCTCTACAGACAGGACTACAGGGGTTATCAAATAGTAGATCCTCATCACCATCTCCCATAACTACTTTGACTACAAGTCAAATCCCATGGCGAAAGTCCAACGTACGACATACTTCTAATGAATTATACGTCGATATCGTCGAAGAAGTATCAGCAGTCTTTGCACCGTCAGGAAGACCCCTTTCGGCGTTTGTGAATGGTACGATTGCTTTTACTAGTAAAGTATCTGGAATACCAGATCTATTACTTACTCTCACAACGAACACGAACAATGCTTCTCCATCATCGACGAAACTACAAGACATAATTCAACGACCAGTTTTCCATCCTTGTGTTCGTCTTTCTCGATGGAAATCGTCTTCTGAATTGAGCTTTGTCCCACCAGATGGAAGATTCATTCTAGCCGGTTACGAAGTTGATCTCTTATCATCTTCTACGTCACCTCTATCCTCTATCCAGGACGACGTTCGTCTACCCATCTCTCTCGATATAATAACTCCTACATCTAGTCCCGAACAAGCCAAAAGTCTTGATGAGTTTATGATAAAACTCACCCTCCTCCCGTCATTCATATCCGCTTCTACTCCCACGTCGCAGTCTCGTGGCCCGAGTCCTCATCGAGCTCCTCTACGACATCAATCTTCGTCCACGACATATCGCTCTGGATCATCTGCATCTCAACGCACCGCAGCGCAGAGTCTAGCATATCTAGCTTCGAATATTACTTCTACCTCCTCCTCTTTGTTGACAGAGACTAAAGCTCCTCCTAGTCTCGAAGACGTGACTGTCCAAATCCCGCTTCCTAAAGGTGTGAAGAGAGTGGATAATCTTCGGGCGTCAAAGGGTGAAGCTGTCTTCAATCCGCCCTCCTACGTTCCTTCTGGAAGTACGAATGGGAGTCAGGATAGGCCGGGGGTAGTTTGGAAGTTATCCGCAAAGGTATTGGCTGGTATTGATAAAGAAGGTTGTATCTTGAAAGGAAACGTGGTTGGAGAAGACCATCACGATGTAGAAGTGGAAGAAGCAGAAGAAGGAATGGGAAGGGGACAGTATGATTACGACGATGACGAAAAGGGTCAGAATGTACAGAGAAGACATAAAGACAAGAAAGAAGTCAAGGGGTTTGATTGTACGGGTTTGATGCCGAGGTATGTAAGTCTAAGTTTTGGGGTTAGAGGTTGGACGGCAAGTGGATTGAGAGTAGATACACTAAATCTGGATATGAAGAGGAGTAGAGGTGTAGGAGAAGGATTGAAGCCATACAAGGGTGTCAAATACGTTACTGTCAGCAAGGATGGGATGGAGTATAGATGTTGATCAGTCCATCTACCATTAAACCACCCTAAGAAGATTTGTATTGAAACAAACATATTTGTAGCGTCATGAATGTATTATCTCAGGTGTGAATGATTATTGAAGATTTTTTTATTTCAATATTGGTGGATTTAGGATGTTTCGATACATATATTGATATCATGTTTATATCGTATATCACCACCATCCATTGTGCTGTTCTGGTATCATGTCCGTGGTGAATTCCGTCTGAACCCAATCTCCTTACTATCCCATAAACTACTCTTTTCTACATTTTATTCTTTTGTCATGATTTATTTTGAGACTTGACCAAGCGCTACAGCTCGCTGATCTTCCAATTTCGCATAGAACAAATCTCTCGTTCGGACAGCCGGGACGTGGAAGCCGTACCACCATAAATAACCCGCTGCTGTGCCTAGACCTGTAGGAATAGTATTAGTCATTTATTTCATGCAGTGTGAGTGTTGATGTGTTTGATAGAGCGGAAAGGAGAGAGGATGCGGAAGAATCGAAGGATGTGGGAAAGAAAAGTAAGTACCGAATGCGACGGAGAGATCGAGGACAAGTCCGCGGCGGAGCATCTAGAAGTACGTCAGTATGCAAATTGGAGACAGGAGGTAATGCAGTTTGTGTGGACAGTAGACGTACGCCTGTAATGGGTTTTATGTTAGAGGCTCGTCCAGCATTTGATGAACTGGCGCCCGCTGTGGCGGCCTGTCGTAGTATCTACTAAAATGATAAGCCAGCCGGACAATGAAGACTGATGATGGGGATTGATTAAATACGAACCATAGTACGGATCATTTTGTCTCTTGCAAGTGATTCGAATAGCAGGAATACGAACAAATCGGGGTCAAATTGTTATAGACGGTCACCAATATGATCGAATGGAGCGTTGAATTTGACCACGTGATAAAGCTTAATTAAATATTGCTTCCTACAGATTTTTTGCGGTGCTATTTTTACATGATTGAACTCTAGCTTCGTTTTCAGTTTTACATATGTAGCAAGAAATTGCCACTTATCTAGCTTATAGTGATATAGATAGGTTAGGTATGAACCGCTCGTGGAGCAGGCTTTCCGTCTTTGTCAGTGGGAATCTTATTTGCTGAGACTTATAAGGAAACACTGTGCGTCTGTTACTAAAAACCACTGTCTACACTCTGAATGGATCCGCGTGTTCGACGATACTGTTTGTAGATAAATACCTAGATGCTACAGCCAAATTTGCTGAATTTGCGGATGGAAACACATGATAAAATCTTCATCTTCTCGTTCGACTCTCCTCGTATAATAAGGATTGATCAAATTTGACTTACTACAAGTAATTGATAAATTGAGTACTGTTGGTCGATGTGCATGGTGTCTATTTTTAGCATGAAGCGACTACGGCTATGGAGATGTTGTATGAGGATAGCCGAGGTCATCACAGTAAGCCCAAACCCTAATCTCCACCTAGGTTGGTTCTGTGCTTTTTCTACCCAATCGTTGGATTGTATAAAGAATATGCTTTCGCACGAAGGGTTTATTGTACTTTATAGCTACAGTATTTACGTATTTATGATTTTTTGCATTTTCAGTTCAAAACATCTATAGCTTGGTGCATAATCGAGACCTGACACTCGAGTTGGTATCTCATTCTTCCAAGACATTCTCTCAAGCAGTGAGAAAGCTATGTCTGACCGGATCAGGCTATCATTTGCGGGGAGCTATGGAGCCTTGCGGTCGCCAAGGTGTGATAAGTCTGACGTAGATTCTACAAATCCTGGAGGATTCAGAGCGTCCCACACCAACAAAAGCAGCGCCAAAGCCCACCCATTCGTAGTAACTCAATCTCCATTTTTCTTCTCAACTCAGACCTAGCGCAATTCATTCCTATCAAGATATGACGCCATTATCCAATCTTTCCGAGCAGGATTTCATAAATATTACAAGAAGGACCTTTAAAGCCGCATTCTATCGTATTCATTGCGAGAAAGGTCTCGAAGATGAGGTGGCGAACAGAACGAGCGCGGAGAACGCAGGGAAGGTTGTGGAGTCGCAGTGTGTGCGCAGTGCAGCCAAGGCTTGGACGTCAAAAAAGGGGATGCGTTTCCAGGTAAGTCCTTCCATATAGGCGGCAGTGCAATTCTTGCTCGGAGGCTGATGAGCTTCCGATTTCCAGGCGAGCGTTATAGTCACGACTGCCAATTGTCTTGGAACTACAGCAGCTCTGCTTGCACATAAGCAGGATGTCCGAAAGCAGGTGATAAAGAAATGGAGAGTCGAAATGATGTATAACTTGACGAGCGATATGTTTCTGACGATCGCGATGCCTCAGCTTTATAGGCATATGTGTGAATCACTTTTGGACCATAGATTAAGACTGTCAGACGACCTCAGGAACCCAGACGATCTTACGCCGCCGCAACTGTTCGAACTCGCCGTGGATTTCGGAAAAGGCCGTGAATTAGGAACCATCTTTGCGAAGGCCGTTAATCAGCGAGCGACATCACGCGACGCATGGTCTGAATATGTATCGGCGCGGGTAAATCTGGAAAATACGGAAAACCAAAATCTAGAAGAAAATGAGAAAATCGCAGATCGCAAACAATCGGTAAAAGCTGCAGAACGGGAGAGTGGACGAATCCTAGATGCAGAACGTAAGGCTATTCAGATGCGTGAATATAAAAATCTTCGGCAACAGCTAGCGCTCGAGGAAGGGAAAAAAGTCAAAAGAGATATGGCTTTCAAAGCAGAGTCAAAGAAAGTGATGGCCTCTAGATTGGCATTTCTGAAGCAAGTGACCCTGGAGTTTCTCCGCATGATGCAATTTTGCCATAGTGTACGCCTTAGTTCCAACGAAAAAACAGCACAGATTTTGCGCAGCGAAGTAGCCGAGCTTTGGCAACCTGACGAGAACGAATTGGTAGAACACCTGGACTCTCCATTTGGAAGGCTTCTCCCACTTGAAGATAGTGTATTTCTGTGTGTAGTTCAAGAAAACGCAAGGGAAATGCTCGTTTGGCACGAACCTGAGTCAAATTCTGGATCGTCCAAGTCTGGATTGTCTGAGTCTGGACCGTCCAAGTCTCGATCGTCCAAGTCTCGATCGTCCAAGCCTGGATTGTCCAAGCCTGAATCGTCAAAGTCTAGTTATTCACGTCCTTATGACAGCGATTCTGAAGCCTAAAAAAGTCAAACGTATCCAATTTGTAAATCTGCAGGTATCTCATAATCTCCACATTTCTCTTTACGCAAGTCTTCATCTATTCACATTGCTATTACCACTTTTATCGATATGCCTGACCCTTACTCGCTGCTTTTTTGTTTCTTTGCGTTGTACTCTACTACTTTGCATTTTCTTGTTTTTCCGTGATTGTCGAAATGACCAATGTTATTCTCGTTAGGCAGAAGTAATATAACCTTTTTCCGAGTGAGATGTAGACCATACATGAAATACTCGCATTCCCACGTATGGCTTTGGTCAGAGTTGGCTGTTTGGTAGTCATTTCGAAGAGGACTATGTTTGTAAATTAAGATTAGAGATGCGTTTCTATTGGCTGTATTATATTAATGACGTGGTAGCACTTGTTTGATGTACAAGATAGAATTGTAGACATTGATTTGAAGCATCTCATGAATTCAAGTTACCACATGATGGGACTATTTCACACACTCTTCTCCAACAGACGATTCATGTAGGCGTCCGGTAGATTCACTTCTATCTAGGCCAGCGCTCAATTGACAAATGAGGTGTCGAAAATATTATTTATAGACTTAATACACACTATGCTCATCCCAGATCTATATCTCTAGCATATCCTGCCGTGAAATGACATTTCAATCCGCCAAACCCCATCTCGCCTTTCTCCACCCTCTCTCCTCCCTACTCTCTCTCTTCGCTCTCCCCCACCTTCCCATAACCTTTTCCCTCTCCGTCTTCATGTCTTCATTCCCCTTTTGATTCTGAACACACATCTGTATGAAAACGGGACTACACCCATACTTTCTCGCCAGCTTACTAACCGTCCACACTTCCCCATCACTTCCCTCTCCTTCCTTGATTAATGTCCCTCGTAGTCTTCGAATCTGCTCCACGTCCTCTTTCGTCAAGTGATACCTCTTCTCCTCACCAGCGATTACATACCCCTGCCTCTCGGGGATCGGGAGCTGGCGTTTCAGAAACGTATACGTCCTCGTCGGCAGTGCGTTTGGTAATTGCGCCTTTCGCAGCCCCGTCGCTTGTTTGGAACCCAATTTCCCTCTCGCCAGCTCTGAAATTCCCGATGCGGTCCCAACATCTACTTTTCCGTCCGTCTCTGTTCTTATAGAAGCTGTCTCGTTTGTGGTTGTGGCACGTGTCCGGCGCGGATCGCTGCTAGGGAGAAATATCTCCGGCGTGTGGTATACGTTCGGAGCGCTAGAGGGTGGGTTGTGCACAATGTAGTCTTGCGTCTGCTCTTCTTGGAAATGCGACGAGTCGGGTCTTATGCGTAGAGCTTTTCTCGTGCGGCGGGAGGAAGATTCGAATCGTGTTTGTAGCTGGGGAGTGCGTTTTGTTAATATGTTTGAGAAAGTCTGGCGATTGAACTGCGGTAAGCTGCGGAGGGAACACTTTAGACACTCCATTGGTGCTGGTCGCTAGGATGGGATATAATGATTTGTGTCTTGATGTGTAAAATGGTCCACCTTGAAAGTATGGATTTTGTTTTGATGATTAGAAATTGAAGTCGTTCATTTTTATTTTTATTGAATATTTTTTAAGGGAATTCACTTCTCTACAATGAGACTATCAAGTTATAACAGAACCTGACACAACAAACAACATGTATAGATCTATATTATATTTTTGATATATGACCATCGCAATGCTTAAGTAATCTATAACATTATACATTCTACAATTTACACATATTCATCGCCTCGTTTACGAATCTTTCACCGTCACATTATCATATGTTATACTCTTGACTGATCCACCATTCATACTCGTCCTCACATTCCTCTTGAACCCTTCCCTATCCGACGTCAGATCCTGCGCCGCCTCTTTATTCAACGGATCACTAGCATTCGGCTCCAGAAACAGAAATTGTAAACCGATAAAGATGGCATTCAGATTCAAAACAGGCTTCCAATCTTCCCGCAGTATATTCAGACATACATTCCCTTCTAGATCGATATTCGGATGGTAAATCGTTTTGTTACACTTTACTTTTGGCGGGTCGTGGGGATAATTCTGGTTAATCTTGAAATCAAACGGGAAACTTCCACCTTTGTAAAGTCCTTCGTCTGGTTCTATAAAGAGCGAGAAATTCAATATATCGTCCGGATTTGGGAATTCTGTACGCATCGTGGTTCCAAGGTCTATTTCTGATATGTCTATTGTTTGACGAAAATATTATTATACTTGTAAATCGTAGAATATTTTACGGGTAATTAATCACCTTTTTGTACTCTCAACTGTGCAGCCGTGACTTTTTTCTTCTTCGGTCCTGTAGCATCAACTTCAGCATTTTGCTGCTGTTGTTTCTATCCGTTCTAGACTTAGCGCAAATGTCACAAAGGGAGAATGAAGACTTTCCACTATACATACCATGGACCATATCTTTAGCATTTTGACCACTTTATAATATGACTACCCTACTACGTTTACTTCCAACTTAGACACCTCCTCGATTGTTATAGAATATCTCTTTTTGTCAACTTCTCTTTACACTTTTAAAGCCTTGCACTTTATAATATATTTATTATGATGATTTATAGTAGCAAGGATGTCGGAGAAACCAGATTCAAGGTTTACGGGATTGAGAAAAGTAAGTAATTTTGAGGTTATGTAAAGAAACACTGGGAGATGTGGAGGTAATGTGAAGTTGTAAGATAATATAGGCTAGTTTATAAACAGAAACATCATCATCATCATCATCATCTTCACCTGCCAAGAAATGTCGTCATGGGGCATGATTTGTAATTTCACTTCTACCAAAAAATACCATGTACAAACTCTCTCAGCATTTGGCCAATATGTTACATACCGATGCTGCCATGATATAAATTCACTACGTGCTATCAGAAAAAATACAAAGCAACGGCAGATACTCATTTCATAAATTTAACAAAAACTTATCAGATCTTCTTTGATCAGCTGTCCCGTTTGTGACAAACTATTAGGATAGGAACACGACAGACAAACATTGATCAATAACCATATAATACATGAAATATGTGCCAACTCCTATCCCATTAACAATCTACATAAGAAAATAATAAAAGAGATATACCATCTGCACTAACAACATTTGTTTTTCTTCAATGATTATTCTCAGCGGAATCTTGATCACTGACATCGACAACATCATATTCCTCGTCGGTCAGAAACCCGTCATCATCGCTCAAATCGTCAGCAGCGCTCAAAATCTCAATCTCACCAGAAATATCCTCAAAAGCGTCCGCCTTTTTCCCCTTCAAGTCAACTTTGACCTCTGATTCTGCCTTGGCATCTTTAGCTGATACAGAATTTGACGAATTAACATCAGTATTAAGGACTGGGAAAATCATTTGACTTTCATGAATTTCTGCTGTCATCGGTTTTGGCTTGACGTTGATCTCACACCATAAACGATGACCAAACCCTTCATAGTCATCAGTCTTTAGACGCCAGTAACTAATCGCTTTGCCTGCTTTCTTGGGTGCTTTCATAGCAATTTCAAAAGTATACTCCTCTCCGGGAAGAATCTCTCTGACAGTAGCGTTACTCTCCATAGATCGGCTCAAGACAGAAGCTCTGAATGGGTGGGAATAGTCAATGTCAAACATGTTATCACCGCCCATGTAACGGACCGAACAACCCTTTGGCCAAGCCCGATTTCCAGTATTTTTAAGAACCCAAGCTTGTTGGAAAGTGACATCTGGCTCAACAACGTGACCATCCGGAATAGTATCGCAAACGAAATCAGCAGCCAGTGAAGTATCAATTTCCTTTTCCTTGATCTCATCGGTCTGAGTAGTGGCTTGAGTGACTTGTATAGGTGAATCTGATTCTGTTTCGACTTCGGGCACTTCTTCCTGCTCAGCTTCTTCCTCCTCCACTTCATCTTCCTCTTCTTCATCTTCGTGATCTCCAAGACGTGTTGCATTACCATTAACCTCATCAATAGTGGTAATATTGAGTGCATGAATAGGAGATACAATCTTCAACATTGGATGAGTCTTGTTATGTGTATTATTTGGCAAAGCTTCACAACTTGCACAGAAATCGACATCATCACAAACGACGCATTTGTATCGTGCACCATAGATAAAGGCCTGATAAGATCTCGCTTGACATTTTGCCCCATCACAATAAATGCCATTGTGAACTGCTGGCATTTCGGTAAGCATTGGGAGAGGTTCATAGATTGGCACGAAACGGTGACCAGCATGAGATTGTGACGACTTGTCAAAACAACTGCCACAATAGTCAAAGTCTGGACAGTTCAGACACTTGTGACGAACTCCAAGAATAGACTAGGTTAAAGTTTTAGTGTATAGTGAGTGTAGATCTATTATACTGGTACATACCATGTTGCAACCGTCGCAAAACGCATTGTGACGTACGCCACTAGCAGGTTTGGCGTACATCTTTTGCAAAGGGGTCAAGTCCATAGATGACTCAACAGGGACATAAGAATGACCAGGATGATGACCATGTTTGTTACGGACCAAGCAGTCGAGGCAAAGGTCAAAATCTTCGCACTTTTGACATGTTACAAACTCATCATTCTCAAAGTCTAAATTATCGTCAGTAATCGAGTAAATGATATCAAAGACATGATTTATACCTTGAACACAACTGTTGCAAGTGCGTTCATACGCTGGAGGTGATCGATTTTGCTTTGGCTCCTCGACCAAAGTTTTAATGTCCTGAGTGAAAGCTCCAGGCATAACACGAGTTTCAAATGCAGTTGATGGCTTTTCCATGGCCGATTTGTCAATAAGCTTTCTCAAAACAAGTTCTATTCTTTCAGCCTTGTTTCGAGGAGGAAGACGTTCCGTTGTGCTCGAAATGCAACGCCCACTTTTAAGCGTACGTTTAACAAGCCAATGATTTCCTGCAGGGCACATATTACCTGTATCAACGCATGATTGACAGAGATCAAAGTCACCGTTATTGCAAATACCGCAGTGAAAGTGTTCGTTACTCAAAGCGGCATCACATGCATCGCAGTAAATGGTGTAGATGGAATCCATAGACGTCAGGCCTATCTTGGAACCGCTACTTGCAATATCTGCGCTTTTTGTCAGTCTTCAATTATTTATAGATTTTTTTAAAATGTTGCCTTACCAAATGGTTTGGGTACCGGTGCTTCTTTGTTTGCTGCAACACGACTTTCCTTGAACTCGAATATACCAGATCCGATATTTCTAGGCCTAGTCGAGTCAGACATGGGACCAGTAAGGTTTGAAGCTGTTGTTGAAGTCTCTCCTGTTGCTTTGACCGCTTCTTCTTTGAGCAAGGAGCCTTCTTTTGAAGCCGTGTTTGATGATTTAGTTTCAGAGACTGGATTTGAACAGTCATCAGTCTTCTTTGGCAGGTCGTATGTAGCCTTGAGTTTCAACTTTAATTTCGATTTGGCTGCACGATGAAGTGATTTATATGCTGCAGTATCAGCAACATCGAGAGGTACGAAATCCCCGACAGTATCAGAGAATCGTTCGAGAACAAAATCATCGCTTCTTGGAAGTAGTTCAAGGCTTTTCAGCTTGATTAATTATGTCAGCAAAGTATGTAAATCTAACTATGTTTAATGACCACTCACTTTTGACAATAGTCTATCCGCCGATAGATCATTCAGAGGAAGCTTCAACTTTGTCACCCCTCTTGGTCCAGAATATTTTATAGCGATGTCCGCATTTTTGACGCTGGTAGCCATGGTGGACGTACAAGGCTATTAGGTTTTAAGATTAAATGTCGTGGTGGCGTGATACGCCTTCACCAAGGAGGGATTTATTGATGATATGATAGAAGATAAAGTTAGTATCCTTCCGTCAGTTGATTATGAGCAAATGACTAATATAAGAAGAAAGATGTGTTATTGTAAAGGTGATGACGAAAAGTAGAAAGTGAGAGCCAATAACCGAAGATGATGGATTAATAACCTGTTGCAAGAATCTGGAGTCGGTCACCAGGGTAAATCAAATGCGGGGACATCTTATTGTTAGTCAGCAGCCCTACTTTCCGGGGTTTTGCATCATCATTTCACATGTCAAAAGCATCATAAGAATGTTTCAAACTCAAAAACTTGTGCCGAACGGAGCAGGGCAAAGCCAAAATTATACACTCATGCTCAACAATCAAATGCTAATACATGTAACTATAACAAGATCAAAAGATTAGCCTTGAGGATAGTACATAGAATTAGAGGAGAGCTCAGGGTAATACCAATCTCCTCTGTTCTGTGATGGCATTGTAGCATCAATATTGTTATAATTGGATTGTGGTATAAATGAGCCACGATTTAGAAATGCTCCCGGAACAAAATCCTGCATTTGCGAAGGATCGACATAATAGACCATGCCGTTGCTCTCGTGAGCCAGGGTCGTGGGATTGATTGCAGAAGTATTTGTATTATGAGCCATCGTTGTTTCAGGGACAAAATAGGGTATATTAGAAGGATAATAAAAGTTTGTGGAAGGATATTGGCCATACATAGGACCTGCATATGCAGTCTGATGTAATGGTTGGAATGGTTGCGCATGTATCGCGCGATCAGGTATATGAGCCGATGAGGGCAAAACAGTGCTATTTGTGCTGTATGTAGCATATTGTTGAGTTCCAACCATTGGATTTAGCGATGCCGATGTGTTTTGGTATATATTGGCGGACACTTGATTTTCGAATGGATGTAGAGGTCGTTCGTGGTAGTCCCGTACAGCAGCAGAATCAATCTCATTGACAGCAATGCTTTTATGTGGCGTTGGCTGGTACATTGTTGCTGCCTGCATATATTGTTCAAATGCTGGAGTTTGTGGTAAGGAAACTACATATGGCGGAGCTGTTGCCGTCAAAGAGCCAGTAGACGAAGCGAGGCTGTTTGGTTCATCGGAGCGAGGTAATCTGACGACAGGATGATTCAAGGTATAGAATTTAGAAGTTGACGAGTCAACTGGCGAGAAAGAATGATCTTGGACCGTCGACGATCTTCTGCTTTGGACAATGCTTGGCGAGTAATGACTTTCACCGTAAAGACTCGTCCGAGCGCTCCAGTGACCATACGCGCCCTTCTTATGCTGTCCATCTGATCGCATAGACCTGGGCACAAACACAAACGACCGATTTTGTGCTGGATACAGATATCGCGGTTGGTGCTTTGGTATGGCTATCCGGACTGGTCTATCGCGTCGTAGAGGTGGTCTATTGTCTGGCAGACAGGTGCGTTGTGTGACAGGAGCGATCTTTGTGGTGAATGACGTGCGGTGTGGTAACCGTATCTTGACCTGTACGTTGCCAAGAAGTATGGAGCTCATTGAAGAGTTCAGACTTTCAGCATTTGTGTTCGCCAGCTGATGATGTTGCCCTGAACGTTTACCTTCCGTCATTGCTGCGGGCTTAATAGCATTGGCGATTGATGCAGACTGCGCATGCGGTTTTGGCTGATTAATAGTGTCATGGAGATCATGTGTCCATTGCGATTCGACAGGTGTTTTGAATTGATGCAAGCTATGAAGCGGAACATTAGTCCGACGTCTTTTCCCATCAACTTAGAACTTACTTCTGGGAGTGAAATGGTCGACCGCGTCCAACTCCATCATGTCCCTTCACCGAACCAGGTAAATGCCTAGAATCGTGCATAAAATAATTCCCACGAATAGCTTTTGTATCTGTTTTGTATATATTCTCCTGTCTTGATCGTCCGTTGATACCGCTTGAATTTTGCTCGGACTTTTCAGAGGTAGTATTGGCATTATAATCAACCGCTTTCTCTGACATTTGCACATCTTTTATACCATTCACCATTATCTGAGTATCAGCGGTGGTCGTAAATTCAGCGGACTGGGGGCCATGCTCATCAATCTTGTTATCTTCCGTATGAGTTGATTGCGCGCGTGGCAGTTCACTGATTTGCGATGGAATTTCCTGAACAAGTGCAGCATTTTTCAGCAACGCTGCATCTCCTTTAATGTTCCCCTCATGCTCATCAGGCTCGTCACCATCTCGCGATGATGCATCAGATACGTCACTCAAAGATTCCGCATCAGACCCCGCGGAACCCTCATCGCCACTATCGCCCGCAGCTCTTCGTCTGCGCCCAAGAAGCCCCTTTGCACGTTGAGTTGATGGCATTTCTCCACGCCCTCTGTAGTTTCGCTCAACCTGTGTTGCTTACAACGCTTGAATGAGGTAGATCGGGCCCTTCATTCATTACACGACCGACGATAGACAACAGCCCCTTGCCATGGAATACATTGCTCAGGGTGATACGGACTCCAATGTGAAAATGGCTCAAATCTGGTAGAGCTGTTGTCCACAAAAATTGCCCCGCAAAAATATGTCCTAATAACTTTTTTGAAAACGCTATGACCTATTTACGTTTATGAACAGCCTACATTAATTATATGCTATCTCAATTCATTATGCACATAAGATTTAATTCTCCTGACCCAGGCGTTCAAGCTCGGACATAAAGTCTTCCGCGTTAAGCAATTCCGTACTTCCATAGACAACTCTCTTTCTGCTTGTTGGAGCATTGGCTGTTTGTGCACCCTTGGCCCAGTCCTGAAGATTACCATATTCGTCCATACTCCCTCCTCCGATAGTGAACACGATTGCCTCGTTGAAGCCCTGCCGTCTCTGTCCAAAGCTTGCTTCGATCCCCTTTGGTCCATCCTTGCTCTGACTTCCAGCTTGCGGCATTGTTCCACGAGCATTTGCATTTCTTGGATCGAAGAAAAGATAACTCTCTGTCCTTTGCAGGGCATTCGTACTTGCATTTGCCGGGTCCATAAGTGACTCGGTTATTTTCGTCAGTGTCAGATCCTTGTTCACTGGTAAGAAATTCTTCACTCCCGAGATCAAAGTTTCGATATTTGTCCCTAATCCGGCATCTTTAAGTCGATCAGTCAAGCCTCTTGACAACGACCCAAATCCTTTGAATAGCTCGTTTGATACGGTCGTGGCAGTCTGTTGTTGAACTCGCTGAGGTGCGGCGGTCATCATGGTCAGCTTTGTCAATTCTCGAACCCTAATTCATGTTATTATCTTCTTATCAATGCAGAAATAGCTGTGCAATATACCTCTTTATATATGCTACTGCAGATGTATCCACTCCCAGATTTGTCAGAGCTGCCTCAAATCCTTGCATATCCGCCTTTGAAACGTCTTGTTCTGTTGATAGAAACCATATGATAAACGTTCGAAGCTTATCTCTTGGTTGGTCGCCTAAGTTGTCACTTTTGAGGGAGTCGAGCATTTGTTGTTTCGATTGCCTGGCGATAGTCTCCTCAATTTGATAAAACTCATCTAGCTTTCTGTTTTGCACTTCCTGTAACAAAGCTGAAGCGATGTTCATATGCATATCTAACGTTGCCTTTCGCTCTCTCAACTCGGGCAAGAGCGTTATGGCAGTTTTCAAGTGCTGTGCAGACGCTCCCATATCCGCCTGTAAATCTTCGATAGAGTTGACACCAGTCTTCTTCGTGACTTCTGCTGAATCATCTTTATACCTTGTTAATTCGGCGTCAATATCCTCTGCCACTCGTGGAAAGGGAATGCCTGCATTTCGCGCCCAAAAAAAGTCGCTGGAGCTTAAATCATATGCCTTTGTAGTGGCAGGAGCCCCAGTCGTCGCTGACGGAACTTCTACTGTAATTCGATTGAGCCGCATCTTCAAACAGTCGTGCACTAATGACTGGTATGTCCAGGAATGGGATAACATGGGTACTAGATCGACGTTTCGGTCTACGATGATCAAAATCGGTCTCGCAGTTGTGTTCGCTTGCGCTGCTTTGCTGTTCCCAGGAGAGAACAAGTTATCCCTGGAATTTAAGATATGATCACGTAGCTTTCGGTCCAACTTTGCAGCAACTAACTGTGCTGGATCACTCGTCGGACATCTTATTATAGGTATGGAGCCTGTGGGACAGTCAGTAAATGTATTTCATGCTACAACAACTGTTGATCATACCCATGGTAACTGCAACACTGAACAATCCATTCACTATTCTATCCACCTTCTCGTCGATACCTTCGTCACTTGCTTGACTGCTGTTCATGGTCCAATAGGTATCCTTGCCCATGCCAAGACTGAACAGATTGGGTTCGCTTACCACAAAGTTTAGATATTGATCGTATACCTGTGCGATGTTCTCTGAAAGAGATTCGGGTGCGGTTTGTGCTGCAAAGTCTTCCAGAAGCGGTCGTGGTATTGAGGACAAAAAGTTGACATATGCTGAGGAGTAGAGCTTCTTAGATAGATCCGAGGTTATAAGTGTAATATTCTCTGCTGTTGGCTCAACAAGATAGAGCACTGGTACATCAGGAATGGCATGTCGATCCGAGTTTATATTTCTGTTTTGGACTGGTTAGTAATTGTAATGAACCAGACGATTCAAGTGGCTTTGTTGTAGACGTACAGATGTACAGTCACACCCCATGTCCGCAAGTCACTGACTCGCAAGACACTACTTATTACATCTCTTCCCAAATTATCAAATACTAATATTTTCCATACAGGCTCGCCATCAGAATTTAGAATCGGAGCAGATTTGTGTGGCAAGCCATCAACAGCAGGCACATCGTGGAGCACGCCATCTTTCTCTTCTATAGGATGGTTGAGATTCAATATCCGCTCGATCGATGCTGCTCCAGGTCAGTCGATCATGTCGATTGAACAGATGTTGGGAGGATCAAAACTCACCTATTTGCCGATCTCTCAGCGTTTGTGGAGGTGTTGTCATATTATCTCATAACATGCTGGACTCCGTCATGGCAAATGCTGCTCACAATGTGTCTCCTACTCTTACCCCATGAATGCCTGGTGTCAGAAGTGATCAATTGTGAAAGCTTGAAATTGACACGTGATAATGCTTGAATAAAATAAATACTTGCTGCCGTGCTGCCTGTCTTCTTTCTTCCTTAACAATACATTAACTCAACGTCCAACGCCGATAAAAGTCTTGATTGCTAAAAGACCTCTCACTGCTCTAAATTGCATACAAAACGTCAGAGAATCTCTCTGTTGATGTTATTTGACTTAAATTTTAACGTGTGATGAATCGATTTTGACTGATTCATGAGTGAAATTTCACGCTTTATAATAGCAGGCACAAGCTAAAAATTCCAAGCTTGTTTTGGGAGTGTTCCATTAGTCTATGACTGTTATTCTCATAGACTGGTTGTGAAAGAAATAATAACATTTGGCGAACGTATACGTAGTGTCAATAGGAAGAAAGTCATTGTCATCACGACCCTTTCGAAGCTCGCTACTCCGTCGATAGTGACACTACAAATTTCATCACTTTGTGTAGCAACATACGGCCACATCGGAAAGAAAATTTACGGGATTAATATATATTAGCATTTCTCTCGACAATTTTTTAATCGATTCAGAGCAGCTAGACTATAATGCGGCATCATAACAAAGGCTCGTAACTTATTTGAACTGCTATCAATTTTTCTAACAAGCCTGCTCTACGGTCACCCGATATTGTCACTTCCGCAGTTAATTACCGTTTTCGGACTAGCTCGAACGCCTCTTTAATTATCGGTTTAGCAGTTCCGGAAATTTTTATTAGATTTGCTTAATAACAGAGCACGTGACTGATTTCCTAAAATGGCAAATCAGTTTCACTTGCATGAAAATGTTCATCCTCAACAGCAACAACAACCTATGTTAGATTATAATGATATACAAAATAATTCAAACAATGTGATGTATCAAAATGCAGTCCCTGAGCATGATACGACCATGTTCGATTCATGGAATCCAAATGTCGCCGGTTTTGATATGCAAAATCTTTTACCGGCAAATCCATATCAAGACTGGTCTAGTATGCAAAATGATACACCCTTATATGATGCTGTTAATTGGCCCGTCGAAACGCAACATCAGGGTCATGTACAACCTCGAGAACTCCAACACATTCCGTACGACATGCCGTCTACAAACATAGACCCTAATCAATCGTCTATGATGCTTAATCAGAACTCTATGGCAGCCTTTAATGAACAGCATGGTTATCTTGACTCTACGCAGTTGCAAACAATTGTACCAACTACCATTAGACCAGCAGTCCTTGAGCAGATACCTTCAGCAGCTGCATCACCAGCCATTCACATGACCGATGATGTCCCTATAAGTGCGCATCCTAGAATACCAACCGGTCAAATGTATGGCAACTTCTACATCATTGATCCTGACAGATACGCACAATCTACAGCATCAAAGAAAGTCGGAAGCTTTGTAAATGTTGGACAGAGAGATCTAGAATATTCGATTAACTATTCTGCATTAGCTGCCCTGCCTACTCGTCTGTCACGGAATCAACTACGTGCATTGGCTGGAAATGATTCTAGATTACTTGCAAAGATTGGTAAAGCGTCTTCCAAACCCCGAGGAAGCCACATTAATCGTCCGAGAAACATTAAAAATATTATGCAGCCACGAACTGCTGCAAAGATGTCGGGTGAAACTCCAGCTTCCAGCTCGGAGTATTCATCCTCTGACGACTCAGATGATAGTGAAGATGAAAACGTCAATCCTTTACCAGCAAAAAGACCAGACGAAGATGTTCAAGGGGCTGTAAAGTATGACACTCTGAAAGCACTATGGCGAGCAAAGCGCTCGCGACTGCCAACAGACGAGATCAGAAAGGGTCTGAAGGATTACTGGGAAGTAGTGCGATCCATACGCGATCGTTGGAAGGCTGATAAAGAAGCGGTAAAGCTAGCTGACGAGAAGAAACAAACCGGTCAATTGCCTCTTCTAAGAAGCAGAGTCAAAGACCAAAGATTGATGATAGAGATTTCGTTGCAAGCTGCACTTGAGTTTGCCCATTATGAGTTATTGGAATACTCTGCCGAGAACGTGTCTTTTATATACCTTTGTTATCAGTTTCTTCAAGATCGCTATGCTCAAGATGATTTAAATGGTGTTTTATCTAGAACAATACTAAAATATCTATGCAAATGTACCACCCTGACCGAAGATAAGCTGTCAAAAACCAATCTCGTCAAGATATTTCCAAGATACGCTAGAAAAGGGGATACGGAGATACAAGAGATGGTAAAGAAAGTTCAAGATTCTGCCAAGGAAAATACAAAGCGGGAGATGGATGCTGGGAAGAAAGATGCGGACGTTGCTGAGAAGGATGGAGAATCTGCAAAAACATCAAAATCGAGTGAATCGTCCAAGCCAGCTTCGCCATCCTCTGCAATACCTAAGACTGCCGGTACTTTATCCGTAGCTGGGGTGAAAAGACCTGCACCAGCGCAATCAACCCAACCTTCAAAGAGATTCGCCACTTCTGATCCAAAGACTGGCGATCCGGTGACTGCGAATACAGGATTGAAACGACCTGGCAGTTTGAACGGGACCAAGGTTGCAGCTCCAGCACTTAAGCCTGTTGTAAAAACAACAAAGATGACGAGCTCCAACCCTTCAATCTTCTCCGGACTGATGCAACCTGCTGCGAAGAAACCTGCTGCGACTCCCAAACCAGCTACTTCTTCAATTGTAAGTGCCGCATTGAAACTCGCAGACAAGCCATTAATTTCCGCCACGTCAACATCAACGAACGGCGAAAGTACTGGTGGCTTTTCATTCGCGGGCACAATGGCTAGTCTTTCAAAGGCGAACGAAAAAACCGCGTCGCCAAAACCAGACGTGAATAAACCGGTAGAAACAGAAGCACAAAAGGCAAAGAGATTGAGGAAAGAGGCTAGACGCGGTCTTCGCGTAACTTGGAGACCAGAAGGAACCCTCGAAGAAATAAAACTGTTCACACATCATCCTGATGAGGAGATACGCCAAGACACAAGCATGACTCGTGATGTTGATGATGTTGGAAGTGAAGGACGTATGTTTAAACAACACAAAGATATGATGGATGTCGAGGATGAAGACGACGGTCCGGTTATCGAAGAACTGAAGTCGTATAGTCCACCTAGTCTTGTAAATTTTGATGAAGTCGAGGCAGAAGAACGTGAGCGCAACTTTGCTCCTTTCGGTGGAGGTTCTCACATGCCTGATTCATCGGAAACTAAAATCAGGAATGAATATGAAGCTAACAATTTTATTGTGATTTATACCGAATCTGATGATATCCCAGCCAGTCCTAAAGAACCACCAACGAATAATACTAACGTTGAACTGAGTACTGAGTTGCGACATTTCGGTGCACCTCAGAATGTTACTATGGATCGGTTGGCAAAAATCTTTCCTACAATCGCTAGTCCTACATCTATTGCTTCTACACCTGCCAATCCTGCAACAGACATTGCTTCTATCCTTGCAGCATTAAACCCTCAAGGGACACAACAGGCTTCGACAAATTCAAATGCAAGTGTCGTCCCTGACTTGCAACGGATACTTGCACAGATGAACATGCCTGGTAATATGAACGTACAATCTCCGACGACTAATACTCGATCACCGACTGCCATGCCTGATTTGAGCACCATGTTTGGAGGTGTTTCAGCTCCATCAATGATGATTCCACCACCGTTACCTCCGAGTCATAATCTAACGGGAGCCGTACCCCCACCTCCCCCAATACCTCCTAACTTTGCTGCACTTTTCGCCGGATTCAACCCCGCACACGCAACAGGTGGTTTACCTATGCCTATGCCGCCACCAATGCCTGGTAATTTCGGGTCGACTGGGGGATATCCAGCATTTCCCATGCCAGTATTTCCAAATCAAGCACAGCCGTCTTCACTACCACCTTCTCAAAATCTAGGCTCATATCCAATGGAGAATGAAGAACGTAGGAGAATGAGAGAAACGTCGGGATCTATAGATGTGATGACGAATGAAGATGAGACGGCTAAAAAGGCCCGAGGTGCGGGTAAAAAGTTCACACAGGTGTGCAAATATTATCAATCGGGTAGATGTCAAAAGGGTGATAAATGTACCTATCTCCACGAGTGAAAATAATCATATAAAACTATAATTAGAATTAAATGTATGATATCATTACTCGTACCTACAAAACATTGAATATCTAGAATAACTATATGTCGAAATGATAGGTCCTAATCTAATAAACTAACGCCTACTTTTCTCAAAACGTCCAAATCACCACTCAAAACAGCCTTTATCGCCACTCTCCCAAACTCCCGCTTCTTCTCTTCCTCCTCTTTATCTCGTTTCTTTTTTGTCTTGAACGATCCAGACGGCGCTACGCCAGTTAATAAAAAGTGAGAATCCTGCATTGTGAAATTCACAAAATCAATCGTGTTTGCAAGACTCTTGTCTCTAGATTTAGACTTTTCATTCGGACTCGCAGAGACGTTTGTTGATGAGGAAGCGGGGGACTGGCGGAGGTGAGTGTGAGATTTTGAGCGTTTGGGTTTCATACGCGTCGGAATGTCAAGAGATGAAGGGGCGTTGCTACGCGTCGTAGAGCGAGTTTGTCGTCTTGGAAGAATCGCGTCGAGGATGTTAGAAACCAGAGGGATAGGGGGAGGTGATGGATCGGTTTCGATAGACGGTATGATTACGTCTTGTAGCAGTGATTGTTGTGGACCGTGTGGGAGGAGAGATGGTCGGCTAAAGTTGTCGGAAAAAGGTAGATGAGGTGTATTGAATATTTTAGGGAGAGAATAGTCTTGGTTGGATATTTGATATGGTTGGGATGAATTATCCAGTTCGTCCCAGCTAAAGAGTTGTGGATCGTATTGGGGAATTGATAAAGGTAGGTATTGTGTTGATTGTGGATTACATGTGACGTTATACGAAGAAGGTGATGGATCGATGCATGTCATTGGTGGTTGATAACTTGGTGACCACATGGATGGTGGATATTGGACTGTGTACTTGTCGTTGTCAAGTAGAGAAGTGTCAAGAGGATGAGGTAATTTCATAGTATCGATACAAGACAATGGTTCTTGATAATTGGCGTTTGAATCGTTGATCATCCTTTCATAAATTGTTGGGTTCTCTTTTGGAGGAAATGCGTCCAAGAATCCTTGGTCAGGGATGTAAGACTGCTTCAAACTCTCTGAACCTGTTATTGGTACTATAGTGTTTGATACGAATGGATCTGCTTTACTCTTCCTCATTCCTTGGTTTGTCCATTCGAGGGGCAAAGCTGGAACTGGTGGTATTACATCTGTATTCTCAGCAAACTTCAATTTCTGTAGATTATCACCATACATCGCATTCAAAGACTTGAAGTTTGGAGTTGACTTTGCAGATCGAATTGTTTTCATGACCTTTGATGGGGACCTTGTCTTACTCGGAGCTCGTTTTGTACTTGGCGTTCGAGCTCTTGATTGGCTTCGCGACTCATCTGTTTTGGTTATTGGAGCCGCTGGACCTGGCATTACACTCATTTGCGTTTCAGCATAGTTTGTTTCTTTTGGTTCAGGACATGGCGTTTTACGCAAAATGTTAATGGTTTCATCGGTCCAATTGATTTCCGGAAATGATAGTAATGAGTCGGTACTACCACGTCCATAATTTGAACCTATGGCCTCTTGTTTATAGCCGAATGTGTTATCTATGTCTTTGGTATCGACGACCGGTAGTGATGGCAGTTGAAATGCATAGTCTGGCCACGTTGCTGAGTCTGCACACGATCTGCCATCATGAAGTATTTCATTATCAATACAAGGCATCATGGTATGGAAATAGACAGCGATTGAAGCACAAACCAACCTTGAATGAGGAGACATGTTGAATGAAATTCAAAGTAAAAGATATATGGAATGTAGATAAGTTACAGGAATGAAAAACATGGTTGCCAGGTACTTGTTACATAAATCTCGTCGCAAAACCGCGAAGCAAGACAAATTACACTTACTCACGTATCTAACATGGGTTTATTTTACGATCGGAATTGTTCATGTGGAGACGCGAACGGTTATGTTATCTTTTATTCATATCATGGATTCCGTTCATGTAATAGACAGATGTGGTTAGGAAATCATGATAACATCTGCCGATTGTAATATACTGTAGACTTTTGCGTTGCAATATGGTTTCACGGTGTTTTGATACGCATATGACACCTGCAATAGTATTGAATACCGACTCTATTAGACTGTGCATGTCCTAGTGTTGTGATGTTGATTGGTCTTCACGTACTCCATCATGTTATTAGTCTTTTACGGTGGTCCAAGATGCCCACCCAGGTAATAAACGTCATCGATTTTGCGGAGCTTTTTTGAGTCCCGTTGTGCTGTATCCTTTCCCCTCTTCACTTCTAAACACAAGCAAAGGATTTAATCATGGCAACAAGCACTCGAATTATACTCAGAGCTTTTCGCTCCACACGTCCATCGTATCGATCTTTCTCGACATGTACCTCAAGATTCAATGTCAATGATCGCAAAAATGATACACAAGAAGAATACAGCAAAATGCAGAAACAAAAGCCACTCAATCCACACATGACTAATACTACATCTACAATCGCAAACGAAATGCCGAGAGTAGGCAAGGATTCAGCACCTCCTGAGTTCATAAGTACTGTCGACCCGAACTTTACTCCTCAAGATTCGAGTCCGGAAAACACTCGAAGAATGACTGGACAAACGCAAAAGTCAAAGTCTGGGCAGCAAAGCGAGGATAATGCGGAACTTCAAGTAGGTGAAATCGAGGGTGGTGCTTTTCGTATTGAGCCTGTAAGAAGGAGTGGAGAAGACCCAAAAACGTTACGAGCTCGATTGTTATGTCCGTGAAGACGAATTGACCAAAATTTATTGCGACGTAGACTAATTATTCGCTTTTCATAGACCAAAGCAGGAAAAGAGGAACGTTAGAAAGTGATCTACTCCTTTCAACCTTTGCCGATGCACAACTACAAAATATGACCGTCGAACAACTGCAACGTTATGATCGATTTCTTGATGAAAATGATTGGGATATTTATTATTGGGTTACACAAGAACAAACACCGACATCCGCAGAGTATGCTGAAGGAGGTGGTCCTGATATGGCTACAAAATCAGTCCAGGGTAAAAGCAAGGGGCCAGAATACGTAAATCGACAAACAAGAAAACTCGGAGAAGGCGAATGGGCACAGACTGTTGGAACATTCAAACCTGCTCATCGCCATGTTCCTGCTCGTTGGCAGAATTCAGATATAATACAAATGCTCAAACAACATGTCATTGATCGAAGTGCCGGCGGAGTACTCGGATCGCAATCGAAACCTGGCGGTGGTCTTGGCATGAGTGGAGAATTAGAAGTAACCAAGCAAAATATGGACCGAATGCCTGAACTGCGAAACAATAAATCATCGAGTTGAATATATTTACGTATCCTTCCCTCTCATCAATCACCCTTTCTTCCTCCTATTTCATTGTGTGAAAGCATGAATGCTCTTTCCTTTTTGGAACTCGACTACGTTTTGATAAGGCAGAGTATGATTTGCACCTTCTTTGAAAAGTTGATATAGTGCTGCCTTTGTTTCTTATCTCATTTCACTCGTCATCTTCCAAATACAATCCTTCTACTTATCTCTTTATTCTACACTTCCTGAACATTATCAAGAACTTCTTCCAACTATCTTTCCTATCATATTATTGATATATACAACCATGTCATCATCAACAACTACTGTTCCCACAACATCACAAGAGGCAAGTCCTCACAATGACAAGCACGATCATGCTTCACCAACAACGGCTGAACAAACAGCTTCTCCCACAGCCATCCCATCAGCTGATAAGCATGAGACAAGTCCAACATCCGACAGCAATCATCCTACACAACCAAGACCTCTGGAATCCAAACTCCAAAATACTGATCATGCCACGGCTGCATCTCCAGCCCCTCAAGTGGCTCCATCAAACATTGCAATACCTCCTCCTGCACCATCAACGACGTTGGTCATTACTGCACCTCCAAGTCCAGAACACATTACTGTACCTCCGTTTATCATTCCAGTCCTTGCCACAAACATTGTGCCAGCCGTCAAATCAGTCGAGTTAGTTCCAACCATTGTCGCCGTAGCTGGAACACCTGAAAATAAGGAAATCACTCCACATGAAAAAGTCCAACGTGTCGATACTATTGTCGACCTTGCGGCACGAGTAACCTCACCTCAACCACGAAGAAAGAGTTTACATGATGTCGTTATCGCCAAGATAGCGTCTGATAATACACTTTCACCATCAAGACCAGCCTATGGTCGAGCTGCCAGTAGTGGTGATCTCCGCGGTAACCAAGCAACTCCCATCATTCCGAGTGGTGCTGTAGAGTATGTTTGGCCCCTTGAATTCTTTCTATCATGTACTGATGTTTCTGCAGAGTTCTTGTTGCATCGGTACATATGCATCAAGCTTTACATACTCCATCTCAACAACATCATGATCCATTATCTTTGATTGTCATACATGCTGGCAAAGATAAGCAGACTTTTTCGGTTCACCGTCATCTTCTTGTTACGAAGGTTCCATACTTTACAGATCTATTTGCTGCGAGATCTACTCCAGATAATGAAGCTTTGACTTTTGAAGAGCTTGATGAATTTGGATTTGCTCTGTTTGTACGATGGCTATATGGTGGGGCTTTGCATGGACCCAGAGACTTTCATACCTTTCAACATTATTTGAGTCTGTATATTGTTGCTTGGAAGTTTGGTAATGAAGTCTTGCAGAATGAAGGTGAATATACATGACTTTGTCTTTGCAGCTGCTAGACTGCTGACATCTTTTGCCAAGTCATGGACCTTTGCCGGGCATATTATCACTTCAATTCAATGACTGCGCCAGCCTATAGAATTGAATACATCTATACCTTTACCTCTGCACCAAACCACATGAGAAACTTTCTCACAACTACAGCTGCTTATCGTTTATTGTGTGAAGCACCTTCAGATCCAGACAATTTTTTGACAGATTCGATGAAGGGAGTTATTAAGAAGTCGAATGATTTTGCTGTTGATTTTGCTGAAGCACTCATTAAATTGAGTAAGAATGGTCTTGTCGATGTTAGAAAAGGTCCGAGCTGTATTTTTCACGTTCATTCGGATGGGAAAACTTGTGATGAAGGTGCCTTGGAGCCTTATCAAAACGCTTGATCAAGCAGACGATGGTGATGAACGCAGACGTGGAAGATTCATTAGTTGTATTAATGTTCATTAGTTGTCCTGATTGTCAATTAACCTAAGTATTATTATTTCTCAAACACCTAAATAAGATGCTTTGATCTAAAGTATGCTCTTAGATATACAACTTGCCATGCTCCCAATCCTATCAACATGCCCATTGTACCAAATGCAAACCATTTGACCCTTTCATTCGTACTTTCATTTGTATTTCTCAACTTTTGTTCTCTTAATTTAAGATATTCTAGTTCGTCTACCACTTCAGCAACTAATTCTTCCATTCTCCTCAATTCTGCTTCTACAGGTTTGAGCTTTTCACCAGCTTGTATAGCCGACCAATCCTTTGCATCTGCACCAACATCGATATCAAGTTCAACATGTCGTATCGGATCAGGAGTGGAATGACCTATATCATGATATTATCAGTCTGTCGTAGTACATTACGAAGGAAGTAAAACATACTATTAATGAGAACATTTTCGAAACAAACATCAAATGCAGCATCTGCATGAGCAGTAAAAACATATCTCGATTCTCCGCTTATATCTCGTGGCTTTCCATAATCGTTACCCATAGTATCTTTTATATGCATATTGAGCATCATTCCATCTATCAAATCAATACATCAGTTTTTATTAAATTTTATTTCAACGTAACATTGTTAACATACCACCTCTTGATCCTGATACAGTAGCCGTAACAACGACGAGTTGGTTGTTCTTTGAGACATCAATATCAGCACCAACCAGGTTTATTGATGATAGTTTGAATAACATACAAGTACGAAATTTCTTATACATCGCTCTTTGTCCTTGCTTTCATGTCCAGGATGAGCTTGTACATCGAATTTCAGAGCTGATACTGCGGGTAAGAGGAGAGTAGATGCTAGAAGCAGTGATTTGAACAGCATTGTGATTTGTCACGTCAATGCTGTATATTTGTCTATTATTATTGTCAAAGATGCGATCTAGGACATTTTTACGTATCATGAAATTTGTGGGGAAGCTTCGTGAATGCGCTCTGTCAACACTCGTTTGAAACAGATACAGCGAATCGCATTCACGGCAACTGTGCTACATAAAGCTAATAGCTTTGATCATGTAAGTGGCTACAGTGGATATATAGAATCTCTGTGACAGTCGATCAAATAGGATCCTGCTCAAGTCGTAGAATTTGAAGAGCTCTACTTGCACCCATATCGTGTGCTCTCATCAACTGTGACGTATGTAGTAAGACGTAATCACTTGAGAAGCATATTAGAAAATCGACGTCAAACCATTAACTTTTTATAGTATACTACTGTGCTTCGCTACTGTAAAATACCTCTAGTATTAGCAGAGTCGTGCATGTTAAAGCACATCTTCATCACGTGGTCGGTTTTACTATATGGGTCATGAAAAGTCAACCCAATAAAAACCTGCCGTGATGCCAATCATGATACTATCAACGCACAGACCATTTTGAAAATATATATATTTCTCTCCTGCCCCTCTGTCAACTTCCCTTCTTTCTTTTCTTAGCTTCTCTTTGCCTTTTGGCTTAGATCAAGTGTAGTATCTGTTCTTTTCAGTTTAATCTCTGAAACACCGCTACGGCGGTATTCTATGATTATTCTAATTTTTTCTACCTCGTCGATTGACCTCTGAGCTTGCTCATGTCGATCGACACAGTGTCGCTCGTATTACACTGCCTCGGGCCGACGCGAAATTATAATATTCTTTATATTTTCTTTCATCAGTGTTCTTGCTTGACTATATGTCATGTGTGAGCTGGAGAAGGATCAAAATATTATTTGTTATCTGGATAGTTTAGTGCTTTTATATAGACCAATTCATATAATGTACTGTTTGTTATTGTTACTGTGTCTTTGTTCATAGACTGTTTTCCTTCCGCGGATAAACCAAGATCTCATTGACTTCATTTGCGTCAGCCAGCATGCCATAAATCTATTTACGTCTTGCTTGTGTAACTTTCTAAAAAATCATATATCACTCCAATTATGTAGTTGATACCAATGCCGCTTCGTAAACTAGACGAACATCTCGAACAACATCCAAGTAATAGTGAAGAGACTTTGGAACATGATGACCCTTCCAAGTCCAAGTCTGATAAAGAAGAAGACTCATCCTCCGAAGATGATTATCTCACAATGTCCATCCCGGAATCGGAGACATCTTCTAACAAACCAAGCTCATCTCTCCAACGAGCACGAACTTTACGACTAGAAGCAGAAAAACGAGCTCATCAACCATCAAAACAAATCCTCGAACATGAGCGACTCAAGAACCTTGAACGAGGTCTACACACACCTCTCGACGATCCCAACAAACCCAGTAAAGGAGCCAGCATGTTGCAAAAGCTAGGATATAAAGGCGGACCACTAGGCCGAGCCATCCCATCTTCCCCTTCCCTTTCTTCTACTTCAACTCCACGAGTCCGTCCCAGCGAGGACGACCATCCATCAGACGCCAACGTCAACACCCACAAAACCCGAACTCCCTCCCCGATCCGCATCGTGGTCAAAAACAATAAACTCGGCATCGGCTCCCTCGCAACCGAAACCTGCGCCGAGAAACGCGCACAAACGGCCTTTGAAAACGACGTCTCGCGCGCGAAACGGATAAAACTTGACTTGGGCACGTATAGAGACGATAGAGCACAAGCGGGAAAAGAAAAGCGGTCGGAAGGGGTATTGAATGCCGCGATAAGGGTGGGAGAAAGTCTTTTTGAAGACGAGACACACAAAGGAGGAGACAAGCCTGTTTTTCTACGGGTTTTGGAACTGGAAAGACGGGAAAGAGACGAAGAGATGAAACGGCAAAAGGAGAGGAGGGAGAGGTTGTTCAGAAGTGGATCGGAGAGAGACGGGGAGGAGATTCTAGAAGAGGAGGATCTGGATGATAGAATTGCTCGAGGGGAGGAATTGGATACGTTTTTAGAAGTTAGAGATGATGCTGATGATATGTTTGATGAAATTGATGATGGGGAGATGAAGGAGTATTTACAATCGAGTGTGGAACAGAGGTTGGAAATGGTAATCTTATGGATGAGAAAAACACATTTCTATTGCTTTTGGTGTAAATCTCGTTATGACAATGTGGAAATGGACGGGTGTCCTGGTATTACAGAAGAAGATCATGAATAAAGAATTCTTTGGTATAACAAGAGGGGTATAATAATTACAATATTCAAATCAGTCCAAGGTCTCACCACCATTTTCAAAATCCATTCTTCCACTAACATTCCTACTCTTTTTACCTCCCTTTGATCGATTACCACTACTACTACCACTACTTTGTCCATCCCCCAAAGAATGTATCATCAACGGCAAAGTCTCGAACACGACTGGATTATCCGAATAATGAACCAAAAACCCAGATTGAAGTACCCTTCGTAAAGCTTTTAATCTATGTAATTGCTCCCACGTCTTTATCCGTAAAACATTTTTCCCACCTATACCGACGGTCATTTGCGAGCCATATGCTTTGTGACTCTCTGAATCTATAGCGTTACTATATCTCGGACCTCTAGTAGGATGCTCTATTGAACTCAAAATATCTGCAAAATTCGTGTGAAGACTCTTTCGATCTTTTTTGGATAAACTCTTTGTAGACACGTTACAGATGGATTCCAGTTTCTCCTTCAATTGATGTTCTCGACCGTAGACGGTATACCTCCTGACCATTTTCGGTATTTCTGGTCCATTCAACTCATCGTCAGAATCAGAAAATACCGATGAAGGATCTTCATCTTCTTCCAGTTCGGTAAAACTCTTCTCATATAACAATGCTATATTTTCTCCAGCAGCCACTTGCACACTAGCATGACTAGAGTCCAGTTGATCTACCAAAGGTTCCATAACTTCTTCCGATTCATCTTCCATGTCTTCAAGTTGAGAAGCTAAAAAGCCCCACTCTTCCAAAGCGGCAGTGACTACTTCAGCATCATCTTCTGCATCAACAGATGTCCCATCAGATTCTACAATCTCCAAACAGAAACTCATGACTTCTTCGAGACCCAGAGAATTTGCACCACCGTAGAACGCAGCGAAACCAAGCGTATGTATTGCCGCGACTTTGACACCACTATCAGAAGAATCACTTACTACCCCCCTTACAATATTAGCTATAGGATCGTATGAATGATCCGAAGGATCAGTTATGAGTATCAAAGAGATAGCTAAGTCAAGTATCAGTCAAAAGGAAATATGTTATTAAAACAACTACCATAAAATTACCCTTGAGAGCCAATATTGCTTCTTTATCAGACGCGCTAGCCTTGACACATTTCAACAATGCCGATATCAATTCTGATATCCTCCCAGATATTTCTTTTTGGCAATAATGCGACATTAAAACGTATACCAGTCTATTTATCGACTCTTCCCGCCCTTGGACGCTAGATCGCTTTCTGTCCGTTATCTGGTCTGTAGCATCTGCTAAATCCTGCGTCCATGAGCCTGAAGATGCGACGGGATCGACTGGACTCGTCACTATCTCGTCGATAGAATGTGTGCTGAATTCCGTCGTGTCGCTGTGGTCACCTTCGTCGTCGGATACGTTTCTACTTTGCGTTCGCGACGCGGATTTTGACACAGCTGGTGATGCGCGTTTGGAGGTCGGAGCAGATGCTTGACGAGATTTTGCTTTGCTGGAGACAGTCTTGCCGCTTTCTAGCGCTTGACGTCGTAGATCGTGCATAATTAAGCGGTGAGTCGATCAAATAACTCTGAAGTTATTTAATTAGGAAATCTACCAACTGTTGTCCGAATGGAAAGAGTCGCGTTTGCAAATGGTCGGGGAAGATGGTTATAAAGATGTTAGAACATATAAACAAAATCAGATCTGTAATGTCTCTAAAGTATCATCTGGTTTTTGCGACGGATCACAGGAATACAACATATTTTCATTTCACCTTCACATGTCATGGTCATTTTCGTTATGAACATGTGGGGCGGTGACAAAGTGCATAAATTACGTCATCTGATTTTGTCGAACTTTGAATTTTATCAGCAGACTTTGCCGGTAATACCCGATCACACGCATGAATGTGTAGTCATGTCTACAAGTCATCGTATAAATATTCCTGATCTGCAAGTATGAAAACAAATATATACATTGAACCTTACAAAGACTGTACAAACATGTCATCGCGGTTGAGGTCGTGGTCCGAGTAATTTAGATCTCTTTGTCGGACTCGATGGGCGACTATTGGAACGACTATCCGATTGTTCCGACATGACTCTAGCTGACTCTTGATTCATTTCCCATTCTCTCTGTCGTTCCCGTTCTCGTTCCATCTCTTGTTCTAGTCTTGATTTGGTTGCCCATGCTCCTGCCGCTGTTTTTTCTTGAGATGCTATCCTTCGATCTCGATCCTCTTGCTGTTCGATTGTAGTACTTGTTCCCATTTCAGTTGGCTGGTGTACCGTTGGTCGAATGAACTTGGGTGCTTCATTTTGTGCTAGGAATTGATCTGTCCGGTTTTGGCCCGATGTCTTGGTATTTTGATAAGTACTCGGGTCGGGAAGCGGTCGGTCATCAACGTTGAGGGCATTCATCTCACGTTCCAACCCATCCTCGGGTTTTATAATTTCTGAACCTAAATCTACCTGTCTGCTCTCCGTAGATTTCTGGATAGGCTTACTCACATCGTCCGTAACAGATGATGTTTGTATGGGTTCAATAGAAGACGGTTTGGCTTGCGCAACTTGTGATGTTGTAAAAATCATATCCGACCGTTGATTTGTCACTGCTTTATCTTGCCTAGACCTTGATTCTCTATCTTGCTGGTATTGCCTTTCTCTTTCTCGTGCTTCTTCCAATTGCTTCTCAAGCTCCCGTACCTTTCGCCGCTCCGGTGTAACCTGTACATTATCATTGACATTCCTGCTACCGAGAAACTCGGCCCCGGATGAAAGGTCAACATTCGCCATTTCCTGTTCATTATTACGCTTCGTCTCTTCGTCTGCTCGCCATTGTTGTTCCTCTTCTGCCCATTTACGTTTTTGATCATCAATCCTCTGCCTTTCTGCGTCCCGATGCTTCTGTGTTTCTTCATCGTGTCTCCGAACGTCCTCTTCTCTCCGCAATGCTTCATCTTTGGCATTGACTTCCTCGGCTTCTTCACGGTCCCGCTGCTCCTGCGCTTCTTTCTCTCGCCGCGTCCTTTCCTTTTCTGACAAAATAGGAACATGAGGAGCTGCAGACACAATCTGTCGTCCAATACCGAACAATATACCTTGATTACCTTGCGATGCACCGCCCATGTATCCATATTGATGTATATTCCATGCAGGGACTGTTTTTGATTCATCATCTTTCTTGCTCCAACTACTAACAGAGACATTATTAGACCGCGGTGTAGTTGTACTGCTGGATGTCCCAGATCCTCCAGTTTTTGTGGGTGTTACTGGTCGCATATTTGGGGTAGAGGGTCCACTTTTCATGGACGATATCGAGTTGACAGATCTCATCGATCCACTAACGCTATTTAATGACCCTCCCGGAGCCGTGACATTTGACTTCACCCCGCCTATAGTTTCTGGGAATCGATCAGGATTTAACAGATTAATGGCTCTGCTAAATGCCGCAAGGCATTGTAAGACTTGCGCTGGATCTTTGCGTTCGTACAGATCAACAGTGAGAAACCGGTCGTGGGAGGGGATGTTAAGAGGTTCGGAGGCGCAGACTTTGAGAAAGTTTGCTATATTCTCCATTTGTACAAAAGGCATTGCAGACTGCTTGAATTTCAAAGGCGCTTCTGGTCGATTAAGGTTTGCTAATCTGGACAAGACCAAAGTCAGTTGAATGATGCCAGCGAAACATGGTTGATGGCAACATACCGGCAAAGAATAGTACCATCTTTGAGAGCAAGCATCAGCTCACCTGTCGCTATCTTCTCGCCCAGTGTCTGCTCGATCCAAATCCTTGTTGAATCTGCTGCGGCTGGCGGATATCTCGAGGAGCGCAACTTTCGCATATCTGAATCTAATGATGTTACTGACGCCATTTTTGAGATTAGTAGGGAGACGGTCGCGTGATGCTAATCAGTCTCTTGGTGAAAAGATTCATGTAACTTTTAGTGTCCTCAACGTCGATTAAGGATAAAATAGCGAGATTGGAATGTTGATCAACAAGTCAAACGTCATACTAATAAAAGGTGGGAAAAGCGGGGCAAATGACGATGAATATAAAAATAGAAAGTATGTACTCTGCTCTAAGTTACCATGAATGCCCGAAGTGTTTCATATTGGAATAACTGTGCTTTTCGTATATGTCAAGTAACAATACGGGGCTTATCTCGAGACTATGGTTTCGATGGAAGAGTCTCAGATTGCCATGGCGGCGCAGATATTTAGCTGGTATGTTTGCGGCCGAAATATCTTGGTTTTCGCCTGTAACTCTTACTAATTATTAGCATCCAGGATTTGATCTGATGGGTAACAAATACTGGGAGTTCAAAGATCAACTGAACTCCAGGCGCATGAGGCGTATAGTAGAATATGGTAAGAAAGTACATTTAAGCGATGTAAAAATAGCACGTAAGTCGTACGTAGAGTATTTATTACTTCTAAATGCTGAATAAGCCTTGGTCTAGCGCATTGGCAGCAGTGGCTCAGACATGCTCGTGAAGATGCACCAAGTATACAAGAGCAAGAATCTAACCTTGTGAGACAAGCACGAATCAAGGTATTAGCTGCAAAAGCAGATGCAAGATGGGCAAGTCAGCCTTCATTTTTGGACTCTCCAGCAATGCGACAGCCAGATCCAATGGCGGAGTCGAGTAAACAGACTTTCTCAAAAGCTCCAACACATGCGCAAACTTCACCTTTCGCAAAACCACAGCAGGGTGGTCCAGGGGAGGAATGGCAGCCCAAAGCCTGGGTTCCACCCGGTTCAACAAGGAACAAATAAAGACAATACTTAGTCGCCACTTAGTCCTGCCGATAGTTCTGATGGACTACTATTCTTGTGTATGCTTTATTTAGATTCAATATAGATTCATTAGAAATATCATGTTTGTAGGAATGATGATCAATTTCACCAAATGACAACGTTTCCCAATTGAGTCATTTTTAAGCTTAGAACCGTCAGACCCTTTGAATTTTGCCGCGTAATAAGGTGAATCTCAACCTTGGAAAGTTCATTACGCTCTTGCACGACCTATCGCTACCCTTTTTTGCTTTGAGATTGAATTGCTATTCTTTTCACAAAATCAACCATCTTACAAAAATAATATCTGGTCTTTTCACAAATCAAATTCTGAACCACAGCATATACATCACAATCAATTAGTACTGACTGAGGTCTACGAACAACTCCCATAAGATCTTTGAATCAGAAACACTATTGTAATATTTGGTCAACGTCAACCTGAGCGGCACTTGACCAAGCTCCTGCCGGATACACATAGACTCCGATTCTCATAAAGAACATCAACACGCTGTCTTCTGCAGTTCTTCACAAAGCCGGCCCCGAGACCGGCGACATACAATCTCGACAAACACACAATCGCACATTCTCATCTGGTAAAGCTATGATGAGTTCCAGCAATATGTCTAAGCGGAGGCGGAGATCCAGTAGTCTTGTATACACCGAACCTACCGAAACATTAGATCATATCAGTGATCAAGCAGTAAATCCAAACAGAAATTCACAATGGGTGAATGCAAAAGGTAATTCCTCCCTCCCTCCCTCCCTCCCTCCATCCCTCCATCTTCCTCTAATCAAGTACTAATATAAAACCATAACAGGAGCTTGGTCAATACATTTCGTCCTGATCGCCCTTCTCAAAATAATATTCAACCTCGTGCCCAACATATCTCACGAAATGTCATGGACGTTAACAAATATAACTTACATGTGCGGCTCGTTTTTAATGTTTCATTGGGTCCGCGGCATACCCTTTGAGTTCAATTCGGGAGCATATGATAATCTCAACATGTGGGAACAAATTGATAGTGGAGATCAACATACGCCGGCGAAGAAATTCCTTCTTTCAGTGCCTATCATATTGTTTCTGATTTCTACGCATTATACGCATTATGATCTGGCGTATTTTCTAGTCAATTTCTTAGCTACGGTGGCGGTTGTTGTGCCGAAATTACCTGCTGTAAGTCCTCTTATCATCTCTATCTAGTCAACAAATGTCAATAAATGTAAATATACTAATAATGATTGATATTTAGTTACATCGAATGAGACTAGGATATTTCAATCCCACTCCTGATGACGATCGATGATATGATGGTCTGGGGGTTTTTATATTAATGATATCTTACGATGGTGAAAAAAAAAAGTCCTGCTGGAAATTATGATGATTTGTTATTTTCTTATTCGCTTATAGTCGTTATGAAGAATAATTGTAGTTTTTCTCATAATGAAATGACATTTCTTTTACTATTCACCTTTCTATTATTTTCATTCGCGCATATAAACAGAGAACATGGGGGCAACAAGTAGATTTTGAAGCGCTGTATATTTGATATATACTGTACATGATATATGAAGTATGAAACACAAAGAGGGGAACTACGTAAACTACAAATGCTTACATCCATTTGTTAGAAAAGAACGAAGCTATTCTACAATTCTAGCATCAACATCTCCAGTTTCCAAACCCACACAACCCATTTCCTTTTTTGCAACATCGATTCTCCTCTCCACTTCATCTCTATCGTTATTTAAGACCCTTATGAGAACCGTCCTCATGAGTTCCGACAATAGATTCAACGTCTCTCTACTTCTTTCCTCGTCTGTCATATCAAGTCCTCCCTCGTCACGTCCCGATCTAGCTAATTGACTCTGTCTTCTGAGGGCAATAACCTCGGCGATTTTCATGATTGCAGTCTGTCGATTAGCATTCATAGCTACCTGCCGCCTCGTTCCGGCGCGATTCCTCCCTCCGGTGCGGATTTGTCCTACGTGACTTTCGTAAATGTTGGACAAACCCGTGACCAGAATCGATCTCGTATCCTCGTTTGGTGGAGTGGAAAAGTGAGTGAATATCGCGTGAATGGCGACGATAGATCCTGGGAAATCATTCGAGTTTACCAAAGTAGTGAGGATACGAGCGTAGAGTTCTGGCGTCAGGACAAGAGCGTCGGATGTTGAAGATGGAAGAGTAGTTAGCCATGCTAACATTGTAGAAAAAAGAGATCGAGGTGGTGGAAGTGAGATCTCATGTGATGTCATCGTCGATGATGTCGGGTATGTAGGTTTGCCTGTAGAATCTTGCTGTGCTTGCCATAGACAGTCGAACGTCTCAATGTCTGGTTTTGTCGTCTTTGAATATTCTAAAAAGTCTGCCCATGTTCGACCCGGTCCGTTGGTATATAGTCTCATAAAAAGCATCTCATTCATGAAAAAGGACGACATTTTGATATCAGCGGGTTTCATCATGTAATACAGATGCTGGAGATAAGACCATTGTTTTTTGGTCATGTAATGAGTTCCAAGAACGTTAAATGTCTCCAAAGTCGCGTTAGGAACAGGTCGAGACAGGTCAAGAGGTATGGAATGAGCCTCGCTGGCTTCATCCTGGAATTGTGTAAAGTCGTCAAGTACTTTATGGGTATAGATTGGATGATCCTCTCTCTCTGAGACTTGTTCAATCCGTTTCCGAATCATCGACCAAGCAATAGATTCTCCACGTTCAATATGTTCTCGCGTGCCTGAGCGAAAGTAGCCGCCAATAAGCCCATTGAGATGAGTAGCATCGGGAGCGATCCCTCTTTGATACATCAGCTCTACCACCTTTGTAGCTCCTTCTACATCTCCCATGCCGATGAGCTTCTTCATCCATGATGCAAAGAAGAATTTATTCTGCCACTGTACAGGTAGTCTCGTCAAGACTTGTAATGAAACACGATTCAATTCTTGACGAGTTGTACTTTCACGTTGCATGACACCAATTCTGTCCATCAACCTGGTTGAGAGCTTTTGCTCCTCTTCTATGGTCTTTCTTCTCTTCTCTATCGTCTGACTTCCTCGAAGCATCATATCTCGAAACACAGCCAATGCCAAGTCCTTTCGATCATGACTCAGAAAGCTCGCCATAACCACGTCGTAGTCTGTCATCTGCATCTTATCCCCCAGTTGGTCTCTTAATTTAAGATACAACGCAAAAGCCATATGATCATTGCCTGTCTGAATACCAGCTTGGATGAGCGGTTGAGCTATCCTTGGATCATGGTCAGACACGTTTTGCTCATACTTTCGCAAAACTCGAACGGCTTCTCGAATTTCACCACATGCGGCAAATAGCTTGACGCCCTGCTCAAGATTAGCCTTATCTGACTGATTTGTTGCAGAGTACTCCTTGCGCCACATGGAGATTGCTTCCTCTTCTCTTCCCGATACTATCAGTGCTTCAATTTTCTGTTCCTGCTGCTCCGGTGCCAAAGTAAGACCCAACTCTTCCATATTTCGAGCCAATTCCAAAAGATTTTCCTCCTTATTTAAATTAGTAGAAATAAACTCAGATTGGCTTTGCCAGAGCAACTTCCATGCGCTGGGTGTGATGCTGGATTTGAATCCAGGCACATTTCGACAAGCTCTCAAATACCATTTCCAAAGCTCTTTCATGATCTTTTCGTCTTCTGGAGTATTCGCCGCTAACAACAAATATTTCTTGAACTGCTTGACTATAGGTGCTACTTGCGTATCAGAATGTAGACTGCCCATTAAATCATCAACCACTTCTCCTCGTCGAAGTCTTTCTTTTTCCAATGCTTGTGACAACGTCTCGCGCATCTCTGGAGGAAACATTCCAATGACAGTGTTGTGGAACTCTTCGCTATCTATATTGGCATCGTACTTCTTCAATCCTTCTTTGGCGGCGGCCAATTTTTGCCGCATCTCCACGGCTTCCATTTCTTCTGGATTTCCCGTAGTTCTCGTAAGTTTTCCAGTTGAGACATCCTTCTCGAACCAGCGAATCCCACTAGGTTCATCATCCTGATGTAGGTCCACTGACTGGGTCGAAGACGGTACCTCTTTTGATTCTGATGTTGCCGGTGTTGGTCTTGGCTTTGTTACAAATTTCCCTCGCAATTTTCTTTGACCTAAATAAGCAGATAGTCCAAATCGACAGACTTGTTGAAACGCTAGCGGACTATGTATGAACGACCTTGTTGCTCGATAGGTCACTACGTTTTGCATGAATATCCATTCACCGCTTCACACTTGAAGATTGATCGACAATGTCAAAGTTTGTATCGGAGGAAGATAATCTAGAGGAATGGTGAAAAAAATTAATTATGACGTCAAATGCATATAGAAGGGTTTTGATGTATGGTCTTCTTGATTGTGTAGTATAGTGCTTCCAGTAACAAGAAGCAAATGGATAATGAAACATGCTACATCTTCAAGCCAGAGACCGAGACTCTCCCTTCAAGCAGGCCTGCAAAACGTAGAAAAGTAGATGAGCCGCAATACCGCGGACTTCAAGTCTCTTGGCCGCAACGTAAACAAGTATATAATCGAATATGGAGAGATCATGAGGATAGATTGGAGGTATTGCTTATCAATATACAATCCCTTTCCCAGATTCGTAGGTCTAATATCGGCAGAAAGTCTTTAATGAACTAAATGAGACCGCGATATCTCAGGTGTCGGATTATATAACAAATGATGATACTCCTACTTCTGATTCGCGAATCAAATCAGCAATATTGTTGACTGGACTCAGCGGAACTTCACATGCCGATCTAGCGCACAAAATACATCTTGCTGTAAAGTCAAAGTCAAGAGCAGCGCTTATTTCTCTCCAAGCATCTGATGCAACAAATCTCAAAGGTATATTAAAGAAGATCAATACCGTGACATCCAACACAACTTTGCCTGATGGTGATGACGAAGACGACGATCAAGCACAGTATGCAATAGGGGCATCTAATAAAAGGTTGCTCAGTTACGATCTTCAGATTTCACAAGAAGCAGTTCACGATCAGAAATTGTCAGAAGTGATTATTGATTTTCAAAATTGTGAGGAATTCGATGGAAGTCTTTTATCTGAAGTAATAGAGGTCTTGAGGTATGTTTCATGCTGCGTCTGTCGGGTTGATTAATTTACAGTCTAACATACTTCAGCTATTGGAAGAATCGAATTCCATTTTGTTTCATATTCGAGATTGCTACTACCATCGAGGCTTTACAGTACCGGTTGAGTAGCAAAGCTCTTCGAAGTATCAGAGCGGCCCGATTCAATGTGGCAAACTCCGACATACTTCTTGAAAAAGCGTTTACAGCAATCTGGAGTCCTCTGCCTCCTATTGTACTTGGATCAAGTGTAGCAGCCATGATTCTGCAACGCCAAAAAGATTACTTGCTTGATATAAAAAGTCTTGTAAGTGCCGTGCAGTATTCTTATATGTCTCACTTTTATGCAAATGCAGTCAGCCTTTTTCTTGACGAAAAGCTGGACTTTCAGAAGATTCCCAAGGATCACTTTGAAGCTGTGCGCAATTTACCGTCCTTTATGTCATCCATGGAGTATAAGATAGATCATGGCCAAGCTGCCGAAGTAAAACAACTGCTCGAGTCCGACGGATATTTGTATGACTTTGTTCGCGCCAGTATTGATGACGGGCACACTTCATGTCAGAACATATTGGATGCGGCTCGGTTATATCAAGAGCTGTTAACAATTGTAACATCCCAGGTCTCTAGCTCGGCGATAGATAATATGCTGAGAGCGATGAGTGGTTCTCTTCAAACCACATCAGAATATAAAAACCTTTGTATGTTGTTGAGATGCAGCAATCCAGAGGTTCTCCGACAATGTTTGAACGTCGCAACTTCCTCTAGAGATGACTCATTGGCCAATTTCGCACAACCGGCTTTAAATTCCTTGTCATCATTGTTACAAGATCGGCAAGATGGCTCTGCGCCACTCAGTATATCATCTTCTAGCCTACGGACTGCTGTAGTTGCTAAAAAAATCGAACTACGAAGATCATCTTCCCAATTGACCAAGTCTGACTCTGCTTTCTCCGAAATTTTGTCAGGATTGACTGATGCATTGGAAGACTACTTCGACCGTACACTGATCCAGCCAAAGTCACTAGTGTTGCATGAGTTATTTCTTTTTGATCTAAAATCGCCAAGTCGTCAGGTGTTTGCACCGAAGCCTCGTTTTGTTATCGAGAGAGCACTTTCTACGCCTCACGACTATCTCGCTTGTGATTGCTGTGCCCCAGATGCAGATGTGGACAGAGATGCAATATCGCTCTCCTCCTCACAACCGGCAACAGCTATCTTATATCAATTCTATCTCGAAAGTGGTGCACTGATAAACATATGCGATCTACGTGATGCATTTGCTACATTAGTGGGAGAGACTATTGAGGATGAAGAACTAGTCTCTGCTTTGTTTCAAAGGTCATTAGCCGAGTTATATTATTTAGGCATGCTAAAGCACACTAAGAAGAAAGCTGACCACGCCTTGAAGATTGCATGGAAGGGTTTGTGATAGTATATATCCGTGTTTGTATAAAATCATTTGAATCATAGTAAGACATGATGACCCACTTTTTAGACGATAGGTCATTCACTTTTTGCTGCAGGATCTCTGTTCTTTTTCTTCTTCATACTCAACGGATTTGGTCCCTTGGGTCCCTTCTTTTTCTTGCGTGCCGGGGTCACTGTTGTCTCAGGATCTATCAAGACATCATCTTCCATAGCCGAACCCGTCTGTTCAACGTCCTCATCTTCTCTTTTTCTCTTTTCTCCGCTGCTAGCAGTGTTAATACCGCCTCTTCCACCTTTGATACCAGCCCTGATCTTCTCTGCTTCTATCCCATTCCTGACTTCATCTGTTTTCGCAGCCATAGGTTCCATGACCATTACGCTCCTCTGGACATAAACAAGTGGTACTCCAGTGATTAACCTCATTTTTCCTCTAACTTCGTTGTCCTGACAAGCGACGATATATCGATTCTTATTAGTGCCACTTCCCTTTGGATCCACCACACTGAGGAAACATTCTTCCGTACTCAACGGTTCCTCTAGATCATGATGACCACATCTTCGCTTCTCAAAACTTTTCGCCGTCTCTATCCATGACGATTTCTCGCTTCGATTCTCATGCTTCGATAGATAAAGATGTCTTATCGAACATTCTGTCATCATGGGTTTTATCTTGCCGTGTAACGTGCGTTCGAGCAAGTGAGGTAAATCCATTCTGAAGCGTGTGGTATCTTGAATCATGTCGGCATCGATCAAGACTTGATATGGTTCGCGGAAATTAAAAGATAGGGAGTATTGATGCATAAGTTTGCGATATTGTTTCGCTCGTTTTCCGCGCATGCTTGCGGTGTGAGAATGAGGATTTACAACGGATTGATAATGTTTGAAATGGTTAGTGAGCGTGTGAGATACTTGCAGACCAGACGAAAAATTATTAAGGGTCATAGTCGGGCCGACATCCGATATATAGAAATGTATTTGTGGGGAAAGCCGTTTGCAGATGTGAGATGCAGAAGTCTAAAAATAAAGAGCCGAGTATAAGCAACGATCTATCTTTCATCAGAAAGGCATTTATAAGAGGAGTGACCCTATGAGCAATGTATATCGACTGTCAGCGGCCGCTTAGCTGGCAAAATGAGCAAAGATGTTAATGATGAGACATCTAACAATGACCACAAGCATGAGATCAACTCGGCTGCAGCTCCGAGGGAAGAGATACAGCAGTTAGATGAATTCGGATTGAAGATCAAGGCTGTAGATCCCCGTAGATTCGAGGATGAAGAGAGTGATCAAAGTTTATCGCCAGAATCTAATCATGTGAAAATTCGAGTCGCCGGAGAGAATGACGAGGAAGAGGAAGAGGAAGAAGATGGTGGAGAGGCATTCAGGACACCTATGACGAATGCAAGATCGGCCGGTAACTCGATATCGATAAGTCCCCACACGGAGGTTGTGCCCAAGCATGTGATAAATGAGGAACAGGCAGGAAAGCATGATAAAAGCTCAGGCGATGAACAGATGACTCCAAAATTAGCCTCGGAAGGTACAAATGGACAATCAGAGAAACACAGAAATCATGATACAAGCACCGATGCCGTCGAAGAAGCTGGAGTCGCTGCCCCAGATTCTCAAGCCCAGCAAGCAATTCCAGAAGCATTTCCAAGAGTTGCTGCAGGATCTTTGCCGACTTCTAGACCAGTCAGTAGACCAGCAAGCTTAGCACTTCGTTCTCGATCAGGAACTCACAAGAGTATTACAACCGGTTACTCGCATTTGCAGATCGTATCTCAACAACAAGATCCGCAGCCGAATGAGGAAGAGGGAGGAGAAGGTGAATGGCAAGAAATGCCAGCATTTGCGACACACACTGTGTATGACGATTGGGGAAAGATACTTGCTCATGAGGAAGCTCTATTAGATGACGAAAAGGCAGCGTATGGCCATTTGGGTGGAGCAGGCAAGGGCTACACCAAGGTTCAAATGGATGAAGATGCGTTATCCGCGACAAGCATGGACGAGAATACGGCCTACCTTTTCAATCAGAAGACCACTGCAGTACTTGATGAAGAAGGTGATCCACGTGATGTGGTATCACAAATGCAAGCAACAAAAGAGATTCTAGAGGTTGGACAACGGATAGCGTATGTTGGTGTCGTTAAGATTACCGCAATGGATATGGTGCGAGATATTGAACAACTTGCATGGGCGAGATCTTCCAAAAAGGTTAAAGAATCTTCTTTTGGGGCACATATGATGTGGAGTCAAAAGGTCATGCTACGACTGTATGGACATATGGATATAAGTGCTGCAGAACAGATTATGATTGAACAGTTGGCTGAACATGGTGTTCGAGCGAGCGATCTGACCCCGGTATTAATGCAGCACTCGCTAATAAAGAATCCCACAAAAGACCAAAAAAAGGACGATCCACAATCTTCTAATCATGAGCAGGCGCACACTAACGATCTCGAGGATGAGTATGCTGTAAAAAGCCCTTCAGACCTAAAGGGAACTGAGAAGATTGATGTCGATATTCGCTGGACTATTCTATGTGATCTGTTTCTGGTTCTTGTCGCCGATAGTTCCTACGATGCGCGGTCCAGAACGCTTCTAGAACGTGTTGGGAAAGCACTCGATGTGGAATGGTTGGATATCTGTAAATTCGAAAAACGAGTGACGAACGCCTTGGAAATGCAAGAAGCCGCGGATAAAGAAAATTGGAACGAGGATCAACATATGGAGCAGCGTGAAAAGTCTGCAAGAACAAGGAGATATGTCATGATGGGTCTCGCCACTGTCGGTGGAGGTCTTGTTATTGGACTAAGTGCTGGAATTCTAGCGCCTGTAATTGGTGCCGGGTTAGCTGCAGGGTTTACAACGTTTGGACTCGCAGGCACAGGAACCATACTTGGAAGTGCTGGAGCGGCTGCAGTTATTACTTCAACCGGTGTAGTCACAGGTAGTACTATTGCTGTGAGAGCCAGTAGTAGGCGGTTTGGTGCAGTCAAGACATTCGAATATCGACCTTTATACAACACAAAAAGAGTGAATCTTATCATAACTGTTGCAGGTTGGATGAATGGAAAAGTCGATGATGTTCGTTTACCATTTAGTACCGTGGATCCAATCATGGGTGATATATATTCCGTGCTTTGGGAGCCTGAAATGTTGCAGAGTATGGGTCAGACTATCAATATTCTAGCTACAGAAGTAAGTGTATAATTTGTTTATTACCGTGATTAGCAAAACACTAAGATATGTGGTAGGCTCTAACTCAAGGTCTTCAAGCCTTGTTAGGTTCAACGATTCTGGCTGCGTTAATGTCTGCGTTATCTCTACCTTTGATCTTGACCAAGTTGTCATATTTGATCGATAATCCTTGGAATGTTTCACTTGCTCGTGCTGATCAGGCGGGATTGATCCTTGCAGATTCTCTAATCGATCGTAATTTAGGGTCTCGTCCTGTAACACTTTGCGGTTTCTCCATTGGTTCACGTGTTATATATTCATGTTTGAAAGAATTAGCCAATAAAGGTGCCTATGGACTCGTTCAGAACGTTTACTTATATGGTAGCCCAATGGTTGCAAATAAGGACGAATATACAAAAGCACGAGCCGCGGTTTCTGGTCGATTTCTAAATGGATATGCTACGAATGATTGGATTTTAGGTTATCTATTTCGAGCCACATCTGGTGGAATAATGCGTGTTGCAGGTTTAGCACCCGTCGAACTTCCTGGAATAGAAAACGTAAATTGTACCGAGCATGTCAAAGGTCACATGGCTTATCGTACTGCCATGCCTAAACTTTTACAAGAAGCAGGTTGGTCTGTCGAGTCGCTGGAATTCACTGAAATTGAAGATGCCGATCCAGAAAACCATGAGATGCGACAAAGAGAATTACTTAATGAGATTGAACAAGCAAGAAAGCAATTGGAAAAGAAACCAAGTAAAAAGGGACTTCGAGCGTTATTCAGCAAGAATAAGAAACTTGCAGAAAAGAAAGAATGGGAAACTTACGACGATAGAGTTAAAACCGCACCGCTCGAGGCTGATTTATCGACAAATGTCATAAAACTGGAAGATGTAGAAGGTGATCATCCTACGGGATTATATGATGAATCTGCGATTTTTGATATTGACGCCATACGTAAGGAAGTTGTACAAATAGCTTCTACACAAAAAGAAGACGACACTATACGTAATGATACACTTCAAGTCCGAGAGATAAAGAGTACGCTCCCTCCTATGAAAATCAATGTACAGGATCTTCCTACACAAAGTATAACAAATCGCGATATGAATGGCCATGATAGACTTTCTGACAATACCGACTCGTCAAATCGAGCGACAAGTCCAGCAACACCTATATCAAGCCAATCACATAAAAAACCCTCTTCGTCATCATGGTGGAAAAGAAAAACCAACAACAACAATAACAACAATGATAATCATTATCCAAATCATCATTCTGCTCCTAATTCAGCAATAGGTCCTAATGATAGTTTTCCTTCTAATCAACAATCTCGAACAAATCCTCCATCTGCGACTAATATTGCTAATGAAGAACATGTCGAAGATCCATCTACGCCCAAAATGACATTTTCGCCAACTACATCAATACCTACCTCTCCACCATTACATCAACGTCCTTCACACGGTATTGATGAAAGTGATAATGACGACGACGATAATGATGGTAATATGCAAAGGATGAGTCCTAGGGTAGTAGACGATGTTATTAACTACGACGCCCATGGCCGTCCTGCTTCTTCGGCCGGAATCTTCACCGGAGTAGGTAGTAGAAAAGGAGTCGTGGGAGAAGTAGATGGAAATAACGCATGGATAGACGATGACGAGAGACGTGATCATCGTCGTAATAAGGATATAGAAGACGGCGAGATGGAATTGACATTTGAATGATTTGGTGATTATTTTTTGGGGGCATTGCATTTTATTGTACAGTATAGTATAGGATAGGATAATATCATTTGAATCCACAGTAGTATTGAACCATAGATGGACTGTATAAATGTTGATTTTACAAACTAATAGCATACCGTATACATAAAAGTGGTCTACTTTGGAGATATTAATGACATTACCGCTTTTTCGAATTCTTTCTCCTTTCTCTTTCCCTTTCGTAACCCTTTGCTTCTCTCCCTTCTTCAGACTGGATTTCTGCAATGACTCGCCTGAATTTCTTCTCATACGCGGCGTCCGTCTCTTTCTTTTCCCTGAGCTGTTCGCGCGCAATGAACCTCGCGTCCTTGCGTAATTCTCGCACCGCGCCTTTCTTTTCGCGTTTATATTCCTTCTTCAACTTTGCGGCGTCGGAACGTGAGCGGTCCGGATCGTAGTGTTTCGTAGGGTCGAAGGTGGATTCGAATCTAGGGTTCGACGAGCGGATGGCGAGCGGGCGATGACGGTGGAGGAGAAGAGGGCGGAGAGAAAGTTTGGATTGAGAAAGAAGGATTTTGATGTTGGAAATGAGGGATTTGGTACCGGTAAAGGTAGATAGCAAGGGTAAGAGGCGTGAGGAGAGGATGATGCTAGGAAACGAAGGGAGGGTGGAGTATTGTTTGCATAACGAAAGGAGGTTGGAAAAGTAAACAGACTGGATGGTTGTTGTAGTTTTGAAGATGGATGTTTCCAACGCTTTCATATAGAAGCGTATCGCTTCGGGTATGTATCGCTTTGAAATGCGTTGATATGATATACAGAGTGAAATGAGGCATGCTCCGATCTTCAGATGTTTAAAAGTCGTTGGATTAGTCGTCCCTAACCATCTAGCTATCAAAAGCATGGCTGGAGTGACTACTTGATGGAAATGATCGGAAGTGGGATATATAGATCCAATAGCTGTCAAAATGATCAAATGTCCAGCATTTATATCCGTTTTCTCGTATAAAACTTGGAGATGTTTTCGAAAAGCGTTGCCAATTATTTCAGGAAAGGTTCGTGAAAGAGAATGAACATGTCGTATAACCACTTCAATTGCTGTGAGTGGATCTGAATGATTTCCCATATAATCAAGGTGATCAACCAAAGATGCAGAAAAATCTCCTAATTTCACTTTGTTCTCTGCTGAAAGTGAAGGATGATACAGGGCTCGTATACGTTGTAATATAATAGGTAAATCTTCAATCTTGGTATCCTTCAACACGTCAAGAAGTTCCTGATGGGATGTTGGACAAGGAAAAGTAAAAGCAACACCATTTGTAGCCACACTCGGATGTGATGTCTTTGACAGCCTTTGACTTCCCTTCTCTGGACTATCATCCAAAATACCTCGGACAAATTCATCCTCTTCATCTTCGTCATGCATCTTGTTCGTCTTTGAAGAGGATGACGCATCTTGCTCTTCTGTAGACTCATATTCTTCGTCAATACTCATGTTTGAATCATCATCATTGCCATCATCAGAATCGCTAGCAACAAGATCATCATCTAATTCAAATTCATCTTCATCGTCAAGTTGAACAAGCTTTGTTTTCGATCGAGTCTTTGTCTTTGGAGCTTGAAAACCAAATTGCATAGCATCATCTCCGATTTCCTCTTCCACCTCATTTATAAGATTTATTGAATTGTGAAGGTGATTGTGCTTCTCCTTCTCGACTATCTTCTCATCCACTACTTCTTCCGTATCCGACTCTTCACCCATCATTCTTCTCTGTCGGGATTCTTCCAATTCTTTCAGTTTTTGAGCCTCCGATTGAGCCTTTTCCTGCTCTGTCTTTGTCCTTTCAGCCGGGACAGCTTTCTGATCTTGTGCTAATTTACGAAGACGTGTATCATACTCTTTATCCGCCTCTTCTTTTGATCTTCCTTGCATAAGAAGTAGTCGATCCGCATTGATACTCGCGTCAGCCCGTGGTACATCAGGAGGAGCTGGTTTTTTGACTCCTCTCAATAGTTCGAGCATGTCTCCCATTTCCGAATCTAACCTTGCTCTCAGTTCATCATCATCTTCTTTTGCCTTTTGTCTTTCATATTTGTGTAGTTTAGACTTGGCAATTACCTCTTCCATGACTTCTTTTTTCGATTTCTTCCGTGTAGGACCCTCGTCTGCTTCTTCATCTTCAACCTCATCTGTAATAGAGGTCCGTCTTCTTTTCAATAATCCTCCATCGTAGTCCGAACCATCATCTGATCCACCTTCAACCACTTCTTTAAAATCATCAACCTCTTCACCAAATTCCAAAGGTCGACCCCCGTGCGTCAAATCCATAGTTTCCTCCTCTTCATCATTTTCTAAATCAAACATAGATCCACTTTTCTTTCTCTGTTTCTCCCTTATATATCTTTGCAACGCTCGTTCTTCAGGCGTCATACTAAGATCATCTTCTCCAATTCGTCTATCGACAATACCGCCGGATTTATTCCTCTTTTGTAATTCTGGCAATAAATTCTGCCGCCTCGTCTTTTCTCCAATACTTCTAGTGACTCCCGGTCTTCCAATGAGTGGTTTGACCTTGCGATCCGACATGCTTGCAAACTTTGCATCTCGTGGTATGACCTTGACTTCAAAAGGATTAAAACTATCTCGAATACTCTGCAAAGCCGCCTGTTTCTGGAGTCGCTGCTCAGTATTCCCCGAAGCAGCAGCACTTTTGATCTGTTTCTTGGATTTTTGTGGACCGGTTATACCTTGTTCCCTCAGAGATGCTTTTAGACGTTTGAGCTGAGAGGGCGGCATGCTGAATAATTCACACGCTGTCCACTAGTCACATCAGAGTGTATAAAAAAAAGTCGTTGTAATAAATCCATCAATATATTTCTGCCAATATTTGGCCGACATTTCTGGTCTCACCGCCCAGACATTCACTTCGTTCGTTCCATCTATCACCACCGCAGGCTTAATTGAACAAACATGGGTTCATGATTGTATTGCTTTTTATGATACTATATAGTCATATCCATGGACATAGATGATCGCTATGTCTGGGTTGGTCTAGGTTGGTACACTATCTCAAAGATAAGTTTTATTATTTACTTAACAACACCCCGAAGACAGGAATCACTCTCCTCGCCGCGATCAAATGCATTTCTCTCGCCTTGAACGACATAGCCGATCTTAACATCTCGCATCAATCTGCCGCCGAGAAGATAATTCCAATATCCACATTACAAACATTAATTAAATCCCCTAATCCAAACATTGCCAAAGCCGCTTCTACCATTCTCCTCCGACGCCTCAAAACCACGATCCCTCACAACACGATCTCTCCCTTTGTGGATGATCTGTTTTCTCCATCTTCGGACGCCCGTGAAAAAGCCTTTAAATTAGTAAAGATTCTTGAAAGCCACGTAGCTGAAGATCGGTCGTTTCTCTATTCACCCAAATTCTATTACTCATTCATAGTCGAAACGACGGTCTTGGCTGACGATGATGATGCTAATACTCTAAGAGCCGTGTATCGACTTGCGAAAATCATGGAAAAGAAAGGGGAACCAAAGGCAATGCAGCTCTTTGACGAGTTGGTCTTTGATATTTATGGGACCGAAGAAATGACAGTCTTGACGTTGCCGGCAATAGTGGAGTCTGAGGTGTTGAGTTGGTTAAAAGCTTGTATATGGCTTAGTAAAAGTGGTCGGAACGGATCACACGCTTGGAGAGGATTCCGTAATGCCGAGGCAAAGGCTTGGTGGATGTTCCGGAACGCGGAATTCATAGACAGCGATCGACCTTGGGAAGAGGAGCTTGTTTCCGATAGTGAAGATAGCTTTGATGAGAATTACGAAAGCGCAATTGACTTTCACACTCGTGAAACTGGCAAGCAGAGTAGCTGGTGGCGCCACGTTTGCACTTTTCTTGGGTATGAAATTACTATTCCATCTAGTATAGCGTATCTCATGCCTCTGGACGAAGGTTCTTCCACAGATGGACTAAGTCCCGAGGAGTACGAATTGAGAAGACGATGGCGGCGAGAGGCCATGGTTTTACAAAATGGAGATAGCGAATTCGACGATTTTATTCTCTTGGAGGACTGACGCATGATGAATGCAAACTAAATAATGTATACTATATGTAGCAATGATATAATGAAGACGCTTAACGTGATAAGATACAGGTCAAAAGTAAAAAATTATTATATATGACACTTCTTAATCTCTCAACCTAACATGTGCCAAATCATAACTCAGTCCTTCTTGTAGTGAATCAACTCCTTCAACCGCTGTTCCATGATCTCACGTCCCTCAAGTGATTGCCAGACTTGATGAGGTGCCATTTTGACGATATCCCATCCTAAAAGGTTGGCAGTCAAGTGAGTCAAGTCTTCTTGCTTCCTCTCCCAATCGCTGTCTCGATGATTACTGAGCGCACTACTGATCACAACCAAAGGAGTGTCTTGGTCTTGAATGTGACGAGCTGCAACAAGTTCTTTCTTGGTCAGACTATCTGCAATGAGATTTTCCTGTAACTGCGCCTTGATGAACTTTCCACCTTGATACGCTTTGCGACCGAAAACTCGATCCTCGCGAGTGATACCAGAGAACATAGCGCCTAAAACACGTTCAATACCGAGAGGACTAATAATACCATACGACCATAACAAGAAACCTCTTCCAGGACGGGCGAGACGATGAAGGAGATCTTCATGCAAAGCATCAATGAGCATAATACCTGAGATGGAATTTCTGTTGCGAGTAGAGAAAATACGGGATACTACTGAACCGTAGCCAGCTGAGACTAAGATCCAAGGTCCTTCTTCACCTACAGTGGCCAGTGCCTCTGACAAAGCATCTGCAGCCATGCCCGCAGAAAGAGGGCTTGGAGCATTATCGGACCAACCATATCCGGGTCTATCCCAATAACAGTAACGACCAATAGTACCATTCTCGAAGGTTGAATGTAGCCAAGGGGCGAACTGCCATTCTGAAGGACTCTCTCCTGCTTCGAGAAGTACAGTGGGAATCTTATTGCCAAGCTTATCTGTTCCAGATTCACCTACGCATGCAATATGCACCTGATATTTGTTATCATCAACATAGATGCGCTGGCCAGGCATTTCGAGAGAAGAATCTCTTGCTCGAATAATAAGAGTAGCAGTCATAAACAAAACAATAGCAAGATAAACCGAAAGAATGACTGTCGCAACGAGAACTGCAAGCCATTCACCTGCCGTTCGTCTGGTTTCAGCTCGTCCTGTAAGTCTTTCTTCCTCTTCCTTTTTACCCCAGGCGACCACACGATCCGTAATAATACACCAAATCGACATGACAAGAGCCCAAACAACAGACGCTATTCCAGGCCAGCTTTCCTCAAGTCTTAAACGACCAACAGAGACAATTAAAATCATGTTAACCAGTAACAAGAGGGCAACAACACCTTGTAGGGCTCTCATAGCCTTGGAAGGACTTGTGAAGAATAGTAACGTGACCAGAAGATTTCCAGCTGTAAGAGTAGTATATGCAAAGTCGAAGAAGCCTGACCCACGAGTAGCCAAACCAGGAGGCGATACAAAGATGCTGACTAAAAGTAACACCCACCAGATGAATGTAGCTGTTAAAAAGAGCACGGTCAGGTGGCGCATCAACCGTACAGTCCATAAATTGTAGGGCGAGACCTATAAAGTCATATGTCAGTAAATGACAGCATACAGCAATAACATCTATAGACGTACAGCTGGGTCATCGGGTTCGAGAAATCCATCCGCATGTGGAGGTCGACGATCTCTCGATCTGGAGAGAAGTGGTGCTCTTTCATCTTGCTCGACACGATCGTCTCGATCTAAAGCGGCAGTCCGGCTCTGATTTTGATTATTTGTAGTGGTATCATCTGGCTGATCATTATTACTTGAACCCCAGAGCGAAACCATCCTTGAAAGAATCCGTTTGGCAGATCAGCTTGTATAGAAACAAAGCAGCCTGCAAATTCGTAAAAAATTGAAAGGCTTTGCAAAAGCTCGGAGCGAACTAGTGAAACTTGGATAATGACGTCGTAGCAAGAAAACGGGGGCTGAACAGCCGGATGACTCGTGACGCTAAGGTTTTGTGCGGAGACAAGGTTCGTGATGAATGGAACGAATCTCAAAAATACTGCCAGGCGGTAAGCTCAATATTTGGTGACGTGAAAACAGCTGAAAATGATGAGTCCTTGTATACATGCTCAAGGTCTTTTGAATTGATTGCTGGCATTAGCTTGCCATCTCTTCAGTGATCATGGCCGACAAAACAAAAGAGGCGAGTCGCCTCGATCAGTACAAATATGCGGCCATGTCCAATTTGGTCACACAAGCTGATCGTCGCTTCGTATCGCGGCGAGGCGATGAAAATACAGGAGATCCAGAGTCATTGGCTGGAAGGGTCAATATCGCGGATATGGGTTCTCGGACTACGCGAGAAAAAGCCCCGGCGCAACCGATGACAGCACAGGCCGCAGAAGGAGAGCGAGGTCGGGGTCGGGTGGAAGCTTCAGGAGGAGGTCGAACTACAGGAGGTGCTACACAACAAGATCTTACAATAGAAGGTCTTATATACCGACCACGGACGCCGGCAACTCGTGATGTATATGATCTCATCAATACGGAAGTGGCGCGCAAGATGGGAGGTGATTATGGTTTACAGTATACAATCAGCGCCACGGATAGCATACTTGAGTTTATAATGGACCCGGAACTCAAAGATTCGCAGCGGGAGCGAGAGATTAATGACCTTCTTGGAGCCACGATGACGAGCAAAGAGTACAATCAATTGAAAAATCTTGCCAAAAAGTTGACAGATTATGGAGCTACAGATGACGACGATGTCGCTGGCGATGGACCTGACGGTGCTAATGCGATGGTGATGGATGATCGACAAGGAGTCGCTGTCGATTTTGGCGCTGATGATGAAGATGCTGAACAGACTTACGAAGTGAGGGACGGTGCAGATACATCTGATGACGAAGAAGGAAACGAGGATAATCAGGCCGACGAAAATGACAATGAAACACATAAGGACGATGACAGCGATTCCGAGATGGTTATTGCAACGAATTCTGGTCGAAACGCTGCTAAAAAGGAAGAACAGGGAACGATTCCAGCACACGAAATTGATGCATATTGGCTACAACGGCAAATTGGTACTGTCTACACGGACGCGCACGTGCAGCAAGAGAAAACACAGGCTGCACTGAAAATCATGTCTGAATCTGGCGAAGACGGAGAGGAAAAACAATTACGAGATGTTGAAAACGAATTGATGGAACTGTTTGACTGGGAGCAGCAAGATCTCAGTCTACGGTTAGCTACGAACCGCGACAACATTGTATGGATGACTCGTTGGCGGCTCGCAGCTGAAGATGAGCCAGCAAGAATAGCTGTGGAGCGAGAGATGGTCCAGGCTGGTAAAGGACGTATTCTGAAAGAGCTTCGAACTCGAGAAAAGGTTGATGTACAAGGAGACGCACTACCGACAGCTGCAGGCGATCAAATGGACGTGGACACTGCGAAAGAAGCAGACAAGGCAGAACAAAAAGGTAGCCTTGTGAGAGGACTGCAACCAACTAAACTCATAAGTTTAGACAACCTTGTCTTCGACCAAGGAAATCACTTGATGACAAATCCTAGTGTAAAATTACCACAAGGTTCGACCAAGAGAACTTTTAAAGGTTATGATGAAATCCACGTTCCGGCACCAAAGCGTCGGAAAGAGGATGTCGACGTCAAAAACTTGCCGACCACAGTATTGCCGGAATGGGCTAGAATAGGGTTTGGCTCTTCACAGGAACTCAACCGTATTCAGACAAGATGTTTTCCGGCGGCGTTTGAAGGCGATGGAAACATGCTAATATGTGCTCCTACCGGTTCGGGTAAAACCAATGTGGCAATGTTAGCCATGCTTCGGGAAATTGGCAAGTATAGGGATGAAAAGACTGGAACATTACGACTTGACTCTTTCAAAATTGTATTCATAGCTCCACTCAAGGCTTTAGTACAAGAACAAGTGGGAAACTTTGGCAAAAGACTTGCTCCTTATGGAATCAAAGTTGCCGAGCTGACAGGAGATCGACAGCTCACAAAAGCACAAATAGCTGAAACTCAAGTAATTGTCACGACTCCGGAGAAATGGGACGTTATAACTCGTAAAGCAACCGATACGAGCTACACAAATCTGGTACGACTAATATGCATAGATGAAATCCATTTATTGCATGATGATCGTGGCCCTGTGCTTGAAAGTATCGTGGCAAGAACGGTTCGAAGGACAGAGCAGACTGGTAATCCTGTTCGTCTTGTAGGGCTGAGTGCTACCCTTCCTAACTACAGAGACGTTGCAGCATTCTTACGTGTAGACCCGCTCAAGGGTCTTTACCACTTTGATGCTACCTTTAGACCGTGTCCCTTGAAACAAGAGTTCATTGGCGTCACAGAAAAAAAGGCTATCAAGCAACTCAAAATGATGAATGACATATGTTACACCAAAGTTATGGAGCAGGTTGGTCAGCAAAATAATCAAATGCTCATATTCGTGCATTCAAGAAAGGAGACAGCCAAGACAGCCAAATATATACGAGACAAAGCGCTCGAATTAGATACAATCGGTCAACTTCTTCGATCAGATTCAGGTAGTCAGGAGATGCTGAGGCAAGAAGCCGAGTCGTCCACAAATGCCGACTTGAAGGACGTCATGCCTTATGGATTCGGTATACATCACGCTGGGATGACTAGGGCAGATCGAACCACTGTCGAGGATCTCTTTGCTGAAGGAGACCTGCGCGTTCTTGTTTGTACTGCTACTCTTGCTTGGGGAGTCAATTTACCCGCACATACAGTCATCATTAAGGGCACACAGATCTATTCGCCCGAAAAGGGTAGCTGGGTTGAGCTTAGTCCTCAAGATGTTCTTCAAATGCTTGGACGAGCTGGTCGTCCGCAGTTCGACACATATGGTGAAGGTATAATAATAACACAGCAGACGGAGATACAATACTATCTCTCGCTTTTGAACCAGCAATTGCCTATCGAAAGTCAATTTGTAAGTAAGCTAGTCGATAATTTGAATGCAGAAGTCGTTCTTGGTAACGTCAAGACTCGAGACGATGCTGTTGATTGGCTTGGATATACATACCTGTTTATCAGAATGCTGGGGTCACCCGCCCTCTACCAGGTTGGTCCAGAATATGATGATGACGAGTCTCTGGAGCAGAAAAGAGTGGATCTTATTCATGCTGCAGCTGTGGCACTTGATAAGGCACATCTAGTAAAATATGACAAGAATTCCGGAAAGTTCCAGTCAACAGATCTAGGACGAATTGCATCACACTATTACATAACACACAATTCAATGATGACATATAATCAACATATCCAGCCCTCAATTACTCCAATTGAGCTCTTTCGCGTCTTTGCACTCAGTGATGAGTTCAAATATATTCCTGTTCGACAAGATGAAAAGCTTGAATTGACCAAACTTCTTGGTAAAGTGCCTATACCAGTCAAAGAGACGATTGATGAATCGCAGTGCAAGATTAATGTACTTCTTCAAGCATATATATCTAGACTGAAACTGGAAGGACTAGCATTGATGGCAGATTTGGTGTACGTTACACAGTCTGCTGGACGTATTCTCCGAGCAATATTCGAGATTGCGCTTAAAAAGGGTTGGGCATCAGTGGCAAAGGACGCTCTCGAATTGTGCAAGACTGCGGAGAAACGTATGTGGTCTACTATGACACCTTTGAGACAATTTCCCGAATGTCCTCAGGATGTTATAAGAAAAGCTGAACGTATGGATGTGCCATGGAATAGCTATTTTGATCTAGATCCACCACGCATGGCTGAACTACTGGGTATGCCAAAATCGGGCCGTCAAATATGTGTTTTGGTCGAAAAGTTCCCTCGCTTAGATGTTCAAGCACAAGTACAACCAATGACCAGATCCATGCTACGAGTTGAATTGACTATTATTCCAAAGTTTGTATGGGATGACAATGTTCATGCCAATGCAGAGAGTTTCTGGATAATTGTAGAAGATTGTGATGGTGAGGACATTCTTTACCATGACCAATTTCTTTTACGAAAAGAATATGCAACTGCCGGTAATGACGAGCAGTCAGAAGCGAATGTACATTTGGTAGATTTTACCGTTCCGATAACAGAACCCATGCCTCCAAATTACTTTATCAGTGTCATATCGGACCGATGGATGCATTCAGAAGCACGTTTAGCCATCTCATTTGCTAATCTTATTCTTCCTGAAAAGTTTCCTGCACATACCCCTCTTCTTGATTTACAACCCTTGAGTAAACAAATGCTGAAAAGACAAGATTTTACCGATCTTTATCCTGACTGGGACATGTTCAACAAGATTCAGACGCAAGTATTCAATTCTTTGTTCACCACCGACGATAACGTTTTTGTGGGAGCGTCGACGGGAAGTGGAAAGACGGTCTGTGCAGAATTTGCGATACTTCGACATTGGACACAATCAAATCGTAGCAAAGCTGTATACATTGCGCCTTTCCAAGAACAAGTTGATGCTCGTTTGAAGGACTGGACAACAAGATTGGCATCACTCCTAGGGGGCAAAATGATCAGTAAATTGACTGGTGAGATTACTGCAGATTTGAAATGTGTTGAAAAGGCAGATCTCGTGCTGACAACCCCTCAACAATGGGATGTAATCTCTCGTAATTGGCAGAAGCGCAAGAGTGTTCAAGCTGTAGGGTTGGTTATTGCTGATGATTTGCATCTTCTTGGAGGTCAAGAAGGTCACGTATATGAGACTGTTATTTCTCGAAGTCATGCGATCAGTAAGCATTTAGATAATGGTCTCCGTATCGTTGGTCTGAGTGTCCCTTTGGCGAATGGTCAAGATGCTGGTGAATGGTTTGGAGTCAATAAGCACAACATATTCAATTTCAGTCCACATGTCCGGCCTATTCCATTGGAACTGCACATTCAACCTTTCTCCATCCCTCATTTTCCATCACTGATGCTTGCTATGGTCAAGCCTGCGTATCAATCAATTCTGACGTTGGCTGGTAACAAGCCCGCCATGATCTTTTTGCCGTCCAGAAAACAAGTCAGATCGACGGCTGCAGATATTCTCGCTGCTTGTCTTGCTGACGGAAATGAGGATAGATACTTAAAGACTCGACCAGAACAGATGGCAGCTGTGCTTGAATCTATTGATGATCGTGGCCTTGCTGATGTTTTGTCACATGGAATAGCGTATTATCATGAAGCACTGTCTGCACGCGATAAAAATGCAGTCGAGCGGTTTTATAGCGTTGGTGCTGCCCAAATAATGCTTGTTTCGCGAGATTGTGCATATGAAGTACAATCAACGGCTTATCTGACGATTATCATGGGTACTCAAGTATTTGATGGTCGTACACATCGCTACATCGACTACACTATCGCCGAGATCTTGCAAATGCTTGGCAAATCGGGTAGACCGTCGGAAGATCAGAAGGCTCGCGGTGTTCTTATGTGTCCCGATGTCAAGCGTAATTACTACAGGAAGTTTTTGAGTGAAGCTCTACCTATAGAATCTCAACTTCAATCATATTTACATGATGTTTTTGTAACTGAAATAAGTGCAAAAGTCATGGGTAGTATGCAAGAAGCAATCGATTGGCTTACATATACTTATTATTACCGTCGATTGATGGCAAATCCATCATTCTATGGTCTTACCTCAACAACTCAGGATGGTTTTAATGCTCATCTTTCTGAACTGATCGAGACAACTCTTAAAGAACTAGGTGAGGCAAACATCATTGAGGTTGACGAATCAGATGATAGTATTACTCCGTTAAACGCCTGTATGATTGCAGGTTATTATTCCATCACCTATTTTACAATGCACACTCTTTTATTATCACTCAATCGAAATACAAAACTAAAACGAATTCTCGAAATCGTCAGTGCAGCTACAGAGTTCGAAGATATACAGATCCGAAGACACGAAAACTCTTTGTTATCTCGAATTTACGATCGATGTCCACTCAAATTATCTTCTTCATCTACACTTTCATTCGATTCTCCACAAGTAAAAGCTTTTATCCTTGTCCAAGCCCACTTCAGTCGTCTACATCTCCCTCCTGATCTTCAACGAGATCAGACTCTAATTCTCGGTCGAATCCTCCCTCTCTTATCCGCTTGTGTAGACGTCCTGTCTTCCGAAGCACACTTGAACGCCCTTGGAGCAATGGAATTAAGCCAAATGACCGTCCAAGCACTTTGGGACCGTGATAGCGCGCTGTTACAAATCCCACACTTTGACGCTCAGAAAATACAAGTCTGTGAGAAATTCGACATTAGAGACGTGTACGGCTTTATGGAAGCTATGGATGAAGAAGAAAATAAAAACTATAAAGAATTAATGGCCGGTTTGAATTTCAGTAGAAAGGAACTGTCAGAAGTCGCGAATTGGACTAATAACATCTACCCATCTGACATCAAGGTTGATTTTGAAGTAATGTACGACGGTGAAGAAACGTTGGTGGTTGGTGAACAAAGCTTTTTGGTCGTCAAATTGAGTCGAGAAGGTGATGACGAGGAAGAACAAACAGAAGATCATGATAACGAGCTGGATATTTCCGTCCATGCACCTTTCTTCCCAGCAACGAAATCCCAATCGTGGTGGTTAGTCGTGGGAGATAGTAAGACAAAAGCTTTGATGGGCATCAAGAGAATCACGTTTGATAAAAAGGAAATGACTGTAAAGTTGGGCTTCGTGGTATCTGAAAAAGGAAAGCAGACTTTGACACTATACTTGATGAGTGATTGTTATATGGGAGTAGATCAAGATCCAACATTTGAGATTGAAGCAGTAGAAGGAGAGGAAGAAGAAGAAGAAGATGATGAAGAATCTAATAATGTAGAATAGACTTTAGTACCAATACTTGAATTGATGAATATAAACTTGAATTGATTATCTATTTCTCCACTACATATCAACGATGATATCCATTTATGCTGTATGGTCATATACATGGGTTAGATTAATGACAAGCCACACTTTTAGCAGTCGGCGTATCATCACTACCAAAAATATAATACCCTAGAAAAGCACCGAGTGTGACAGCAAGCATGATCCAACCATTATACGTCATGAACAATAACCTGTAGTATATCGTCACGTTAACGTCTTCCTCATTTTGTTTTGTTTCTTTTTGAAAATGATGTTAGGAGGAGAAGAAGGGGGACTCACATGATGAAAAACGAATAAGATACTTGCACGGCGTAGAAAAGCGCCTTTATCATCCTCGTCCGCTTGACGTTGGGGGGTTGAGTAACAAGACCAGCAGCTGTTTGATGAAGAAGTGAGCTTCGTTCGGAAAGATTGGTTTGTTCCCCCGTGGCAGGGATGGTGGGTGGGGATGAATCTTTTAATATAAAGGGGTGAGATGGATATTTTACAGATATAACAAAGATGGATATGATATACACGAAAGATAGAAAAAGATGGGAGAGAGTATGTAGAAAAGGGAGACAACTCACCATTTCCTCGACTTTTACTATTCGACAAGCCCGAGGTCGGCGAAGTCGTCGTCTCCCACCTCCGAGCAAACTCTTTGACGGCTTCGTAGCCAGACGTCATTATCACAATAGCCAACAGGGATAGAAATAGAGAAAGAGGGCTAGTAATGCGCCACGTGGAGGTTAATATGCATAGATTATGAGTCGACCATGTGAATAGCATCTACATGTGGACGAGAAGCGTCAGTGTTTATAATACGAGACACGGCTTGTATTAATGGTATACACAGGACAAGGAATTTGGTAGATACATATAGATAACTAGTGATGTAGAAATTGGAGAAAGAAAAGGCAAGGAATGGAAGGAAATGGTTATCAAGATTGTTGGAAAGGGTATCTACAGACGTTCATGTTACATTGTGCTTCTCCACCACCCATATCCATACCGCCATGACTTCCATGGTTCATATGAGAGTGATCCATCCCTGAATGATCCATGTATTATATGATACTCTGTTGTTGTTGTTGTTGTTGTTGTTGATGGTAGTGAAGAGCTAACTTACGGTGGAGTCAAAAGTTTACACGTGATTATAGAGCGAGTTTACATAACGGTTTTAAACGGTCAATATCCTACGTACAGTACATGACAATGGTCTAGTATATCCCCACGTGGTCCTTCCATTCGCTCATAAGAGATTCCACATTAGAAAAGTATATGTATCAGGTACGCAAGTATATGTAACTATGGCACACCTGATTTTGTTGAGACAACTCTAAACAAACCATGGACTTCAAGTGATATAAATACCAAAGTCCATGTTTTAACATTATTCTTTCGTCCCTCTTTCGTAACTTCTACCATGACCCAACTTTTTTCAACATTGATTGTACTATGTCTAATGATATTGGTGAATCCGTATCCGCATGCTCATAGAAGTCATAAATGTTGGTTAGAGCTTACAAAGGTGAAACATACATATTGTCTTATTGTCAATGATTTCCACTAAATGATGAGAAAGAATCTTCGAGCAGAACTTGGTAATCATAGACTTGCACATCGAGATGCCAGACAGCATCATTATCATACCTCGGACCAGTACAATTCTGTCAATCTCACCAATTACTCTTCTTTTGACGACTCGACTGACACAAATTAGAATGCATCATACTGCGATTTCTCAGAACAAGTGTGCAAAAACATTCCTGGCATTGGTGATGTTCCTTGCAAATTGAGTCATCGAGGTGTCTTTTGGACAAAATCAGAAGGAACGTGCAGCAAAGATCGTACTCGATGTTTTCTACAATGGCATCAGTGTAAAGCTCATTGTGCTCTTGGAAAACATACTTATGAGAGGAATATATGGGAGAGAATTGCGTGGGACAAGAAGAATCCTCCAAATGGAGGGATGATGCCAGGTGCATGAATTTCTTCATGTGTTGGATAGCGTTTTCTTAGATGGCAAACTGGCAGGGTATTACGTTATTGAATATCCTTTCAGACCTTCTTGCCTTGAGCGATCAGATCCGAGACTTTTGGTGGTAATACTAACGCACTTCGATCATTACGTTTGAAGAAATCAATCGCCAATCGAGCCATTCGTTCTGGAACATCTTCATGCAAGAAATGACCTGCTCCAGGAATGACAGTCAATTGGAATTTACCTAGTTGATTATTAATATTTTGTTTAAATAAATAGATATGATACAAACCTTGCATCTGACCAACCATGAGTTCCTTGTCGAGTCGATCAGTGCCAGCTAGTATCAAACTCTTTGTACACTTTGACTGTAAAAATGCTTTACTCATGCCAGAAAACCATCCCTCCCACCAGGGTTGTGTTCTGATCAAATTTGTTTTCCAAGTAAAGCCTTCTACGTTACCATCTTCTTTCACAACAACTTTCAACAGACCAGGGACACTGATTGCTGCACTAGAAGCGTCTCTAATCACTCGATTACGTACATGCCATTCAATAGCTTCTTCAACACTACTAAATCGTTGTGGTCTTGCAGCGAGATGGGTTTTCATGAATTGTATAGCTTCGACAGCACTACCCTCAACTACATCGAGGACCATTACACCGACAAGCGGTTGACCTAAAACACCAGTTGAAGCCAGACGAGTACAAATCATTCCGCCAAGTGAATGGCCAATTAATATACATGGAGGAAGAGATTTCCAGTTTTGATCAGCAGCGACAAGAGATATCATAGTCTGTGCATCATTTGTCAAAGTATCAATGGAAAAGTCGAGGACTTCTCTTTCTACGGCCAGATCATTCCGGCTAATCGAGGAATTGGACGGAGATTCAAGAGTTGATGATGATATTACTATAGATCCATGTTCCCGCGCTTCAAGTGATAGGATACCTGCTTCAGGCATCATAGTCTGTAATTTCTTCGACAAGGGGGCAAAACTCATGCCTGAAGCCCCTGCACCATGATGACAAATGAACAAAGGCCCCTTGCTGAGATTGGCTGGAGGTGTTAGATATGCATGATATAATGCCCTTTGTGATGATGTATGATGAACCAAATGTAGTTCTTGCTGGAAATATTCAGACCATGGTACGTGAATGGCATCGTTAGCATCTTGCCCATCAGATTTATAAGTTTTTGGTTTTAAAGTGTTAATGCTGCCCGTGGTGCTAATGCTCGAGTCTGAAGACGATGATGACGATGACGACGCATCATGATCGCCATGTTCAGACGAGGTTAACACGTGAGGTCGAGGTCTTTGGTCCGACTTTGTGTATTCTCGGATCTCAGGCAATGATCGAAGAAGGTTTGACATTCTTAAATCAGGGACAGGCTGTGTTACGTCGAAGGTTACACAGATACAAACAACATGGACCCCGGAATTTCTATACACCTGAAACTTTCACATCACTCCCAATATCTTTTACAGTGTTACCACCACCTCGATATTTCAAAACAATCACCCGACATAAAAGCTATTATAAAATATACAACATTTAATTACATGAAGACAAGCAAGTGCAGCTTCTGTCGAACGAAGTAGGTCTACTCTAATACATAAATCATGATATCATCAAATCGACAGCCTACAGTATATACATTATATACTACAAAAGCGCTTGTTAAACTCTGCGAATAATTTAGGACTAATCTCATCACTCGTGTTTCCATCCACAGTCCATAAAACACCAAGCTTATCATAATGCTCCAACAAAGGTTTACTGGTTTCCTCGAATTTTGCTAGTCGAGAGGTCCAGACTTCTGGTCGATCATCATCCCGCTGAGTCAATGGCTCACCGGTCACATCATCTTTACCCGGGATCTTTGGTGAGTTAAAGGTCGTGTTGTATACTCGTCCAGATCTTGCGTGTATCCATCGATTACAAATTCGATTTACAATTACCTCGGCTGGAGTTTTGATATTGACCACAAGGTTGACAGGAAGGAGAGCTTCCAGATTTCTGGCTTGTGCAGCTGTACGAGGAAAGCCATCAAGTATGAATGAAGCATCTGGTTGATCGCTGTATGCGTACACTTCGTCATCTGTTGGGTCCGAAGCTAAAAAGTCTCTCATCTCTTCAATTGACGAAGTTGCATGTGGCTGCATGAAATTCAGGTTCAGCGGCCTTGCTGGGGTCTTGTTGTGAACCCACCCTCGACCAAGTAATTCGGATGTGATCAATCTCAATATCATGGTATCAGGTACTAATGCTCCACTTTTCACAAATTGTTCCGCCTGTATACCCAGCACTGTTTTCCGCCTGACATTGTCTCTTAAAAGATCTCCTGTGCTAATCGAGGATAGTTGAGGATATCTGTTCAGCATTCGTTCTGTCTGAGTTCCTTTGCCAGCTCCCGGCGCCCCTACCAAAATGACTCTTGCAGCCTTTCTTAGATACATTTGGCTATAATCAAATCGAGTACTGCACACAAAACGATGAGTTGCAGCTTTGTTGAAATTCTAAATCATGATCTCGTTTGGTTCGGCTGCTGATATTTATATTTGGTTTCTTGACATAGTACTGACCAGCTACTCGAGACACACAGCGCTCACAGGACTGTACGCTCAAGCAGGGACATCGAATTACAATAAACAGTCGGCAATTCGAGTCATGCCATTTTTATTCGCAGACAATTAGAAATCCCGGGATCGCAGAGCAAATGCGGGGGCTGTGCGGGGTATCCCAGGTTCCGAGTTGTTCATCACGTGATAAACGATGATGCAATCGTTTCAGAAACCCTATTTGTAATATTTTATTATATATGATTTTATGATTGAGCTGCAAATTTCATCTCTAACATATGCACAGATATGTCATTGAATCAACCGTTAGCTAGGCTAGGTCCTTTGTTTGTTAATCATGGAGCCCGATTGGCTCCAAGGCGAGGCCGTGGCCCTCAGCAACTTATCGATCTTGCAGTCCTTGTAGCACGGCGGAAGCTCAACACTCAGACCACTTCATCTCAACCATCCACATATCCGCCGCCCGGCTTCAACCAAGCAAAGGCTGAAAAGCCAGTAACTTCGGGCTCCAGACAAGCGACTGCATCATCAGAGAGGTCAAACATATCAAAGAAAGAAGCTGTCAACTTACATAACGACGTCAAAGTTTCGGCCGAAAAGCCAAGCGAACATGCTCCGACTAAAGCTTCCGCAGGACTAGCTCTCACCGAGATGGGTTCAAAACAAGTCACAGTAGAGAATATGGGTGAGCTGGGATTGGAAAAGAAGAAGGAGACGGAAAAGAAATTAACATTGGGTCAGAAAATCATGCGAGAAGTTCATCATTATTGGGATGGTACCAAACTGCTGGCTACAGAGGTTAAGATATCTTCCAAGTTGGCATTGAAGATGGCTGCTGGTTATGAACTTAGTCGAAGGGAGCACCGTCAATTGCAAAGAACGGTACAAGATCTTGGTCGGCTTGTGCCCTTTTCTGTCTTCGTCATCGTGCCTTTTGCAGAGCTGTTACTTCCAATTGCTTTGAAACTTTTTCCAAACATGTTGCCCAGCACATACGAAGGTAAAAAATCAAAGGAGGCCAAGGTTGCGTCACTACGGGCGACACGAAAGGAAGTCAGCAACTTCTTGCGACAAACACTTACAGAGTCTGGTTTACCCGTGACAGTGGCAACTAAGCATAAAGAGGAGTTTGCTGCCTTTTTCAAGAAAGTATGTTTTTAGCGATATGTGAAGTAGTATAAGCAATGTAATCTAATCACTAATCGACAGGTGCGCTCAACTGGGGAATCCCCGACAAACGACGATGTCATAAATATCTGTAAAATATTCAAGGATGATTTGACTTTGGATAATGTTTCTCGACCACAACTCGTAGGAATATGCAAATACATGTCCTTAACAACTTTCGGAACTGACACAATGCTTCGATATCATGTGCGACATCGAATGCGACAGATAAAACGAGATGACAAAGCTATTGCTTATGAAGGAGTCGAGTCCCTGTCCGTACCAGAATTACAAGCTGCAAGTCAGTCTCGAGGTCTTCGAACCCAAGGCATGTCACCAGGAAGACTGCGAGATGATTTGGGCGTTTGGCTAGATTTAAGACTAAAACACGGCATACCATCAACATTGTTGGTTCTGTCTAATGCCTTCATGTACGCTCAAGGCAAGGAGATGGAGTTTGACAACCAAATTGATGCTTTGCGAGCAGTATTGAGCAGTATACCTGAAGAACTGTTTCACGAAATTGAGCTGGAGGTACATAATGCCGAAGGTGCAGCAACGAATAAACAAAGACTTGAAGTTCTTCGTGAACAACAAGAGCTTATTGAAGAGGAAGCTGAGCAGTCTGAACAACAAGGTGACAGTAAACAGGCAAAGATCAGCGATTTGGAGAACATTGATGAAGATGAAAAGGATCTTCAACCGGAATCCGCAAAGGCAAGAGAAGAAGCTGCCGAAGCGGATAAACGTACACTATCAGATGATAAATCCAATAGGTGATGATTTATACTTTCAAGAAGATAGTTGTTCCTTGTATATATCTCAATTTGGCAACGACAATGTATTGGAAGTCCTTACTATTGTATAGTCGCAGTAATTGACCATATTGTACATAAATGGTTCTCTTGGGTCTATTCGACATCAGAAAAATGCTGCACACAGTCACCTCATCATTCTTAAATGACGTAGAGTTATTCAGCGTACAGTGGTCACCAGCCATAAATTAAACTTTTAAGCCCTTACGAACTCGTACCGTTATCAATCAAAGCTTGTTTCGCCATCCCGTCTTTTTGTTCTGGACTTTGTCGTTCTAAGCGATTATTGGAGTGATTTCAGCCTATGATAGTGTCTCAACATTGGTTGACAGACCAGTAATCTTACTATTCTCTCGATATTGACCTGTCAGATGTGATAATCTCGATCATATGGAATTCAAGTGAAGCAGTTCTTTCACTGTATTATAAGTTCAGTCCTTGGATGTGTAATAAACATGAACCAAAACTTTCACTATTTGGTTCCAGCGATCCAGACTTGAAGAGCGACCTATGTTTTTCGATCCTACCAGTCCCAAAATCTTCGCTACGAATTTCGATAGTTAACTACATCTTACTCTCAGAACTTATATCAGCTTTGCTCGAACAATACTTCAAACATCGTTCTATTGGAGCCGTTTCATCAAAGCCTTTATTGAAGATCGACCGTTTTCCCTGGTCCCTTCTCACGAAGCGTAGTATTTGGATTCACCGTCGGTCATCTTGTTACCGGAGGATTCTAAACGCTCGGCGTTTTTCCTCACCCGCTGGATCGAACATAATCTATAGAACGACTATTCACATGGTTTCTCATTTTCAGTAACGGAATATCATATGTCGTGAGAATTTCCGGACGATTGGATTGAGACGAAAAGATGGCTACCGCAACGACGACTGCGGCAGCGTCTGCAACAACGAGTCCTATTGCAACTCCATCGAATGCTAATGACAATAATGGATCTAGCAACAAATCATTTCTATTCTTTGTTGCGTTAGGTTTTGGTGTAGTGTTCACAAACTTATGGTATTTAACCACGAAAGATGTGATATATACCCCCGACTAATATCATCAGGATCATTGTCGGAATAAAATACTGTTTCAGATATAATCGACGGAATCGACAGCGAGCCCTTGGTGAAAATGCAAGTCCTTTGGAGATGCTGGCAAATCCTCGGCCGTCACGGAGAAGGCGAGAAAAGAAATTGATGACGATAGAGCAGGCAAATGAGAAATTTCCACTGATGAAGTACAAAGTCTGGAGGGCACAGAGAGCAGCGATTGGATTATTCACAGAGGGAGGCGTTGCAGTGCCACCAAGTGAAGAAAAGACTAATCTTCCCGGGAGTGGTGTCACAGAAAGAGATGGCCAAGATCACCTAACAACTCTGAATCTTGCTCAACAGCAACATGCTGAGACCAATAATGTTCGTTTCGTATCCGACGATACAAGACTTGCATCCTCTCCGCCTCCAATAAATCAAGTGACGTTGAAGGACGAGAAAGATAATGTCAATGTCACAACCGAGGCGACGCATGACGATGAAGTTGATTCGGATAACGAGGACGATCCTATACATGCCACTACGCCAGTCAACGTAGCAGCTGTTCCTGGCGATACCTGTGCGATATGTATTGATAATATCGAGGACGATGACGACATAAGAGGGTTGACCTGTGGACATGCTTTTCACGCCGCTTGTATAGATCCTTGGCTTACCTCACGTCGTGCATGTTGCCCGCTCTGCAAGGCCGATTATTATGTTCCTCAGCCTATCGATACTACAAGACAGTCCACTACAAGACCACTTCCACCACACGAAGTATATCTTGGAGTTCCTCGCAATGGCATGCCGTTTAGAATGATACATATCGGTCGATACAGGACTGGTGGAGAACAGGTAGAGCCTACCACAACTTCGACGACTTCCAGACCGACGACCCAGAATAGTAATCGTACCTGGCGAACTCGTATGTTGCAATTACCACGTTTGCAACGATCTCCAGCCATACCAGCACCAGACTCTACTCCACATATGATACAAAGATTTGATGGACAACATGTTGATTCAGTCACACCATCTGATTTAGAATCTGGAGTTGTTCGTCCTCATCAGGAACATGAACAACAACAACAAAGACCTACCTGATCCATTCCGACTGGTAGTCCTATATATATAATCCTTTTTGTATTACTTTTATTCTAGAGATACCAATCTTTTTGTATACAATTTTTTCCCAGTTCTAACTTATATTGTCTATTCCGTCTCCACATTTAACATGCCTCTCCATTTCATTTTTCTCACAATCGAAAGAACACCATAAGTGTGTTACAACGGACTACCATGTCTTTCCCGCCCAGCAAGCCTCTTCATCCTGATGTAACAAATCCTTTACACCCGGTAGTGTTTTTCGACATTGCCCTCGCAGGCGAACTACTAGGTAGAATCAAGATTGAATTATTCAGCACGATTGCGCCCAAATGCGCCGAGAACTTTCGTCAATTCTGCACCGGAGAATATAGAGAGCGAAACACGCCGTTGGGGTATAAGAATTGTAGATTCCATCGCGTCGTGTGTTCATTACTTCCTCCCATATCATCTTTACATTATGATTGACTCGTGCAGATCAAAGATTTCATGATCCAAGGCGGAGATTTCATACACGGCAACGGAACAGGTTCGAATAGTGTTTACGGAAGCAAGACGTTCAAAGACGAAGAATTTACATTAAAGCACGACAAGCCAGGTCTGTTATCCATGGCGGTAAATACATCTCCCAATCATGCGATTGGGAAAAGAAAATACTGATGGGAATTGTAGAATTCAGGTCCGAATACGAACGGTTGTCAGTTCTTCATCACGACTGCTCCGGCGAGACATCTTGATAATAAACACGTAGTTTTTGGACAAGTCCTCGCCGCGGATGGAAATAGTCAGGGTATGGACGTTGTGAAGAAGGTGGAGAATGTGAGGGTGAATAGGGAGACGAGTAAGCCGTTGATGGATGTTATGATTCTTAATTGCGGTGAGATGTGAGGTTTATGATAAGTAATGACGGGATTGGAGAATAGCAACACATCGGGAGATATATGAACAAGATTATTTTCACAGGAAGTGGACATGCAGGGCTGGTGTAAAGTACAGTCTAGAAAGATATTTGAGACGAAGGAGACGAACAACGGGCTGCGCGAACGAGTAGATGGGACTTGTTCGACCTTGCCCCAAGCGAGAGGCGTGGAGAGATGTCATCAACTACATGTGAGAAGAAAGATATAGACATTGGCTTGCATTGTCGACCAATTCATGTTGGAAGTCGGGATAGATTTAGAATTGCCTGTCAGGTATTGAAACCACAGGAGAAATCTCCTGACGCTAGAAACAGTCTAGGCTATAAGGACTATAATCGTCGTGGTCAAGTAGTTTGGCAGCCAATATACATGCATAGAAAATAACTACAAAATCACCAGAAATATTATCCAAGTGAAGTGGGGTTCACCCCACATTTATTGCTACTACTCTGCTCTAGCTTGCTCGACGGTGACTTGTTTGTCAATTCTACCTATTCAAGTCAATTCTACCTATTCAAGTCGGATAGTACAGAGATCCTTGTGATTAGTTGAATCATGCAATTTCCACCATTGAAAAACGACTTGCTCCTCCGAACAGCTCGAGGTATCTGCTACATCATCACACTATGCCAAACATTGACATTTCTAACAAACAATTCTTGCAGGAGAAAAAGTAGAAAGACCACCAATATGGGTAATGCGACAAGCCGGACGCTATCTCCCCGAATACCACGCCGTCAAAGCCGAGCACGACTTCTTCACATGCTGCCAAACCCCTGAAATAGCATGCGCGTTGACTCTCCAACCGATCGATCGCTACGCCGGCCTCATCGACGCGGCAATAATCTTCTCCGACATATTAGTGATTCCGCAAGCTTTAGGCATGGAAGTCATCATGGTCGACAAAAAGGGCCCGCATTTTCCGAACCCGCTCGCATCCCCTTCAGACCCACAATATGCAGAAATCATGTCCAAGCCGGCGGATGTCGAAAAGGGCCTCGATTACGTCTACAAAGCCATCACGTTGACGAGAAAAGAGTTGAACGGGAGAGTACCGCTGATCGGATTCTGTGGGGCGCCGTGGACGTTATTGGCGTACATGGTCGAGGGAGGAGGGAGTAAGATTTTCAAACAGGCAAAGACTTGGATATTCAAATATCCGGAAGAAACAAAGGCGTTGTTGCAGAAGATTGCGGATGCTTGTGTAGAGTACCTCGCGTTACAAGTCAAGGCGGGAGCGCAGATGTTGCAGGTTTTTGAGAGTTGGGCGGGTGAATTGAGTCCGTCGTGCTTTAACAAATTCGCCTTGCCTTATTTGATAAGTATAGTGGAAAATTTACCTGCAAAATTAAAAGAAATGGGGCTGGAAAAGGTACCGATGACCGTCTTTGCAAAAGGTGCGTGGTATGCTTTGGAAGATTTATGTAAGACAGATTACAATGTTATTGGACTTGACTGGCTACATGCACCAGCAGAAGCATATCAATTAGCACAACGCTATGGAAAAGTATTACAAGGAAACGCTGACCCGGGTGTGTTATATGGTGGCAAGGAGGCAATGACCGAAATTGTCAGAGAAATGGTAGAAGGATTTGGTGGTGGTAAACAAGGTTGGATAGCGAATCTGGGTCATGGTATGTGATATTATGATTGAAGAATAAGTCATTGCTATTCTAACATAATATAATAAACAGGTATCACCCCATTTGTAAACCCGGATGATCTCAGATTCTTCTTTGAACAGATTCATTCACAAACCGGTAATGCCATACCAAGTCTTAGATAATTAGCAATCGTTTACGAGATTTCCAGCATCCTACAAACCAAAGACATCCCAAGACGACGTCAAGGCAGAAGCTGAGCAACAAATGCATGGCAAGAACATGTTGCTAAGTGATTGGTAGGTCCATAGACATGTGTTATGTTTAGTCTGACTCTTGCTTTTCGAGAGTGACACTACATAACAAGGAGAGTTCACCTTGAATAGTCCGAGAGACAAAAGTCATTGTATCTCCTACCATCGAGAAGTTGAAGTCGCTGGGACCATGTGATCGACAAGCGCGATGATGTCTGGCCGGGCTCATATTGGCTCATATTCGATCATTGCGAATGTCGAGCAGAACATCAAGGATGTGTCTGTGTCTGTGATGAGAAAATAGATAATCAAAGCAAATCTGCCAATCCACATTCAATCAGGTTATCGGTTCGTTTGCCATATCATTCGTTGGCATATGCATGTAATATTCGATCGCTGCACTGAAAGCTCCAAACCCGATAGCGCCGACGAGAATGGCTTGAGGCCCACCACTTCTTGCAAGAATTCCACCAGTGATACATCCAGCTGCAATATTATTCTTCATCTCATTCTTCCCTCGGAACTGATCATCATTAGTCAAGTACCTAAGATGCTGATCATTTTGTCATACCCCTTCAATACCACATTCGATTCCACTGAACAATAACCCTATTTTTCCAAAATTTCTTGCTGAACTCCAACTAGCTCTTCCCATCTCTTTGAAACCCTGACGCAGCTGCTCTCGCATTGGTAAAGTCGATATGGAAGCACTCTGAGTACTCATGGGTGTATCATAACGCATCTGTCAACCAATAAAATCAGCAGCTGCCCTCCAATCATCATGTTTTGAAGAAATCCGTCAAAAACCTACACTAGACATGAATATACCAAAAGCTCCTCCAAGTGCGAAACCCATACCTCCGGACAAAGCAGCTTTACCGGCGCAAGATTCCATAGCAGCGTGCATAAATTTGATCATTTGCTGTTCCTGGAGCTTTTCTGGTGATAAAAGTGCTGCATTATTACCATTAGGATTATACATTCCAGGACCGCCCAATGGAAGCGCCATTCTTATTTATTTTACGCAGACTATCAATTGTGATCTAATCTCCAATCACCCTAATCGTAGGAATATCATCATGTACACAGGTGAATATCTATAGCATATCTATAATACTACTACTCTTCTATCTGAAGTGAAACGTGCTAAGAAATGCATGGAAATATTTGGAAATCCGGAGTTTAGCCGCATATGAAAGTTGACATGACAGAAAGTAAAGAACGTCCGTCCAATCAGCCAAAAGTGAAAATAATCTCCAGACGTCGTAACAATACGATTTTTTTGTTTGTGCATTCATCAGCGTTACTTTTCTTCATATTCTGTTCATCACTATCGTCTCGTTGTTCCGAAAATAACAGTCTATCTCTTCTTTTCCTCTCCCGCCGCTCTGCGGGTTTTGACGGTCGTACTATCTTATCATTAAAATTCTATCACAATGGTTGCAGAAACAAAATTCTACGACCTACTAGGCGTCAGTCCTGATGCAGGCGACTCAGAACTAAAAACAGCATTTCGAAAGGGTGCTCTCAAATACCATCCTGGTAGGTAGAAAGTGAAAGCTTTTTAAATGAAATTCAACCACTAATATGATTTGCAAAAGATAAGAATCCTGGCAATGCTGAAGCCGCAGAAAAGTTCAAGGACATGCGTACTGCATTCGAAATCTTATCAGACCCACAAAAGCGACAAGTATACGATCAATATGGTGAACAAGGGCTTCAACAAGGCGGTGGAGGTGGCGGTATGGCCACGGAAGACCTTTTCAGTCAATTCTTTGGCGGTGGTGGAGGTGCTTTTGGTGGACTTTTTGGTGGTGGCGGTATGGGTCGAGACCGTGGACCGAAAAAGGCACCTACAATAACACACAAACACAAAGTCACTTATGAAGATATTTACTGCGGAAAAGTCTCCAAACTCGCTCTACAAAAGTCAGTACATTGCCCGGCTTGTCGTGGTCGTGGCGGAAAGGAAGGCGCTGTAAAGAAATGTTCTGGCTGTGATGGCCGTGGTGTCAAGATGATGGTCAGACAAATGGGTCCTATGATCCAACGTTTCCAAGCTCAATGTGAAGACTGTAATGGTGAAGGTGAAATCATAAAAGAGAAAGATCGATGCAAACAATGTAAAGGTAAAAAGACAATCGTAGAGCGCAAGGTACTACAAGTCCCTGTCGACAGAGGTGTTGAGAATGGAAAGCAGATTGTATTTGCCGGAGAAGGAGATCAAATGCCTGATGTTGAAGATGGTGATGTCGTCTTTATTATTGAGGAAAAACCACATCCACGCTTTCAGAGAAATCATAACGATCTTCATTATAAAGCACAAATTGATTTACTTACTGCGCTTGCTGGAGGAGCTCTTTATATAGAACATCTCGACGATAGATGGCTTACTATTGATATTGCACCTGGAGATGTCATTTCACCTGGTAAGACCTTTTTTTTTGGAAGCAGGAATTAATGCTAACGCTAATTTTGCAGGCGAGATACGTAAGATAACAGGTCAAGGTATGCCTATCCCACGCATGAGTGACCATGGTGACCTCTTTATTCACTTTGAGGTCGTGTTCCCACAACGTCTTGGTTCTGGTACCCCAGAGAATCCTCTTGCAATGCTCGACAAGGAAATACAAGCCTTGGAATCCGTCCTACCAGCCAGACAACCACAGAGTGTACCGCCTTCTGATGTGATGACGGAAGATTTCACTCTCGAAAAGAGTGATGGCAAATCCACTTCTTCAAGATCAGCTAATGCACATGATGAAGATGATGATGAGGATGTACATGGGGGACCACAAGGTGTACAATGTCAAAGTCAATAATTTCATTCTAATTATCGAGTTTGATAGCAAATGGAAGTAGGATGTGCATAGTACGGGCGATATGGGTGTTTATAAATATTTATAACAGATTGTTAGACATTAGATATCAAAGTTTATAGATGTTGACATTAACGAACATTTGACATTATTGTTTTATAGTTGTGGAGAAGAACACGTTTGGTTGCAATAGATGTGATTTTAGTATTTTATAACTCTTGTAGTTTTCGAGCATCAGTATATAAATAACAAAATATTATTCATTTTACAACATTTTATTCTTATTTATTATAGCGATTTGCTTTACCACAAATCACTCATTCATGATGTGATAATCACTGAAACCGACAGCTCAGGACAGGTATCAAATGCGTGATAAAATGGAAGCATATCATGATCTATTGTCAAAGCTATCGTTTCGATTCATACCGCCTTGCTTTACTGCGTGTTGTTCACCACGGTGTACTCAATATCATGAATGATAATTCAGTTTACATATCGATCTGTGATATTGTAGAAACAGATCACTGTTCATTATCAAAGCATATCTTTGCATACCACCTTGCTTCACCGCGTATTATTCACCGCGGTATTGATCATTTGACATATCGATATACAGTGTAGATTTGACATCAAGAAACAAACGTGACAAGTAAGGAAAGACAATCATAATCACGAACAAGGGACCTATGCATTCGTATGATCCGACGCAGAACCTCGGGAGAGTAAATGACGAACGAAACAAATAAAAAATGAGATGTGTTCGGATATTGACAGGGAAAGGAGTGAAAGGATGATCAAAGTCGTTGATAATAGACATGGAAATGCACAACACGACGTAATCAGCAAGGCGATTCAACACTCCTAGCAGGAATCGACATGAACAAAATCAATATCAAAGGGTATATATCTGTAGAAAATCCAAGTCAGTCTATTTGACCCAAATGAATAGTAAAACATCTTATCAAGAAGAATAAGTATAAAGACGTATCAAAGGTCATGAAAAAATTAGAGTGTTGTTGTTGCTTTTTTATCGTCATTATTAATAAATGATAATAACTACGTGTTAAAAATATATATAATCATTTTGATACGTCTTTTAGCAAGAAGATGGTGAAGAAAAAGGAAAGAAGAGGGGACTTACTTTCATGTAATAATCCATTGTCAGTGTCCCTTGTTGTGAGAGTATAAAACTAGGTAGTTAGTAGTTGGAAGGTTGAATGTCACTAGATTGATCAAGCACATGACAAAGACGAAGATAGTATGGTTTTTGTGGAAAAAGGCTTTTTTCTGCTCTTTAGGTGGGTTTTGCTGTAATATAAGTCTTGTACTGTACAATAACCATTTTATTTCTCTAGTCGAAAAGACCAAAGCCCATGTCCTCGTCACTTTCCTCCTTGGCCTCTTCCTTGGCTGCAGCAGCTGGTTCGGCAGCCTTTGCGTCAGATGATGAAGCAGCAGCAGCGGTTGGAGCGGAAGCAGCGTAGTTGTCAGGGTTAGCGATACGGTCCTTCAACTCGTGGATGGACTCCCATTCGTAATCGGTCTCGATAGCGACAGAAATGACGTTCTTGTAGCTGTTGACAAGAGAGTGCATAACTGAAGGTAGAGTTGGGTAGTTTGTAGCGAGAGAGATGGTTGTGATTGTGTTGATACAAGACGCGAATACCTTGAGGAGCTGGCTCTCTTCAATATCCAAAACGCTAGATTCAAAAGTCTGGCCGTGGTCGTAGACTTGAGAAATACCCATACCGTAAGTGAAAGGAGAGATGTTCAACATGTTGAGAAGAGTTGCTTCTGATGCTCCGACTTTGCTTCCGGCCTCACAGACCTTGACATCGGAAACAATTTCAATGGTACCACGAGCGATCTTGGTTGGGACACCAAGCGCTTGGAAGAAAGATGTCTTTCCTGGTTCCATACCAGTGTTTCCTGCTGGGACGAACACATCTGCAGGAGCAGTGGCACCAGCACGAGCTGGGGCTGCGATACGGTTGCTCAAGATCTTGTCACGAGTTTGCTTAAGATCGGCATTGGTGAAAACGAATCCAACGTTGCCTTTGACGTGAGGCATGAGACGTTCATACTCTGGGTTCTCGCTGAGGAAACCCTTGAGAGCACGACGGACCTAAACATCAAGACTAATCAGTATGTTTTTTTTTAAGGTCGAGTCTATAAGTGATTTTGTAACATACCATAGTGTTCTTTCCCATCAATACGACGGCTTCACCACGGAGAGAGAGACGAATCTCGTGCATTTGTTGCGACGAGACATTGTCGACTGTGACGATGAAGATCGACTTGTACTCCTCGAGAAGAGCTTTGAGCTTGTCGAAATAAGTAGCTTTGTTTCCGGACTTGCCCCCCATTTCTGCGATCGATTAGATGAGAATAGGGATATTTCAGGCAAGTCTATATATTATGAATTGAGGTTGGTGAAGATTGAGGGTGATGTAGTCAAGAACTTGGCTGGCTGAAGAATCTACTGCATGTAAATTGTGTGTCTGTAAATCTTCCCGAGATTTTGCCGGCTACCCAAGAATTTCGCGGCGTATAGTTTCGACAACTGCTGGTTCCATCTAATTTTGGATTGCTCATTTCGAATTGGATAATACCTGCTTCTGATTGCATATCTTCAGTCAATATGCTATGTAATCAAATAATCATGTTGATATATTCATAGTAGCACCATTGTTACAATAACTTGGTCAATAGTATGTACTGTACTGACAATATGTATATTCATGTCTGTTCACAAAAGCGCTAAATCCAGTTATGCCAACTGTTAAGGGGTTCTGGAAGTCGGCTCTTCCGCTTCCGAACCCTAATTTTATCTCAACCTAATCGAAAAATGCTACCTCACAAATACAATTAATAATAAAAGCCGAGGATAATAATATGACGTTATAGTTGTCGATTTTTCGACATATTATCAGATTGAGTCTAGAACGACTTTAGATTCTTAATTCTCCCTTGTTCAACCTGATAACGCCAACCATCCAAGCTGTTTACCTCAACTTTTCGCCGCTTTGGCACCACCGCCGCTAGACCATTATTCGCATTGCCTTTTGCTGCTGCGACTGTTGCGGGAACAACATATAATACGCACTCACCATTCGCTTCCTTTTCATCCGTAAACGCGTCTCCGTCGACATCTTCTCAATCTTCGTCTCCCCTATCTTTTCTAACTAATCAGCGACGAAATATGCACTCGAAACTGATAATAATCGGATCCGGGCCGGCCGGTCATACGGCGGCGATATACGCTGCGAGAGCGGATCTTTCCCCGGTACTATATGAAGGATTTCTTGCTTTGGGAATTGCAGCAGGAGGTCAGCTCACAACCACCGATGAAGTAGAGAATTATCCTGGATTTCTCAGAATACAAGGCGCAGAACTTATGGATAATATGCGCGCACAGAGTGAAGCATGCGGTACTAAAATAGTCAGTCAGACAGTCGGAAAGGTTGATCTCAAATCAAGACCTTTCAAGTATTGGTTACATCCGATGGGAGACGATGAGAAGTTGGAAGAGGAAGAACATACTGCCGATGCCATCATAATAGCCACAGGAGCAAAGGCGAGGAGATTAAACCTGGACGGAGAAGAGAAGTACTGGGGTAACGGTGTATCTGCATGCGCGGTATGTGACGGATCGTTACCATTATTTCGAGACAAGCCGCTAGTAGTTATTGGAGGAGGTGATTCAGCTGTTGAAGAAGCGATTTATTTGACGAAGAAAGCTAGTAAAGTAACGGTACTTGTACGAAGAGACGTACTTCGAGCAAGCAAGGCCAATGCCAGACGATTATCTACACATCCAAAAGTCGAGATAAAGTACGATACATTTGCGACTCAAGTAGTTGGAGAAGAGAAATTACGTGGTCTAATGACAGGGTTGAAGATTAAGAATGCAAAAACTGGTGACGAGGACGAGCTAGAGGCGAACGGATTATTTTACGCTGTTGGACATGAACCAGCCACGCATCTTTTCGCAGATCAACTCAAAATGGACTCAGAGGGGTACATTATAACTACACCAGGAACGACGCACACGACTGTGGAAGGTGTATTTGCAGCAGGCGACGTTCAGGACAAGAAATACAGACAAGCCATTACGAGTGCAGGTAAGATTGACTGCTTTATATATCATTATAATATATTTTAGACTGGTCATAACAGTATTTGCTAACTCTCGAACAGGTTCTGGATGTATGGCGGCTTTGGAAGCTGAAAAGTATTTGGTCGAAATGGAATCGTCCACTGGTGAAAGCAAAATAGAAGATGACAAGGAAGTGAAAAAGAGCAAATCACAGATAGACGGCGTTGTACCTGAATATAGGTCAAACCCGATGTTATAGAATGAATGCATGACATGTTTCTTGGTTACCTAATATAGACTTGATGAATCCTAATAGATATTGATCACAAAACTTGCTGTTTTTCATATCGTTACTACATAAAATGATGATATAAAATGCTACTTGTCATAAATCATATCTCAAATATTCATGCTCATCCATCATATCTGACATTTCGTCAATTATCGAACTCTCACTTGTTTATTTCAACATATTATAGGCATTATCGAAGGCTTCTACAACTTGGTTGTAATGCACACGTGCCGCGTCGATTTTCTGTTCTTCTAAATTGACAAGATACCTTTGTGTCTTGTGTCTGTTTCAACATGATCAGTAACTTACAGGTTATGCTTACAATGTAGATGATAGTGAAGTCAGACCTCTTTCGTGCACGTTCAGACTCGCGCATCGATCCGACTTCACACCATATATCGTAAAACTAAGCATGTTAGTCAACAAGTCAAGAAAAGTCTAGTGGCTGTACAACATCTTGTAATGCTTTGTCTTCTTGTTGAAGTTTCAAATAATCTTGATCGATTTCTTGTATTACCTGGTCGTAACTTCTAGCTAGACCCTCCCAATCAAAACTTGGCAACGCTTTCGAAGGATCTTTCATAGAGATCTGCTCGATTGCATGCTCATCAATCTCTATAGCCTCGGGATCACGCGTAGTTTTATGATTGGATCTATCTAGATTTCCCTCAGTTGTGCCATTAATCTTGTTACCAAGACCGTTTAGCTGCTGACCACGGTTATTTGGTCTTTCAGGAGGGGGCATAAGTTGAGGGTCAAAACCGTCATCAGGATTGAAATTCAATATAGTTTGATGATTAACAGATCTCATTTGCGAGTTTCCGAGATCCATGGACGCTTGGATTTGATTCTCTGTACCGAGATTACCGTATCCATCATCATGATCACCATCTCCATCTACAGATGACAAATGATCAGGAGATGATCTTGGTTGCTGAGTATCGACGACCTGTGAGTCGTCCATTGTTGATAGAAGCGTCGTGTCCGTAGGGGTAACTAGAAGATTGAATGAGCAAATGATTGGCTGATAAATGACTTCATTGACGTAAACAATATCATGTGACCTTCTCCGGATTTTAAATTGGTTGCAGGCCGTTGCTATGTTGATATCAAAACATCCGTCATTTTATTCTGCCAAACATTTTACAATAATTGTGTGCTTCTATATTCGATGACCAATTGCAATCATATCGACCGATTATTCACCCAACATTAGTAGTATTATATCCAAAGTCGAAAATGACGACTGTCTATGCAGAAGCCCCTCCACCAATCGTTCACGAACCTCATGGCACCTCCTATGCAACTTCAGAACAGCTCGGCAAGGGAGGATTTGCGATATGTTACAAAGCAGAACGACTTCAGAACAATCAACAGACAGGCCATATAGTGGCACTCAAAATTGTAAAATCAAAGATGGAACCTCCAAAATTGGCACAAAAAGTAGTTATAATGCAAATCTAACACATGCTGAAATACGCAACTAATACTTTATGTTTTTCAAGTTTGTTACTGAGTTACAGATACATTCCAAACTATCACACCCGAACATCGTAACATTTCATAGAGCATTCTCTTTTGCCGAAAGCACATATGTCGTGCTGGAATTATGTTCTTGCGGATCATTGGCTGATCTACTACGACGGCGGAAATGTCTGACTATGCCTGAAATCCGAAGATTGATCATCCAAGTATCTGGAGCTGTAAAATACCTCCACATGCGAAACATTGTGCATCGAGACTTGAAGACAGGTAACCTATTTCTAGATGAGCACATGAACGTCAAGGTTGGTGATTTTGGTCTTGCTGCTTTGCTCGTGAGCGGAAAAGACATGGATGTCAAGAGAAGGACAACTATGTGTGGTACTCCAAACTATCTGGCACCAGAGCTATTAGAAAAGGGAAAGGGTCACAACGAAAAGGTAGATTTATGGGCTATCGGTATCATTTCATACACATTGGCTGTCGGAAAGGCCCCATTTCATGCTGCATCCAAGGAAGAAGTTTACAAAAAGTTAAAAGCTGGAGAATATTCGTGGCCTGAGTTATCGTCAATTACAAATGATATATCGGCAGATCTGCGAGACTTGGTATCGGCATTACTTGTCCCGGAGGAGCTACGACCTTGTCCAGACAAAATTGTTGCCCATCCATTCTTCAAGATGGCCTATGTACCTACAAAGATGAGCCGCTCACAAGCCACAAAGGTACCGACATGGCCAGTCACGATTCCCAGTTCAGAGGTTTTAGCGAGAGGCTATACGGATAGCTGGCTTCGAGTTTGTCGGGAAACTGGAGTAGGAGAGTTTGCTCCTGGTAAATGCTTCCAATCACCAGGAAGCCAACGAATAAGGAGTGTGGTACGCGAGATCGAAAAGGAAATTACTACCGGACAACAGCCTAGCATTCCTATAACAGCAGATACCGTATATGTAGGTAACGGTTCCACTGGAATCTGGGATTCTCAAATTGATCCTGTACATGAACCAGTAAGCCAAGAAAAAACGACAATCCGGCCTTTATCTTATGTGAAAGACCCTGTGCAGAATGGAAACTCAAATGCTCTAGCTATTCCAAAAGCCACTAATGTACGAGATACCGCACTTATGCCTCCTCCAAAACGACCAAACGATTTGACCGTAAACAAGACTAGGACAGAACCTAATATAATTCCAGCTGAGCCCCTCCGTACAATACGGGGTACATCCCCTCGAAAACAAATGACAACAATGGCAATGAGAAGCACTTCTGCTTTGAGGCTAGAGCCAGATGAGAATCGCGATCCTGATATAGCTTCTGGCAAGATCAGGCCTGTAGATGCTAGTCTCGCTCAAAAGCCAAGCACATCGAGACGCAATGGACTGACTCGAAGATTACCAGACTCGGTGGAGAAAGAGATGACGACCAGATCAGATGCATTACTAGTGCGGACGACGAGGTCTCGAGGCAAGAAAGCCGAAGCTGAAACGATTAAGATATTTGATGACGATACAAAACCACGGCTGACTGCCGACAACCTCATTCTACCCCCAGTACCAGATATGCGTGCAAAATTGCCAATACCGCAGCAAAAAAATATAGAGAAGTCGTCCGTGCTTACAGGATCTAGTCCAGACGTAATCATGCAAAAGCTGAAGACTCTGCGACATAACCTTGAAGACGTGTTACTCGAACGACAAACACAAAAGCGTGACACCATGTCAGAAGAACAACCTAAGTTGCCATTTGTCAGTCGTTGGGTCGATAACAGTAAGAAATATGGCGTCGGCTATATATTGCAAGATGGAACGGCCGGTGTCATAGTGTCCGCGACTGAACCAGCCGAATTGGTCTTGCATGCGATTGCGAGAAGAGGAGAAGCATGGCTTAGAAGTATAGGAAAAAGGTATGAGAATTTGGAAAAAGTACCTCTACATATACTTGAGAATCGCGAGGAGGGTATCGGCAGAGCTAGTCTAGCTATCAAAATAGAGAAAGATCAAGAGCGTATACAAACTTTGAAACAACTCTGGGTTAAGTTCGGACGGTACATGTCTCAAGGTGTGCCTCTTGGGGAAAGTGTAGATAATAGCCAATCTGATTTGGAATTTGTGAGATTATATCAACGGGCGGGCAATGTGGGTATATGGGCATTTGCCGATGGCTGCATCCAGGTAAGAGTATATTGCTACCTTGGTTATTCTATAGAGATACTGACAAAGATCATAGATGAACTTTCCAGACCACACTAAGCTTGTGGTATCAGCGGATGGGTATTCTGTTTCAGCGACTTTAGTTTCGATAGAAGGCGCAATGGCCATGGCCGTAAATAACGTCATCCCGTCAGGCATGCTCAGCAATCGCCAAGTCTTCGCGCTTTCGACTGCACAAATGGTACAATTGTCACGAAATCCTTCGACCAACGATCAGGTGACACGACTACTGAGGGCGAATATGATTGAGGAAAAGCTTGAATTCTTAGGTCAGTTACTTGACCAATGGATTGGAGGCGGTGGATTAGGATGTGCGAGAACAACAGACTCACGACTTCAATGGGAAGGACTTTGGGCGAGGGACAGCGTGAAGTCTGAGTGGACTACAGTTGGACGGCATGGAGGAGACTAGTCTGTTTTCAGAAGCATAGCGCGGAGTAAATTTCAGTCATGATAATGACAAGTCTCATGTCTTTGGATCATTGTTTTGAATATCATTTCTACATTCGTTATTTCATATGCACTGCGTATAGCATAATTGGCATTATCATATCTCCAGTAGTAGTAGCAGCATGGTAGATGATGTGGCTTGAATTGACTTTTGCGGGGTGTGGCGCAGTTATATGTCAACGTCAACGCTGCGTCGTCAAGCAGATATACGTAAAGAGTTGAGATATAGTCAAACCTACCCATCCCCTTCTGGCCATTGGAACTTCCCATCACTGTCAAATATTTGTATCGGCGCCTTGAAGATTCGGCGGTATACAGTTTGCGCTACAAGTTAAAGTTGATCCTGGTTAGAAATGGGAGTGACTAAGCGAGCAGGAAGGCGGAAAGATGAAGCTGCACAAGGTACCGGTACGGGCCAACCTCATGTACGAAAGGCATTATATGAATCTACCAAAAAGAAAGAAGCCGGCGTATCAGATTTGACGCTAATAAGTAAAATCACAAATGAAGCTATAAACGATAATTTAAAGAAACGGTTCGAGAATGGTGATATATACACATACATTGGCCACGTACTGGTATCGGTCAATCCTTTTCGAGATCTGGGTATATATACAGATGCAGTATTGAACTCATACAAAGGGAAGAATCGGTTAGAAGTCTCGCCACATGTCTTTGCGATTGCAGAATCGGCTTATTACAACATGAATGCATACAAGGAGAATCAATGTATTATAATATCAGGCGAGTCAGGAGCAGGAAAGACAGAAGCTGCAAAGCGAATCATGCAATATATCGCAAACGTATCGGGAGGTACCGACTCGTCCATACAAGAAACGAAAGAGATGGTATTGGCGACAAACCCTCTTCTCGAATCTTTTGGAAATGCAAAGACGTTGCGTAACAACAACTCTTCGCGATTCGGAAAATACCTCGAGATACAGTTTAATGCGCAAGGACAGCCAGTTGGAGCGAATATCAACAATTATTTACTTGAGAAATCTCGAGTGGTCGGACAGATAGCGAATGAGCGGAATTTCCACATCTTTTATCAATTCGCAAAAGCCGCATCTCCAAAATATCGAGAAATGTTTGGCGTACAGCAACCACAATCGTATATATACACTAGTAAATCAAATTGTTATGATGTTCCTGGGATTGACGATCATGGAGAGTTTGAAGATACATTGAAAGCGATGAAAGTTATTGGTATGTCGCAAGCCGAGCAGGACGAAGTGTTCAGAATGCTGGCAGCGATACTTTGGCTTGGTAATTGTACTTTTATAGAGGATGAGCAAGGAAATGCAGCAGTACATGACCAATCGGTGGTTGATTTCGTGGCATATCTATTGGAAGTTGAATCGCAGCATGTTAATAAAGTTCTGACTACGAGAATAATAGAAACGTCTAGAGGAGGAAGACGAGGCTCTGCTTATGATGTGCCTTTAAATCCGGCGCAAGCAATAGCTGTGCGAGATGCGCTCTCAAAGGGCATTTACTATAACATGTTTGATTGGATAGTGCAAAGAGTGAATCAATCTTTACGAGCTCGAGGAACAGTTGCATATTCTATTGGTATCTTGGATATTTATGGATTTGAGATTTTCGAACGGAATAGTTTCGAACAATTATGTATCAACTATGTAAATGAAAAGTTACAACAGATATTTATACAACTGACGCTAAAGGCTGAGCAAGAAGAGTATGAACGAGAACAGATTACATGGACACCAATTAAATATTTTGACAACAAAGTAGTCTGTGAGTTGATAGAAGAGAAAAAACCACCTGGTGTATTTGCAGCACTAAACGATGCTTGTGCAACTGCGCATGCGGATCCCACGGCCGCGGATCAGACTTTTGTACAGAGATTAAATGTTCTGGCGTCCAATCCGAATTTTCAACCTAGACAAGGTCAATTTGTGATTAAACATTATGCTGGTGATGTCTCGTATGCCGTAGATGGCATGACGGATAAGAACAAAGATCAACTTCTCAAGGATATTCTCAATTTAATGGGTCAGAGCAAGAATAAATTCGTACATACATTGTTCCCGCATCAAGTGAATCAAGATGATAAGAGACGACCGCCCACAGCTGGTGACAAGATTAAAGCATCTGCCAACGATCTAGTATCGACTCTGATAAAAGCTTCACCATCGTATATACGAACAATTAAACCTAATGAAAATAAATCACCGACTGAATATAATGTAGGCAATGTTCTACATCAAATCAAATACCTTGGTTTGCAGGAGAATGTGCGTATAAGAAGGGCTGGTTTCGCATCCCGACAAACATTCGACAAGTTTGTTGAACGCTTTTATTTATTGTCTCCAAAAACAAGTTATGCAGGAGAATACACTTGGTCAGGGGATGCCAAATCAGGAGTTAGACAGATCTTAAAAGACACGAGTATACCAGCTGAAGAATTCCAGATGGGTGTAACAAAGGTCTTTATAAAAACTCCCGAAACATTATTCGCCTTGGAGACAATGCGTGACCGATACTGGCACAATATGGCGATTCGTATTCAGCGAGCTTGGCGGAACTACTTGCGATATAGGATTGAGTGTGCGACAAGGATACAACGGTTCTGGCGCAGAAAGACCGGTGGTATGGAATTCATCGAGCTTCGTGATGAAGGGAATCGAGTTCTTGCTGGTAGAAAGGAACGTAGACGATACAGTTTAATAGGATACCGTAGATTCATGGGGGATTATCTAGGAATCAGTAACTCCGGCGGTTATGGTGAAGTTATCAGAAACTCAATTGGTCTCAGTACCGCAGAGCGTCCTTTGTTTTCATGCAGAGCCGAGATGCTAGTTTCAAAACTTGGGCGATCGAGTAAGCCTGAACCACGTTTGTTGATACTTACTGGAAAGGCGGTTTATATTGTCAAACAAGCACTGGTGAACAGATCTGTACAAATCTTAGCAGAAAGGACAATACCTATCGGTGCTATCAAATTCGTTGGTCTTTCTAATTTACGAGATGATTGGTTTTCTCTCGGTGTTGGTGCCCCCAGTGAGCCAGATCCTTTAGTTTCTTGCGTTTTCAAGACTGAATTCATTACACAACTTCGTCGAGCACTTGGCAATTCAGTAGATTTACGATTTGGGGATGCGATACAATATAACAAAAAGCCGGGCAAGCTCGCTAGCGTCAAAGTTGTACGAGATCCTACCATACCGCGAGATGATCAATACAAGTCAAGTACAATACATGTTGGACCTGGAGAACCTGCTAATTCTACTTCACGACCAACACCAAAGGGTAAGCAAGTTGCAGCCAAACCAATCACTAGTGGAAAACTACTCAAAGCAGGTGGTCCAGGCGGTCAGATGGGTAAATTGTCTCAAGCTGCAAGACAACAACCGCGTGCAACACCACAATCTCGACCACTTCCAGGTGGTGGTCAGACCACATCGATAAGACAAAATATGCCTGCTGAATTATCCAATGGATATTCTCCTCAAGAGCAGCAACAACAACAACAACTTCCTTTTTCTCCCCAACAACAACAAGTACCTCGTCCTCAACAACAATTGCAACAACAATTACAACAACAGCAAACAAGGATTCTACCTGTCTCAACCTCTTCTAATTCCATTTCACGTGTTCCACCTCCACCACCGCCTCCTCCTCCGTCAACCTCTGCTGCTTCATTAATGCCACCTCGAGAACCAACATTCAAAGCATTGTATGATTTTGCAGGTAGTAGTTCTGGAGAAATGAGTTTAAATACGGGAGATATACTTCACATTACTCAAAAAGAAGATAACGGTCAGTCATATTCCTCTTTTACATTCTGATTACGCTAACATATCTTCTCAGGATGGTGGCTCGCAAAATCTCCCATTGATCCCAGTATTTCAGGCTGGGTTCCATCGGCTTATCTCCAAGAAGTAGCAGCAAGTGTCCCTCTACCCACCTCTCCTGCTCCAATCACTTCTCCCGTATCAGCTACCGCGAAACAAACCACGTCGAGCAATCTATGGTCTGCACAAAGTTCTTCTTCTCCCGTCAACGCAGTGACCAGTCCCGTCAGTCAAGGTCTCGCAGCCGCGATCATGAATAATAATACCACTACACTAAAAGGAAAAGGCGGTCCTCCTGTCCCACCTGCAAAGCGACCAATCAGGTCTTTGAATAATAACAATAGCAGTAACGATAATACATCAAGAGTCAATGGTGGAGGAGACGAGCATTCCCCACCGGCGAATAATACTGGTGGTGGAGTCGCTAGTTCGTTGGCTGCTGCTTTACAAGCTAGAAGTAGAGCCATGGGAAATAAATAATCCTCACAGTTTTTAAAACAAGCTTGATAGGATGTTAGAGCTATTTGTATATATACATATCTATCTATTATTATATTGGAAATATTATATAGTTACTATCTAGACTAATTCTATATCGTAAAGAACCCTCTTGTAGTGAGAACTGTGCTAGACTTACGAAAATCTATCTGTCTGAATTACATGACTAGACCTTTTATCTTATTTTGTAAGATTTTGATATGTTTTGATATATATATACTGAGATTAAACGTAACGTAAAGGGGCTATCACGTCTCCATTCTGACTAAAAATGACAGTCAATAACAAACACAATAGAATGTCAACCATCATAGACGACTGAAAAAAAAGTACAAAAAGTACAACATGCAGGATTCGCAGATGGTCACCCACTCTACTACTAACCGCACCATTCCCAGTTTGACAGGCCCGAGCGGACGAGAGGGAGTATTTTCTAGGATGTATGGT
>Ga0160427_10000060_pt1 | contig 100469 bp, 87 predicted proteins | sample SolpanmetagenomL_FD_108194 | JGI IMG/M metagenome (GOLD analysis project Ga0160427, IMG submission 108194) | Solar panel surface microbial communities from Lawrence Berkeley National Laboratory, California, USA - L | ecosystem: Engineered > Built environment > Solar panel > Unclassified ...
CGACGATGGCCGCCTCACCGACAACAAAGGCCGGGTGGCGAACTTCAAGAACACCATCATCATCATGACCTCGAACACGGGGGCCGACATCATTCAGAAGAATTTCAAAGAGCTGAATGAGTACAACCACGAAGAAGTGGTAGACCGCACCCGCGACGAAGTAGTAGAGCGACTGCGCCAGCACATGCGCCCTGAGTTCCTGAACCGCATTGACGAAATCGTGATGTTCCAGCCGCTCAAGCGCAAGGAAATCCGCAAGATTGTCGATATCCAGTTCAAGCAAATCCAGCAGCGCTTGCAGGAAGCCGGCATCAGCCTCGAAGCCACCGACGAGGTGCTCGACTACCTCGGCGAGCAGGGCTTCGACCCGCAGTTCGGTGCCCGCCCGCTCAAGCGCGTACTCCAGCGCGTCATCCTCAACGAGCTGAGCAAGGAGATACTCTCCGGCAAAGTGAGCAAGGACGCCGTGGTAGAAGCGGTGTTGGAGGACGGTGCCGTGCACTTCGAAAACGTGACCTTGCCCACGGTGTAAGGCCCTAGGGTTATTATGAAAGAAAAAGCCCCGCTAGCTGATGCTGGCGGGGCTTTTTCACGTGAAATCAGTGCTAATTAAAGTATTTCTGCTTGAGACGCCGCTGCACGTAGGGTGGCAGGCGTTTGGTTTTCTGGTAGTAGTCGGCCACTTGTGCTTCTTTCGTTTCGCTGAAGCGCGTGAGCTTGCCAATGCCAACGGCAGCCGGGATGCCGCCAAAGACCGCTGTGCCCACTACAGTACCGCTCGCGTTGCTTTCGCTCGCTCCTGCAATGAGAATGCGAGTGGCGAAGGCCGCCCCGATGCCAGTCCATACCCAGCCCCCAGTGCGGCGCTTGCTAAAAAGCCGATGCACTGCTTGCATAGTATCGGAAGTGGGCGCCATAGCTGGCCGAGCCACTGGGCTAGTGGGCAGAGGGGTTTGCGCAAAAATGGGGTGGGTAGTCCCTAGCAACAATAGCGAAAAAAGTAAAAATTTAGGCATGTGTAAAATGGTTAACGAAGCTTAATAAGTGAGATTTAGATGCGAGTGATAGACTAAAAATGATACAAAGAAAACCGGGTTAGCAGCCTAGCGGGAAGCTCCCACCTGCTCGCGGGCTTTTTGCTGGGCAATGGCCTCGCGTAGCACGGCAGCTTCGGCAAAGTGGCGCTCATTGAGCAGGCGGCGATAGCGGGCCGGAATGGGGGTGCCCGCCGCATAGGCCCGGTCGATGGCAATCAGGTGGCTCTTATTGAAGCGGTTGGCGTGCATAATGAAGCCCACCAGCGTAGCGGCCAGCACCGCGCTGCCCAGCGGGGACGAAATAGCCTCTTGCGTCACGCGCTGCTGCCGGCCGTACTGGTCGGTGCGCGAAATAGGAAACGCCAGCGACATGCCCACGATAAACGGAATGGAGTAGAGGTAGCCCGCGTAGCGCCGCTTGCGAAACAGCGAGAGCAGGGCCCCGGTGGTGTCGGCGCCGCTGTGGGCGCCGGGTGCATAGCGTGGCAGGTACCAATTATTGAACACCAGCACGGCCCCCGAGTCGGCCGGGGCGGCGCCTAGGGGGGGAGGAGTGGGCGTTTGCGCCGCGAGCGGCAGGCTTAGTAGCAGCGCCACCAGCACGTAAAGTAGGAATCGCATAATTGGGGCCAGCTTAGGGAGCAGGCTTCACGGTTACTTCTTTGTACTTGACAATGGGGGCGGCGAAGAAGCGGGGTTTCAGCTTGCGGCGTAGCGAGCGGGGTAGGGGCTGGCCGGCGGCGTAGGCCGTGAGTGTCTGCTCCAGATGCCCATTGCTGTAGTGCAGCACCTTGCCCACGCCGTAGGCCATGAGCGGGGTGGCGATAAGAAACGCGGCCCCTAGGTTGTTGCCGCCATCAGCATTGCCTGAGCTGTAGCCGCCGTAGCTCGTGGTAGTGCCCGTGCTGGCCGTGCCGATGCGCACGGCCGACAGAATAGCCCCAATAACCCAGCTAACGCCCCCGGCCTGCCGCCGGCTATAGAGCGTGATGATGGCTTGGGCTGTGTCGTTGTGCAGGTATTGCCCTCGCAGGCGCTGCTTGAGCTGCTGCGAAGCCAGCGACTCGTCGGTAACTGGGTTCTGAGCTGCGGCCGGGCGCAGAGTGAAAGCGAAAAGCAGCAGTAGAAGTAGTTTTTTAATCATCCAGTAAAAAGAATAGGCTCGAAAAACAGGGGCGAATATACTGGCGCCGCGAGCTTATAGTCACGGTTAATCTACAAAATGCGGAGATGGCTTCCCGGCGCTAGCTGGGCCTAGGCACAGCTCAAGGCACGTGTCGAGTTGGCTAGGCTGACCCTAAGAAGTGCACCTGCCACTAAGTAGCGGGCTGCAAATGGGCTGGTGTCAGGTGAAGCTAGCATTAAGCGGTGTTTTATCCGCCTTGGTCGATGCAAAGCAAGTGGTATAAACAGTAAATGACTGTTGATTAGTATTTTATGAAATAAGGTGTGTAAGGTTAAAGGCGGCTCTGGCACAGCGCTTGTCTTAGTGAGGTCAGACGCGTCGCTCTTTTTCCTTTCCTTTTCTAACCCTTTCCAACCACCAACTCCCATGAAAGCCTCCCTCTTTTCGTTCGTTGCCGCCGCTGCCCTTTTCGTAACCACCGCTGCCTCGGCCGCCACTCCTTTCGACCACGACCATGACCGTGACCTGCGCCGGATGTCGCCCCGCGAGCGGGCCCGCTACGAGCAGCAAATGCGCTATGAGCGCGCCCAGCATGAGCGTGAAATGCAGTTAGCTCGTGAGCGTGCCCGCTGGGAAGCCCAGCACCTCCCCGTCCGCGGCCCTGCCTACAGCTATGGCTACGGCCATCGCTAAGCATCGCCGCTAACTGGTAAAGAGCCCCGAACCGCCAGCGGTTCGGGGCTCTTTGCGTTAGGCGAATAGCTGAGCGATTAATGCTAGTGGTAGTCTATCAAGGGCGCGCTACTTCATGCGCCAGCGGCTAGTTGCCACTAATGCGCTGGGCTTCAATTCGCTGACTGCTGCGGCCAACCGCCTGGCAGCCTGTGTTAAATCGAGCCTTGCTTACAAGCTAGCGAGCTGCTCGCGCAATGCGCTTACTTCGGTTGCATTGGTTTGCCAATGCTCCACCTCGAACAGCGCATTACCGGGAGTAGGCGGGGGCACTAGGCGCTGCTTGGCGGTGGCGTGAAACTCGCGGGCGCCGGTATGGGCCGCCAGCGCCCGCAGGTTGGCCGGGGTGATGCCGGCGCCGGGCATAATGCGGAGGCGGCCACCAGCTTGTTGCACTAAAGCTGCCAGTTGGTCTTGGCCGGCCGGGGCGCTGGCTTGGCCACCCGACGTGAGCAGGCGCTGGCTACCAGTGGCCACTACAGCTTCCAGGGCCTGCGCTAGGTCGATGGTGGCGTCGAAGGCGCGGTGGAACGTGACGGGCAGCGGGTGCGCCAGTTGAACCAGGGCGCGGGTGGCTTCTATATCGACTTGGCCGGTAGGCGTGAGCACGCCTAACACCACACCGTCGCACCCTAGGGCCTTGCACGCTTCAATATCGGCGCGCATGATGGCCAACTCGTCGGCGTCGTACACGAAGTTGCCCGGCCGGGGCCGGATGAGCACAAATACTTGAATGGCAAGCTGCGCCCGTACCTGCTTGATGAGGCCGTAGGAAGGCGTGATGCCGCCCTGCTCTAGGTTTTGGCACAGCTCGATGCGGTGGGCGCCGCCCGCCTGCGCGGCCAGGGCCGACTGAATGGAGTTGGCACAAATTTCTAGCTGGTAAGTCATCGGATAGGCTTGTTAAGAGGGCGCGAAGCTAGTAGCTGCCCGGCTACGGCCAGTTGCTCTGCCGGGACAGCGTGCTTTCTGGCGGGCTATACCGGCGACTGGTGCCCTAGGGCCGGTAGCCACCGGATGGGCGCTTATTTTGCGGGCGATGTCCGTGTTTACAACCTACCTGCAGCTCGGCTTTTTCCACATCTGCAGCTGGCAGGCTACCGACCACCTCACGTTTCTGCTGGCTTTGTGCGCCCCCTACGTGCTGGCCGATTGGCGGCGCGTGGTGGCGCTAGTTACCAGCTTCACAGTAGGGCATTCGCTCACGCTGGCGCTAGCCACCCTAGGGGTGGTGCACGTGAATGTGCCGCTGGTAGAGGCGCTTATCCCGGTCACCATCTTGCTCACGGCGCTGGGCAATATCTACCGGGCCGGGCCAGCGCTGGGCCGCGCGCCCATGCTGCCGGCGGGCTCGGTGGTGTGGGCCGCGCCCAACCTGCTGGCGGTGGCGTTCGGTCTCATTCACGGCCTGGGGTTTTCGAGCTATCTGCGCGAGCTGCTGGGCCACGAAAGCCGCCCGGTGCTGGAGCTGCTCTCTTTTAATCTGGGCGTAGAGATAGGCCAGCTGTTAATAGTGAGCTTGATACTGCTACTGGGCTTCGTGCTGCTGCGGGGCCTAGGGGTGGCCCGGCGCGATTGGGTGCTGACGGTGAGCGGCGCGGCGCTGGGCGTATCGACGCTGCTGCTGGCGCAGATGGCGGCGGGGTAGGGGAGCGGTTGGCGAAGGAAGGTGGTCAGAAAGCGCATAACGTTTCGCTCGCGCCGTTTGGAGTACCCTAGGCGTCAGCAGATGAGATGCGGCGTGGCGCGCTGCCTGACCACTTTCTTGCTTCGAGACCCAATGCCTAACTACCCAACTCCTTATTCTCTCATACCCCGATTCCCACACGCAACCCTTGCGTAACTTCGCCGCCTATCCTACTGGCTCTTTTTTTTCTCCTACTTTATATGCGCATTTCGCTACTCGCCGCCGGGCTGGGACTGCTGCTTAGCCCGCTGGCGGGCCGGGCTCAGACCACCAACTCCGGCACCGACAAGTTTGCCCAGCTCGAAACGATGCTGCCCACGCCCAACGAGTACCGCTCGGCCAACGGCGCGCCGGGCCCCAAGTACTGGCAGCAGCGCGCCGACTACAACATCCGCGTTAGCCTCGATGATGCCAAGCAGGCCATCACGGGCTCGGAGACGATTACCTACACCAACCTGTCGCCCGACGTGCTGCCCTACCTGTGGGTGCAACTCGACCAGAACATTCTGGCCAAGAACTCGATGACCTACAGCACGCAGGTCGGGCAGATTCCGACGGCGGGGGCGAGTGCTGGGCGCTTGCCGTTTCAGGAAATCGACAACCAGTTGACGGTGCAGGAGTTTGACGGCGGCTACAAGATTGCGGCCGTGACCGACGCCAGCGGCAAGCCCCTGAAATACACCATCAACCACACCATGATGCGTGTGGACCTGCCCACCGCGCTGCGGCCGGGCCAGAAGGTGAGCTTCGGAGTGAAGTGGAGCTACAACATTAACAATCAGCTGAAAATCAGCGAGCGCAGCGGCTACGAGTACTTCCCTGAGGATAAGAACTACCTCTACGAAATTGCACAGTTCTACCCCCGAATGGCAGTGTACTCGGATGCGAAGGGCTGGCAGAACAAGCAGTTCCTGGGCAACGGTGAGTTTACGCTGCCCTTCGGCGACTACCGCGTGAGCATTACGGCCCCGGCCGACCACGTGGTGGGCGCCACTGGTACGCTTCAAAATGCCGCTCAGGTGCTTACGGCCGCTCAGCAGCGCCGCCTAGCCTCGGCCAAGGGCGCCAAGAAGCCGGTGCTTATCGTGAGCCAGGAAGAGGCCGTGAAGAACGAGGGTAGCCACGCCACCGGTACCAAAACCTGGACTTTCGCCGCCAAAAACGTGCGCGACTTTGCCTGGTGCTCGTCGCGCAAGTTCATCTGGGACGCCATGGGTATCACTCAAAACGGCAAGCCCGTGATGTGCATGAGCTACTTCCCCAAGGAGGGCAACCCGCTGTGGGGGCAGTACTCGACGCAGGTAGTGGCCCATACCATCAAAACCTACTCGCACTTCACCATCCCCTACGAGTACCCAGTGGCTATTTCGGTGCACGGCCCGGTGGGTGGCATGGAGTACCCCATGATTTGCTTCAACGGCGGCCGGCCCGAGAAGGACGGCACCTACTCGCAGGACCGGAAGTACGGCATGATTTCGGTGATTATCCACGAAGTCGGCCACAACTTCTTTCCGATGATTGTGAACTCCGACGAGCGCCAGTGGACGTGGATGGACGAAGGACTGAACTCGTTTGTGCAGTTCCTGACCGAGCAGGCCTGGGAGCGCAACTACCCCAGCCGCCGCGGCGAGCCCCGCAACATGGTGGACTACATGCGCACGGATAAGAGCCTGCAAACGCCCATCATGACCAACTCGGAGAGCGTGCTGCAATTTGGCAACAACGCTTACGGCAAGCCTGCTACCGCCCTCAACATCCTGCGCGAGACGGTAATGGGTCGCGAGCTGTTCGATTACGCTTTCAAAACCTACGCTACCCGCTGGGCCTACAAGCACCCCGAGCCGGCCGACCTGTTCCGCACCATGGAAGACGCCTCGGCCGTGGACCTGGACTGGTTCTGGCGTGGCTGGTTTTACACCACTGACCGCTGCGACATCTCGCTGGATAACGTGAAGATGTACCGCCTGAACAGCCGCAACCCGCAGGTAGAAAATGCCCGCACGCGCACCGAGCGCCAGGCCCAGGCGCCCACCATCACGCAGCAGCGCAACGCCACCGAAATTCCGCAAACGCTGGTGGACCAAAACCCCGACCTCAAGGATTTCTACAACAACTACGACCCGCTGGCCGGCTCGGCCCAAGACCAGGCCCGCTACCAGCAGTACCTAAAGTCGCTGACGCCCGAGCAGCAGCAGCGCCTGAACAGCAACCTCAACGTGTACCAGCTTGACCTGCACAACGTAGGCGGCCTAGTGATGCCCGTAGTGCTGCAAATGACCTACGACGACGGCACCAGCGAAATCGAAACCATTCCGGCCGAAATCTGGCGCAAGAACAACGAGCAGGTAAGCAAGCTCATCCTCACGCCCAAAAACGTGGTGTCGTTCGTGATTGACCCCTACCAGCAAACGGCCGACACCGACTTGAGCAACAACGCTTTCCCGCGCAAGTCTACGCCCACGCGCTTCGAGCTGTTCCAGGGTGGCCTGGCCGGCGCCGCGCCGCAAAACCCCATGCAGCAGGCCGCCGCAGCCGGCACTACAGGCCAGCCTGCTCCCATGTCGCCGCTGCAGCGCCAGGAAAACAAGCCTAACCCCGACGGCCGACAGGCCCGCCCTGCCAGCACCAACGGCGTGGGTGGCCGCTAGGCTCTAGGGTACTTATTAGTTAAAAAAGCGCCTGCCGGGTTCGGCAGGCGCTTTTTTGTGGGTCTCATTTGCGCCCTTTGGGTTGGGCTTAAGTCGGCCGCCCTAGGGCTCAGCTATAACCTTCGCCCGCGAAAGCCAGTTACTAGCTTCATGCCTGCCCCATCTAAAACTCCTTACGACTCCACTACGGCTGCGCTGCTGGCCCTGCGCTGCCCGCGCTGCCACCGGGGGCCGCTGTTTAAGTACTCGGCGGCCAGCTGGCACTTTACCGATATGTACGATGCTTGCGTGGTGTGCGAGCAGACCTACGAGCCCGAGCCGGGCTTTTACTACGGCGCCATGTACCTGAACACGGGCTTCGCGGTGATGATTTTCGGTATCGTGGGCGTGGTGCTCTACAACTTCTTCGGCGACCCCGATACGTGGGTGTACATCGCCACGGTATTTGTCATAGCGCTGGTAACCACGCCGCTGGTGTTTCGCTACTCGCGGGCACTGATGCTGTACCTGTTTGGCGGCGCCCGCTACGACCCACGCCGCGCCCAAGCTCAGGGCTAGGTGAAAGCACCAAGCTAACTGCCAGCCGATGAGCCTTGGGCCGCTGCACAAACCTCAACGTTACGCCGGCCGATTACGTATGGAATAGACGCCTCACCATGCGCTATTTCCTGTGATGACTACTCCCGACGGCCAGACCCCGGCCGAGGATTCTGCTGCCTCTGGCGGAGCCTCGCGTCGCACTTTTTTGAAGCAATCTGGCGGCCTGCTGGGCGCCACGCTGGCCACGCCTCTGGCCACCCGCGCCGAGGCCGTGGCCGATAAGCTGGCCCCGCCTAGCCCCATTGCCAGCGGCCCCACCAACATGGCGCTCACCATCAACGGCCAAGTGCGCAACCTGCGCCTCGAGCCGCGCGTGACGCTGCTCGACGCCCTGCGCGAGTACCTCGACCTGACGGGCTCCAAGAAAGGCTGCGACCATGGCCAATGCGGCGCCTGCACGGTGCTCGTGGACGGCAAGCGCGTGAATAGCTGCCTCACGCTGGCCGTGATGGCCCAGGGCAAGCAGATTACTACTATCGAGGGCTTGGCGAAAGGCGACGACCTGCACCCCATGCAGGAGGCCTTCCTCAAGCACGACGGCTTCCAGTGCGGCTATTGCACGCCGGGCCAGATTATGAGCGGCGTGGCCTGCGTGAGCGAGGGCCATGCTACCTCCGACGACCAAGCCCGCGAGTGGATGAGCGGCAACATCTGCCGCTGCGGCGCCTATCCCAATATCCTGGCTGCCGTGCGCGAAGTAGCTGGCCAACAAGCAAAAGGCTAACCCGATGAACAACTTCGCCTACACCCAGGCCGCTTCGACTAAGGAAGCCACGACTGCTAAAGAAGCCGACAAGGCCGCCGCTTTTATTGCCGGCGGCACCACGCTGCTCGATATCATGAAGTCAAACATCGAGCAGCACTCGCTGCTGATTGATGTGAATCGGCTGAGCATGATGGGCATTGCCAACGAGGCCGATGGCCTGCGCATTGGCACGCTCGAGCGCATGAGCACCGTGGGCGAGCACCCGCTGGTGGTGCAGAACTACCCAGTTATTTCGGAGTCGCTGCTGGCGTCGGCCTCGCCGCAGCTGCGCAACATGGCCAGCATGGGTGGCAACCTGCTGCAAAAGACCCGCTGCGGCTACTACCGCGACCCGGCCTTCCCGTGCAATAAGCGGGTGCCCGGCTCGGGCTGCCCCGCCCAAACCGGCGACAACCGCAACCTGGCCATCTTCGGTACCAGCCCCAGCTGCATCGCTACCAACGCCTCGGACCTGGCCGTAGCTCTGATGGCCCTGGACACGAAAGTGACCCTAGAGAACGCCAAGGGCCAGACCCGCGTGCTGCCGCTGGCTGAGTTCTACAAGCTGCCGGGCAATACGCCCCATATTGAAACGCACATGCAGCCCAGCGAGCTGATTACGGCCATTAACGTGCCGGCTGCTGCGCACCCCCGCCACTCGCACTACCTCAAGGTGCGCGACCGAGCCTCGTATGCCTACGCGCTGGTGTCAGCCGCAGTGGCGCTCGACGTGCAGGGCGGCGTCATTCGCTCGGCGCGGGCGGCCCTAGGGGGCGTGGGCACGGTGCCGTGGCGCGTGTCGGCCGTAGAGAAATACTTGGTGGGCAAGGCGCCCTCGGAAACCAATTTCCGCGCCGCCGCGGCCCTGGCCGTGCGCGACGCCGCTCCCCGCGAGCACAACAAATTCAAGGTCGAGCTGGCCCAGCGCACGTTGGTGCGGGCGTTCCTGGAGCTGCCGACGGCCTAGGGCCCTAGCTTGGCTAGGAGCTAATGGCTGTAAGTCGTTGGCTTGTGCCAGGGAAGCCTCTTGACTAATTGTATTAATATAAGTAGCTGATAGCTAATTGCTAGCAGCCATCAGCTAATAGCCAATATCATGGATTCTATTTTCACCGAGAAGCCGGATGGCGTAGTAGGGAAGCCGATTGTGCGCGTGGACGGACGCGACAAGGTGACGGGCCGCGCCAAGTACTCGGCCGAGTACCCGCTGCCGGGGCTCACCTACGCGGTGTTTGTGACCAGCCCCATTGCCAAGGGCAAGGTGGTGAGCATCGACAGCGCGGTCGCCATGCGCGAGCCGGGCGTGCTGCAAGTGCTGACGCACCAAAACCTGCCGCCCCTAGCCACCACGCCCAACACGCCCGAGGGCAAGAAGAAAATCGGTGCGCCGATGGGCTTCTTGCCCATGACGGGCGACGAGATTTTCTACGCTGCGCAGCCGGTGGCCATAGTGGTAGCCGACACCCTAGAGCACGCCATGCACGCGGCCACGCTAGTGAAGGTAGCTTACCAGAGCGGCGGCAAGCCCATTGCCTACTACACCGACGCCAAGGCCGAGCTGTTTGACCCGCAAAAGGTGCAGGATGGCAAGCAGGAGGGCCACACCCAGCGCGGCAATCCGCAGCAAGCCTTCGCTAGTGCGCCCATCCAGCTCACCGACACCTACTACCACCCGGTCCACAACCACAACCCCATGGAGCCGGGCTCGACCACGGCCCAGTGGACGGCGCCCGACCGCCTGACGGTGTACGAAAGCACCCAGGGCGTCTTCCGCACCCAGTCGTCGCTGAAGGCCATGCTAGGCCTGCCGGCCGACAACATCCGGGTGATAACCAAGTACCTAGGGGGTGGCTTCGGCTGCAAGGGCAGCACGTGGCCGCACACTATCCTCACCATCCAGGCTGCCAAGGCCGTGAACCGCCCGGTAAAGCTGATGCTGACCCGCCCGCAGATGTTTACGAGCATGGGCCACCGCGAAGACCAGGAGCAGACGGTGAAGCTGGGCGCCACGGCCGAGGGCAAGATTACTTCGATTATCCACACCAAGAAATCGACCACCTCGCCCTGGGACAACTACGCCGAGCCTAACTCCAAGATTCTGGACATGCTCTACGCCACGCCCAACTTTGAGGCGAGCTACGAAATGGCGCGGGCCAACGTGATGACGAGCACCTTTATGCGCGCTCCCGGCGAGGCGCCCGGCTCGTTTGCCTTGGAGTGCTCGATGGACGACCTGGCCTACCGCGTGGGCGTGGACCCCATGCAGATTCGGATGCTCAATCACGCCGACTACGACTATAGTACCGGCCAGCAGTGGAGCAGCAAGAGCCTGAAGCAGTGCTACCAGCGCGGCGCCGAGCTCATTGGCTGGAGCAAGCGCAACCCCAAGGCTGGCCAAACCCGCGAGGGTCGCATGCTGGTGGGCATTGGCATGGCTACGGCCAGCTACCCGGTGCACAACTCGCAGGGCACGGCCCGCGCCCGCCTCTACGCCGACGGCCACGCCCTGGTGCAGGCGGGTGCCACCGACCTGGGCACCGGTACCTACACCGTAATGACCCAAGTAGCCGCTGATTCCCTAGGGTTGCCCCTAGAGAAAGTGCGCTTCGAGTTGGGCGACACCCAGCTGCCTAATGCCCCCAACTCGGGCGGCTCGGTAGCGGCTGGCACGGTATCGTCGAGCATCTTCCTGGCTTGCCAGGACGTGTGGGACAAGCTCATTAAGATGGCTGTAGCCGACCGCAAGTCGCCGCTGCACGGCGCCGACCCCGCCGACGTGAGCGTGGAGAAAGGCCGCCTGTTTTTGAAAAGCAAGCCTAAGAAGGGCGAGAGCTACGCTGAGGTGCTGCATCGCGCCGACATGCCCGACATCGAGGGTATGGCGCAGGGCAAGTACGGCGCGGGCAACGAAGCCCCGCAAGCCGCCAAAAACGCCGACCCCACCAAGAAAGACGAGGCCGGCCACCACTCCATGCACTCGTTTGGCGCGCACTTCTGCGAGGTGCACGTAGACCCCGAGCTGGGCGTCGTGCGCGTATCGAAGTGGGTGAGCGTCATAAGCGTAGGCCGCGTGCTCAACTCACAAACGGCTCGCAGCCAAGTACTAGGTGGCGCCATCTTCGGCATCGGCTCGGCCCTGATGGAAGCTACCGAGCGCGACGACCACTTTGCCCGCTACACCAACGCCGACCTGGCTAACTACCACGTGCCGGTGAACAAGGACATCCCCGACATGACCGTGGAATTTGTAGAGGAGCACGATCCCTACATCAACGCGATGGGCGTGAAGGGCATTGGTGAAATTGGCATCGTGGGTGTAGCCGCTGCCGTAGCCAATGCCGTGTACCACGCCACCGGCAAGCGCCTGCGTCACCTCCCCATGACGCCCGATAAGGTGCTGATGGCCGGCCCGCTAGCCTAAGAGGCTAGTAGACAAAAAACAAAGGCAGTCAGGATTAACCTGGCTGCCTTTTTTGCTTGCTGCGCCCTTAAAGGCTGGCCAGCCCGCCGGCTACCAGCGCGCCCGCCAGCGTGTTGAGGGTGTTCACAGCATCGTTGCCAAGCACGCCCCGGCGCTCTAGGGTGGCGCCCAGCACCGAATCGAGCAGGTTGCCTGCCGTGCCGGCCAGCAGCAACCAGCCGAAAGCCGCGCTCCAGCCGAAGCACAGGCAATAAAAGCTCGTTACAACAGCATTGCCGGCCAGGCCGAGCAGTGTGCCCTCTAGGCTTACCACGCCGTTTTCGCCGCGGGTATCGGGCCGGAAAGTTAGGATGTTGTAGTAACGCCGCCCGTACACATTACCTAGCTCCGAGGACAGCGTGTCGGCGGTGGCGGCCCCTAGGCTGCCGGCCAGCATCAGGCGGGCCAGGGGTGCGGCGGCCGGGTAGCGCCAGGCCACTAGGCCGAGCGCGGCGGCCACGCCGGCATTAGCCAGCACCTGCCCGGTGGTGCGGCGGCCCTTGTTTGCCTCAGCTAGCCCTAGGCGGCGCTTGTCGGCCACGCGCCAAGCTGAGGCGCCGGTGCCCAGCCCAAAAAACAGCACCAGCAACCCTAGCCCTGCCCAGCCGGCGCCCGCAAAAATGGCCAACCCCAGCACTCCACCCACGGCGGCCGCCAGGCCCGTAAGCTTGCGCCCACGCACGCTATAGGCCATGCCGCTGGCCAGCAGCAAGCCAGCCAACCCCCAGGAAAGTGTGTTGCTCATGCCGGCAAAGCTAAACCGCCGCGCCGCCCGACGCCTAGGGCCGGCTGCGCGCCGTAGTAGCAGTGTGCGCCGTTCTTTTGCGCCTAGTTCAATTACTCAGTCATCCAACTCTTCTATTAGATGCATAACGACCCGTTGGCCACCGTGGGCCTGCTGCTGCTGGCGGCCGGCTCCAGCTCGCGCCTGGCGCGGCCCAAGCAACTGCTGCCCTACCAGGGCCAAACGCTCTTGCGCCACGCCGCCGAGGTGGCCGCCGCCTCGCCCTGCCGCCCGCTGGTGCTCGTGACTGGCGCCCTGCACGACGAGCTGCTACCCGAAATTGACGGCTTGCCCTTCCACGTGGTGCGCAACGATGCCTGGGCCGATGGCATGGGTGGCAGCATCGCCGCCGGCCTCCAAGAGCTAGAGTCGGCCACCGAGGGCCCTAGGGTCGATGCCGTGGTGGTAATGCTCTGCGACCAGCCGCTGGTGAGCGAAGAGATTATTGGCCAGCTCATTGTGCAGTTTCAAGCTACTGGCCAGCCCGTGGTGGCCTCGGCCTATGCCGGCACCCAGGGCGTACCTGCGCTGTTCGGTCGCGAGGCGTTTCCGCAGCTGCTGGCCCTGCGTGGTGCCAGCGGTGCCCGCGAGCTACTCCAGCAGTACAACCACTTGCCCGCCATCGATTTCCCCGGCGGCGCCACCGACGTAGACACCGAGGCCCAGTATGCGGCCCTAGGGCAGTAGAACATTGGCGCAAACTTCGTAGCCTGGGGCTATGATTAACCGGCCCGCCTATTTCCGGCGAGCCGGTTATTTTTTTGGCCCATCTCCCACGGTTGGGACGCGGCCCAGGCGAACGTATTCAATTTCCTCGTTCACGCCCGGCAGCTCGGGGCCAACCGGAAACGTCAGCACCATCGAGCGGCGGGCCAGCTTCTGAATTTGCTGGTCGTTGAAGGACGCGCCGTCGGCGCTACGGGGGCTGTTGGCCAGCAAGCGGCCCTGGCGTACCGCGAAAGTACCGGTTTCGTAGCGCACCCTTTCGCCCCCGCGCATGATGGTAAACTCGTAGGTGCTATCGGCTTTGAACTCTACTATTAGTAGGGCCTCGCCATAAAAAATGTCCTGGTTGAGGTCGGCTACGTCGGGGTTTTCGAGGCGGTCGCGCACCGAATCGGGCATCGCTTCGGTGACTGAGAAACCGATTTGGCGGGTTTTCCAGCGGCCCAGCATGGTAGGCGGCTCCTTAGGCGCCTTCTGGGCCAAGGTGGGAATGGCAAGTAAAGTGGGCGTTATGCACGCCGCTAGGCACAAAAATTTACGTGAAAGACTCATTAAGAGCCGAAAATAAGCTCCCGGCTCAACATGCCGCCCGCTAGATTGCCCGCCGCGATGGCCTGGGCCAACTGCGCCATGGGATTGCTGCAGTCGCCGGCCGCAAATACGCCGGGTACGGTGGTGCGCTGCATGGCATCGACGCGCAAGAAATGCTGCTCGGTTAGTTCGCAGCCCAGCTGGGCCCCTAGGGTACTGGCTTGCCGGGCGAGCACCCGGGCGTACAGCACGGGCAGCGACAGGGTGCGCCCATCGGCCAGGCGCAGGGCTTCGAGCTGGCCGCTTTGGTGCAGCAGCTCGGCCACGGGCGTTTCTACGAGAGGCACGTTGTGGGTGCGCAGCAGCTGGTGCACGTCGTCGCCCAACGTGGCCGGGCCATTGGTGAACAGCGTGAGGTCGCGCGACCAGTTGAGCAGCAGCTGCACCAAGTGGCCGGCGTCGTCGCCGTTGGCCCAGATGCCAGTGGGCTGGTCGGCCACCTCATAGCCGTGGCAGAAGGGGCAGTGAATTACCGATTTGCCCCAGCACTCGGCAAAGCCCGGCAGTGGTGGCAGCTCGTCGTGCATGCCGGTGGCCAGCAGCAGCCGGCGAGCCTCGAAGCTACCTAGGGGAGTATCTACCGCAAAGCCGCCACCGGGTAGCTGGGTGGCCGTGGTGGCTTCGGTGGCTAGTAGCTGCACGGTGGGGTAGGCCGCCACCTGCTGGCGGGCGCGGGCAGCCAGGTCGGCGGGCGCGGCGCCGTCGTGCAGCAATAAGTTGTGGGCGTGGGGCGTAAAGCGGTTGCGCGGGCGCTGGGCATCGAGCACCAGCACGGCGCGGCGGGCACGCCCTAGGGCCATCGCCGCGCTCAGGCCCGCGTAGCTACCGCCAATAATCAAAACATCAAGCATCGAAAAGAGAAAAAAGGGCTAGCCGACGAGCGACTACTTTACGACGAAGATACGACTTTAATCTCTATTATGAAACAATGTTGCATAATAGGCGCATACGAAATATGCCGCTGCGAGCAAGCCCAGCTGGCAAAGCCTACGTATGCGCAGGAAGAATTTTAATTCGCTCCTTGCTATGCTTTTTCGCCTGCGCCGGCTGTGGCAGCCGCTTCGCGAGTCGTTGTGGCTAGTGCCACTGCTGATGGTGCTGGCCTCGCTGGGGCTCGCCTACGGGTTAATTCAATACGACCAGGCCTCCAGTGCAACGGGCACCCACGAGCTGCCGCTGCTCTTTGGCATAGATGCCAGCGGGGCGGGCGGCATGCTCATCTCCATCAGCGGCTCCATGCTCACGGTGGCGGCGCTCACGTTTTCCCTGCTGCTGACGGCCATTGCCCAGGTCAGCAACCAGTACTCGCCCAGGGCTTTGCGCAACTTCATGCGCGACCCGGTGAACCAGTTTACGATGGGCTACTTCGTGAGCGTGTTCACGTTTGGGCTGGTGGTGCAGGGCACCATCCGCAGCGGGCGCGCCGATAAGTTTGTGCCCACCACGGCAGTGCTAGTAGGGCTGCTGCTAGCTCTCGGAGGCGTGGGGGCACTCATTTTCTTTATCCACCACATTGCCGAGTCGCTGCAAACCGGCACACTCGTGCGCCGCATCATGGCCGAAACCGAGCGCGAGCTGCGTCGGCTGTTTCCGCTCAACCTAGGCCAGGAACTGCACCCCGACGCCCGCCCGGCCGCCGAGGCCTACGTGGCCGCGCCCGAGGGCTGGGTGGCGGTGCACGCGCCCGAAGCAGGCTACCTGCAATACCTCGACGCGCCCGGCCTGCTGGCCTGGACCATACGCCACCGCACCGTGCTGCGGCTGGAGGTGCACATCGGCGACTTTGTGGGCACGGGGCAACGGCTGCTGAGCGTGCGCGCCGGCATGGAACGTGCCGCCCCCGCCCAGGCCGACTGGCCCCAGGACCTGCTGCGCTACGTGGGCCTAGGGCCCCACCGCAACCCCACGCAGGACGTAGCCTTTGGCTTGCAGCAACTCGTGGACATTGCCCTTAAGGCGCTCTCGCCGGCCGTCAACGACACCACCACCGCCATCATGGCCATCGACTACCTGGGCGAGCTAGTGGGACGCCTGGCCCGGCGCGACTTTCCGGGTGCGCTGCGCTCCGATGGGCAGCACCTGCGCGTGCTGGTGCGGGTGTATGGCTTCACCGACTACGTGAAACTGGCCTTCGACCTAGTGCGCCAGAGTGCCAGCGGCAACCCCGCCGTGCTGCGCCGCCTGCTGCGGGCCCTGGCCCTGGCTGCCAGCCAAGTGCGCGACCCCGCCCGCCTGCCCGCGCTGCGCCAGCAGGTGCAGCTACTGCTGGCCGCCGCCCAGCGCACGCTGCCTACCGACTACGAGCGCCAGGCGGTGCAGGCCGTGTACGACGAGCTGTGCGCCCCCTGGATGAGCGACACCCCGTCCGCCCCCGCGTTACCGCTGAGTTAAGGCCTGCCCGGCGGCCACCAAAACCTAGTATCTTGGCTGCAAACTCATCCTGCTTTCATGGCTCCCACTGCCACCACGCCTCCCACGGCCGTCGAGAAAGACAACAAGCGCATCACCACCGGCTGGACGTTCTACGACTGGGCCAACTCGGTGTACCCGCTCGTCATTACCAGCTCCATCTTCCCCATCTACTGGGGCTCAATGGTAAAGGCTATTACGCACACCGACAGTGGCAAAACGGCGATTGATTTTTTAGGTTTTAAAGTGCCTGGCACCTCGCTACAGAATTACTCGGTGTCGGCAGCTTTCCTAATTATTGCCCTTATTAGCCCACTACTCACCTCATTGGCTGACTATTCGGGGCGTAAGAAATTATTTCTGCAAGTCTTCTGCTATATCGGAGCACTGAGCTGCGCGGCGCTGTATTTTTTTGAGCCAAGTACGTTTACTATCAGCGTATTCGTATTCATTATGGCTACAGTAGGCTTTTCGGGGTCTATCGTTTTTTACAATTCTTATTTGCCTGATATTTCCTCTGAGGAAAAATTTGACTCATTGTCAGCACGAGGCTTTTCAATGGGCTACATCGGCTCAGTGCTGCTACTAGTGCTGTGCTTGCTGCTTATTCAAGGGCCTACACTGTCGGGTACCCCTATGTTTGGTTTAAGCGTGGGTCACGCTACACGGCTCAGCTTTCTGCTCACCGGTATTTGGTGGGCTGGCTTTGCTCAAATTCCGTTCTTCACGCTACCACCCGACCCTGGCCGTGCCCCTGGTGCTAGTACCGATTCAGGTTGGCTGCTTAATGGCTTTCGTGAGCTAGGCAAAGTATGGGAAGAAACCAAGAAGCAGCCTAACCTCAAGCGGTTCCTGCTAGCCTACTTCACCTATAATATGGGGGTGCAAACGGTGATGTACGTGGCCACGCTCTTTGGCGACGAAGAGCTGCACCTCGATAGCAAATCTCTCATTATTACGATTTTGCTGTTGCAAATAGTGGGTATCCTAGGCGCTTGGCTGTTCGCCAAACTATCTGAGCGTATCGGAAACACGCGAGCCCTGAGCTGGGCAGTATTTATCTGGATGCTTATCTGTGTGGCCGGCTACTTTGTGCAAGCTGGCCCCAGCTTTTATGCTCTAGCTTCAGTTATCGGTCTCACAATGGGTGCGGTGCAAAGCTTATCTCGCTCCACTTACTCCAAGATAATTCCGGAAAACACGCCCAACTCAGCGGCTTACTTTAGCTTCTTTGATGTGACTGAAAAGGTCGGCATCGTTATTGGCCTTATCACGTTTGGGGGTATTTCTCAGATTATGGGTGGCAACATGCGCTACAGTATTCTGGCGCTCATCGTGTTCTTTATCCTGGGCCTAATCTTCCTGCTTCAACTACGCGGCAAAAAGCTGCGCGAGGAGCCCGCTAGCGCCGATGTGCTACCCCCGCCGCCCGCCTCAGCCGCCGCCGAGATGGGCCGCCCCCAAACCCGTTAGATTTGCGCATCATGCATACTTCCTCCATCCAACAAAACATCCTGGCCGAGCTCGACGTGGAGCTGGCTTCCACCCGCCGCGTGCTCGAGCGCGTGCCCTACGATACGCAGGCCGACTGGCAGCCTCATCCGAAGAGCATGACCCTAGGCCAGCTCTCGGCCCACGTTGTCAACCTGCTGTCGTTCAACCTACTGTTTGTGCAGCACGCCAGCCGCGACTTTCTCGACCCCAACGGCCCCAAGCCCGGCCCCCGGCCTACCACCCTCGTCGAGCTACTAGCCCGCTTCGACGACTACAGTGCGCAACTGCGCGAGGCCCTGCGAGCCAGCGACGACGAGAAGCTAACCCATAACTTCCGCCTGCACCGCGGCGAGCACACCATCACGGAGCGCCCCAAGGCCGCGGCCATCCGCATCATGGGCCTCAACCACAGCATCCACCACCGTGGCCAGCTCACGGTGTACCTGCGCCTGCTCGACATTCCGGTGCCTGGCCTCTACGGCCCCAGCGCCGACGAGCAGTAAGAATTAAAAATTAAGGAGTAAGAATTAAAAATTGGGCTGTTCGATGTTGTTGCATGACATCGAACAGCCCAATTTTTAATTCTTACTCCTTAATTTTTAATTGAAAACACCTGCTTGCCGCCAATCCAGGTTTGCTGCACTTGTAGGTTGCGCAGTTGCTCGTTGGGCGTGGTCAGCAAATCCTGCTTCAGTACCACGAAGTCGGCCAGCATGCCGGGCTTGATTTGGCCCTTGCGCTTTTCTTCAAAGGCGGCGTGGGCGGCCCAAGTAGTCATGCCGCGCAGGGCCTGCTCGCGCGTAAGGGCGCCCGCGGGCTGGAAGCCGCCGGCTGGGTAGTTCTTAGCATCTTGCCGGGCCACGGCGGCGTGGAAACCATAAAGCGGGTTGATGTCCTCAACCGGAAAATCGGACCCTAGGGCTACCTGGCCGTACTGCGCCAGCAGCGCCTTGTAAGCATAGGCATCGGGCAGGCGCTGGGCCCCCAGGCGCTCGCCAGCCCAATACATATCCGAGGTGGCGTGGGTGGGCTGCACCGAGGGCACAATGTGGTATTGCCCAAACTTGGGAATATCCTGGCGGCTCACAATTTGGGCGTGCTCGATGCGCCAGCGCCGGTCGGGTTGCCCGCGCAGGGCCGCGCCGTAAATGTCCAGCAGCAGCCGGTTGGCCGAGTCGCCGATGGCGTGGGTATTCATCTGGAACTTGGTGGCGGCCAGCTCCTGGGCAATGTTGCGGTAGTACTCCGGCTTTTGCAGCAAGAAGCCGCGCTCGTGGGGCCGGTCGGTGTAGGGCGCCAGCAGCGAGGCCCCGCGCGACCCTAGGGCCCCGTCGGCGTAAATCTTGAACGAAGAAATGGTCAAGTTATCGCTAAAATACGGCCCCTTAGGTAGGTAGTACGCCTTGTTTTCGGGCGTGGGGTTGAGCATGGTATACAGCCGCAGATGCAGCTTATCGGCCCGCTGCAAGGCCGCCAGGCGCTCAATATCGGGCCGGTCGAGGCCGGCGTCGGCCAGGCTGGTGAGGCCCACGGCCAGGCAGTTGCGCTGGCCGGCCAGCAGTAGCTCATCGGCCTCGGCGGCGGCCGGGTCGGGTATCTTGCTGGCCACCAGCTTCACGGCATTGTCCACGAGCAGCCCGGTGAGGCGGCCCTGCGCGTCGCGCCCAATCACGCCCCCGCTGATGGGTGTGGCCGCCGTGACGCCCGCCAAGTCCAGCGCCTTTTGGTTGACGAGGGCCGCGTGTCCATCTACCCGCACCAGCAGCACCGGCACCGTCGGAAATAGGCGGTCTAGGGTGTCTTTGGTCGGAAAGCGCTGGCCGGGCCAATCGTTCTGGTCCCAGCCGCGGCCGGTTAGCCAGTTGTCGGCGGGGCGCTGGCGGCGGTGCTGCATCAGGCGGCCCACGGTTTCGGCCCACGAGCTAGCGCCTACTAAGTTGGCCGAGCGTAGCCCTAGGGCGTAGCGGTAGAAGTGGCAGTGCGCATCGTAAAACCCAGGGTAAATAAACTGCCCGCCCGCATCCACCGTGCGCGCCGCCTGGTAGCGGCCCGCTAGCTCATCGGCGCTGCCTACCGCCACAAACCGCCCGTCGCGCACCGCAAAGGCCTGCGCCTTGCTGAACGTCGAGTCCACGGTATATACTGTGGCATTGGTAACAAGCAAGTCCACCGTCTCGCGCTTGCTTTGGCAAGCGCTTGCTAGTAAGAACGTTGCCAGCGCAGCAGTACTCGAAAGTCTAAAAAGTGCCCTTGTAGTACAAAGTGGTATGAACTGTTTCATGTAGCAAAGGTGGCGCGAGCGGCAAAGAGTTGCTTGCTATGCAGCCACAAAAAAAGCAGCCGGGTTACCGGCTGCTTCTGCATTTAATAGGCACATTGTCACATCGTCGACCCGCGTAACGAGCGTATCCGCGAAATTAGACGAATCTGTAGATTACTCGAATTTCATGTGCTTCACCGATTCGCCCGAGTTTTTCAATTCGAGCAGCGAGTCGATGCCGATGGCCAGGTGCTGCTTCACGAAGTTGGTGGTTACTTTCGAGTCCGACTCGGCCGTTTTCACGCCTTCGGGCGTCATCGGGTTGTCGCTCACCAGTAGTAGGGCGCCGTGCGGAATGTCGTTCATGAAGCCGCACACGAAGATGGTGGCCGTTTCCATATCCACGGCCAGGGCGCGCACCCGGCGCAGGTAATCCTTAAACTCCTGGTCGTGCTCCCACACGCGGCGGTTGGTAGTATACACAGTGCCGGTGTAGTAGTCCAGCTCGTGCTTCTTAATCATTGAAGAAACAGCGCGTTGCAGGCGGAAAGAAGGTAGCGCCGGAATCTCCTTGGGTAGGTAGTCGTCGCTGGTTCCGTCGCCCCGAATGGCCGCGATGGGCAGCACGAGGTCGCCAAGCTTCGTTTTCTTCAGGCCGCCGCACTTGCCCAGAAATAGCGCTGCCTTGGGCTTGATGGCCGACAGCAAATCCATGACCGTAGCGGCCATCGGCGAGCCCATGCCGAAGTTGATGATGGTGATGCCGTTGGCAGTGGCCGACTGCATGGGCTTGTCGGTGCCGCGCACTTCGACGCCGAATTGCTCGGCAAACATGTACACGTAGTTGCTGAAGTTGGTGAGCAGGATGTATTGCCCAAACTCGTTCAGTGCCACGCCCGTGTAGCGTGGTAGCCAGTTATTTACAATGTCTTCTTTAGTTTTCATGGGGTGTATTGCTAGATGGTTATGAATAAGTGAGTGTCGTGGCGAGCGCAGGCAAACCGAAGGAAAGCGTAGCCAAGCAGTCGCACCAGAACGAGTCGTTCGAGTGTCGTTTTGGAGCGATTGCCTGGCTGTGCTCGCAAGAACAGCACCGGCAATCGGGAGCCAAAACCAACAAAAAAGCCGCCTACCCGGTGGGGTATGGCGGCGCGGCGGGTGCAAAACCGAAGCGAAATGCGACTGCCGGAGCCATACCTTTGGAGGTGATGCAAGCGCTCGACCTGCCGCCTTTCGACCACAAAATTAAGCAGAATTCGGCGAATAACCTCGAAATCTGGGATGAATTACGGCATAAGTACGTGGCCCTGACCCCCGAGGAGTGGGTGCGCCAGCACATGGCCCACTACCTGCTGGCCCACCTGGGCTACCCTAGGGGCCTGCTGAGCCTGGAGCGCGGCCACCGCTACAACCAGCGCCAGAAGCGCACCGACCTAGTAGCCCTAGGCCCCGCCGGCCAGCCCCTGCTGCTGGTAGAGTGCAAGCGCCCGAGCGTGGCCATCACGCCCGCCGTAGCCCAGCAGGTGGCTACCTACAACCAGACTATCCGGGCGCCCTTCCTGCTCCTCACCAACGGCCTGACCCACTACTGCTGGCACGTCGATTTTGCGCGCGGCGTGAACGAGCGCTTGGCCGATATCCCAACCTATCAAGAAGCGGTGGCGGGATTAATTATATAGGCTGGCAACGAATCCGGCGTCATGCTCATCTGGCGTCCGCTTGCCGAAGCATCTCTACCGAACAACCCGAAAGGAGCGATAGAGATGCTTCGGCAAGCGGACGCCAGATGAGCATGACGCCGGATTCGTTGCCAGCCGATTAGACCAGCTTCCTACAGCTTGTAGTGCTCTTTCAGGAAATCACGCAGCGAAAGCGGCGCGCGGCCCAGCAGCTTCTCCAGGTCGGTGCTAGGGAAATCGAACTCGCCCTGGGCGATGGCCACCGAGAAACCGGCCGTCATCTGGATGGCGCCGGCGGGCACCCCGGCCCCGGCCAGCTGCGTGCCAAACTCCTCGGCCGTGGGCGACACGTAGCGGATTTCCTGGCCCGAGAGCTCGCTCAGCAGGCGCGCCACGTCGTGAAATGAATAGCTTTCGTTGGTGGCCAGGTTGTAGTCCTGGTTTTCGTAGCCTTGGCCGGCGAGCACGGCGGCACCAGCAGCCCCTAGGTCGGCACGGCTGGCGAAAGCGGAGTGCCCCTCACCGGCGGGCAGGTAAATACTGCCGGTTTCCAGCACCGGGCCCATAAACAGCGGCAGCACCTCGTAGTACAGCGCGTTGCGCAGGATGGTATAGGCGAGTCCCGACTCTTTGAGCAGCTTTTCGGTGGCTAGGTGGGCTTCGGCTATGAAGGCCGCGGCCGACGAGCCATCCTCCGTTTTGCGCTGGAAGCTGGTGTACGCCACGTGCTTTATGCCGGTCTCCTTGGCCGCGCGCACTACGTTGGTGTACTGGGGTACGCGGTTGGTTACGTCGTTGCCCGACACAAAAAATAGCTTCTCGATGCCCGTAAAGGCCTGCACCAGCGAGGCGTAGTCGTCGTAGTCGCCCTGCCGAATGGCGACGCCCTGAGCTTGAAGGTCGGCGGCCTTGGCGGGGTCGCGCACGAGCACGGCCACTTGGTCGGCGGGTACGGTTTGCAGCAGGGTGTCTACCACGGTGCGGCCGAGGCTGCCGGTCGCGCCGGTTATCAAGTGCTTGGGCATAAAGCAAATGGCTTGCCAGGGGCGAGAGCCCCTAGGGGTGAACTAAAAGAAAACGGCCGTAGCCCCTTGGGGGTAAACGACGGGGCAAAGGTCGGGCTAATTACTTACAAAAAGTTAGCAGCTACCTTTAGGTAAGCGATTACCTCTACGTAAGCACTACTTCATGGATACGCCCACCCTAGGCCTGTGCATGGCCGCCGCCCGGCCCCTGCGCGACGCCCTCGATATTGTGAATGGCAAGTGGAAACTGCCGATTTTGCTGGCCCTACGCACCGGCCACCACCGCTTCCGCGACATCGAGCGCGCGGTACCCGGTATCTCCTCTAAAGTGCTGGCCAAAGAACTGAAAGACCTAGAGCTGCACCTGCTGCTGAAGCGCACCGTGCGTGAGGGCCCACCCGTAGCCGTGAGCTACGAAGCGATGCCCTACGCTGCCACCCTCGACCCAGTCATCCTGGCCCTGCGCGACTGGGGCCTCAAGCACCGCGAAAAGGTAATGAACGCTTAGAAGTAGAACTTAGAGCAAAGAGCTTAGAACCAAGAGCGAGGGCCTAGGATATTGCTACTTACTATGTGGTAGGCAGCAACACCCTGGGCCCTCGCTCTTGGTTCTAAGCTCTCAGTTCTTGGCTCTTAGCCTAAACTAAACGGCGGCACCTTCCAGTACCGAGTCAACCTCTACCAGGGGCAGGTTCCAGGCTTCAGCTACGCCTTTGTAGACTACCTCGCCGTGCACCACGTTGAGGCCGAGGCGCAAGGCGGCGTTGCGGCGGCAGGCTTCCTGCCAGCCCAGGTTGGCCAACTGCACGGCGTAGGGCAGGGTGGCGTTAGTCAAGGCTAGGGTGCTGGTGTAGGGCACCGCGCCGGGCATGTTGGCCACGCAGTAGTGCACTACGTCGTCGATGATGAAGGTTGGGTTTTCGTGGGTCGTGGGCTTGCAGGTTTCGATGCAGCCGCCCTGGTCCACGGCCACGTCCACGAGTACGGTACCGGGGCGCATGGTCTTGAGCATGTCGCGGGTGATGAGGTGCGGAGCTTTCGCGCCCGGGATGAGCACGGCACCCACCACCAGGTCGGCCGTTTTAATGGCTTCGCGGATGTTGTACTCGTTGGAGTACACCGTCTGCACGTTTTTGGGCATGAAGTCGTCCAGCTCGCGCAGGCGGTTCAGGCTGATGTCCATGATGGTTACCTGGGCGCCTAGGCCCGCCGCTACCTTGGCAGCCTGCGTACCCACGATGCCGCCGCCCAGCACCAGCACGTGCGCGGGCTTCACGCCGGGCACACCCCCTAGGAGGATGCCGCGGCCCTTCAGGGGCTTCTCAAGGTACTTAGCGCCTTCCTGCGGAGCCATGCGGCCGGCCACCTCGCTCATCGGAATGAGCAGCGGCAGCGCTCGCGAGGGCAGCTCCACGGTTTCGTAGGCCAGGCAAATGGCCTTGCGCTCAATCATGGCGTGGGTCAGCTCCTCGCCGCTGGCAAAGTGGAAGTAGGTGAACAGCAGCTGGTTTTCCTTGATGAGCGGGTACTCCTCGGCAATCGGCTCCTTCACCTTGATAATCATCTCGGCCTGCCCATACACGTCGGCAATAGTGGGCAGCATCACGGCGCCCGCCTGCTCGTACTCGTTGTCGGCAAAGCCCGAGCCTTCGCCCGCGCCGGCCTGCACCAGCAGCGAATGGCCATGCTTGCGCAATTCGGCTACGCCAGCGGGCGTGAGGCCCACGCGGTTTTCGTTGTTTTTAATTTCCTTGGGAACGCCTATAATCATGGGGCAGGGGAGGGGAATAGGGAGTGGGTAAACCGGGCCGCAAAGATACAGCCACGGCTGCGCGGACTTGAAGCCTGCGGGTGCACACGCCACGCAATTCGCCGCCTAAAAGTTCGCGCTACTACGCCAAAGCCAGCAGCCCCTGCATGTCGAGCGGGTTGGTGTACATGGTCAGCTTGCCTTCAGCATCAAGCGGCCACTCGGCGCGGGGCCGGTCCCAGTACAGCTCCAGGCCGTTGCCATCGGGGTCGTCGAGGTAGATGGCCTCGCTTACGCCGTGGTCGGAGGCGCCGCGCAGCGGGTAGCCAGCGTCGAGCAGGCGGCGCACCGCCTTGGCTAGCCCAGCCCGGTCTTTATATAGGATGGCGGCGTGGTAAAGCCCAGCTACGCCCTGGCGCACGGCCGGCCGCCCGCCCCGGCTGTGCCAGGTGTTTAGCCCAATGTGGTGGTGGTAGCCGTCGGCCGACAAGAAAGCGGCCGTGCCTAGGTTCATCATCACCTCGAAGCCCAGCAGCCCGCCGTAGAACCCTAGGGCCCGGTCGAGGTCGGTGACTTGCAAATGGATGTGGCCAATGCTGGTGCCGGCAGGCACGCTATAGGCCGGGGCAGTGGCGGAAGCGGGGGCAGTGGGGTTCATGCTTGCAAGGAATTAGAATACGCAAAAATAATGTACATACATTAATGAACAAGCGCGCCATAAAAAAAGCTGCCACTCTGGCCGTGTCCATAGGGAAGGTTAGCGGCGGCAAGGCAGCCAGAGCAACCGAGCAATTACTATCTTTTGTTGTACACGTCGCGAAAGAGTAGGATTTCCCCTAGCCGACGTTCATTGCCGTGCGGAAAGCCGCAAGCTGGCGCAAAGTCATCGGCTTCCTTGAACGTCCCAAATAGCCGGTCCCACCACGTGATGTCGCCGTAGTTGTAGCGGTGCACGCCGAGCTGATGATGAATGGAGTGGTGTTCAGGTCGTTGAATGAAATAACCCAGCCACTTAGGGGTTGCGATGTTAGAGTGGTAGAAATATTCGCCCGTGGCCCCGAAGAAGGAGGTCCAGGCCGCGGCCTCGGCCGTGCCACCCAGCACGAAGAAAATGAAGAAGCTGGTGATGACCGAATCGGCGATTATTTCCACCGGGTGCTTGTAGAACGACGTGAGTAGCTCGATGCGCGCCGGGCTATGATGGAGCTGATGAAACACCAGCCAGAACCCGTTGGCGTGGCGCAGGCGGTGCCACCAGTAAAAAATGAAAGTGCCCAAAAACCAGTAAGTTAGCCCTTCAGTGAAGGCAATATGCCAGTTACCCAGGTGCAGCAGGGAATACTGCCGGAAGTAGCGATTCCAGGTAAGTCCGCCCAGTCCAATCAGTGCTATCTGCAACAGGTTGACGCCCAGCGCCCGCCAGTGCCAACCCCGCACCTCGGGCAGCGCCCGGCCCGGAAACTTGCGCTCGAGCAGTAGAAACGTGGCGGTGCTTAGGCCGATTAACAGGCCTTGCACGCCTTGGGTAGCGAAAAAAGTAGCGGGGTTCATGCGGAAATTGCTGAGCGTTAGAATGCTCGGCAAAAGTCCGTTGCCGCCTACGCCACCTCCCTTGACAAAAGTCAATTTCGACCCTAGGGCCTAGGCATCCCGCCGAGCCCGCAACCGGCTCAAGGTTTCGGGCGCAACGCCTAGGTGCGAGGCCAGGTATTTGAGCGGTACACGCTGCACCAGGCCAGGCGCCTGCTGCACCAATTGGGCATAGCGCGCGGCGGCTGGCAGCGTGCGCAACTGGTAGGCGCGCTGCTCGCTCTGCACGTAGTAGCGCTCAGTAAGCACGCGGCCCACTAGGTTGAACTCCGGAAACTCGCGGTACAGCGCTTGCAGTTGGGCGTGGCCGATGGTGTGCAGCACGCTGGGTTCCAGCAGCTCTATGTACTCGGTAGCAGGCTGCTGGGTGAAGAAGCTGACGATAGAAATCACAAAGTCCCCCTCCTGCATAAACCACGACGACACCTCCTGGCCGGCGTGCAGGGCATAGCCGCGCACCAGCCCGCGCTCCACAAAATGCAGCTGGCGAGCCACCTGCCCTGGTTGCAGCAGCAGGTGCCGGGCGGGCAGCTCTTCGCGCCGCACGCTGGCGACTAGGGCTGCTTCTAGGGCCGGGCTCGGGTGGAGTAGCACCGCCCGCACGGCTTGCAGCAAAGCCAGCACCCTAGGGCTACTTAAACGGCACCGAAGCGCTGGCTTCCTTTACCAGGCTGGGGGCCACCAGGTCCTTCACCACGTCGGCTTTCACCGTCAGCTTGGCGTCGCCGTGCAGGTCGTTGCTGGCCAGCTTCACCTCGTCGGTGCGGGCGCCGAGCTGGCGGGCGCTGTACACCAGCTCCACTACGGCGCTCTGCCCGGGCTTGATGGGGGCGGGCGCTTGGCGGTAGCCCACGCAGTAGCAGGCCGACGTAACGGTGGTAAGCACCAGGTCTTTGGGGCCAGTGTTTTTGATGCCAATGCGGGCCACCGGCGACTGCCCGGCCTCGATGCGGCCGAAGTCGTAGGCGGGGCGCTCTAGCACCAGGCGGGGTGAGGCGGCCAGCGCAGCCGGCGTGAGGGTGGCGCGGTACTCGTCGGCCGTGAGCACAGTGCCCTTGAGGCTAAGCACCTTGTTGCCCTCCGTGGCGTTGCTCATCACCGTAATGCTCTTGGCAAATACGCCGGGCCGGCCGGCGCTGTTGTACACCGCCTTGATGACGCCCGTCTTGCCCGGTAGCACGGGCGCCTTGGTCCAGTCGGGGGTGGTGCAGCCGCAGCTGGCCTGGGCGTTGGCAATGACGATGGGCTGGTTGCCGGTGTTCTTAAACCGGAACTCGTAGGTAGCCTGGGTGCCCTCGGCAATGCGGCCAAAATCGTGGTCGGTGCGCTCGAACGTAAGCACGCCCTGGGCACGGGCTCCTAGGGCCAGCAAACACAGCAAAAGGATGATAGGGAGGCGCATACTAGTGGAAGCGTAAGCAAGTTAAAAAGAGCGCAGGCCGCTCTAAAAAAGCACTTTTAGCCAGCCGCGGTTATTACTGGCCCGGCCCGAGCGGCGGTAGGGGAGGGGCGTTGGGTCGGCTGCCCGACCCAGGTGACCCTAGGGCCCCAGCCCCGGGGTCTTAGCCAAAGATAAGCCGCGCCCCGACCGTTTTCGTACCTTTGCGCCACATTCTATCCCTAGCCCACCCACCCTTCTTTAATTCCGTAGCCTATGTCCGTTCCCCTGCTTGCCGCTACCGAAGCGCCCGCCCTGCTGGCGCTTACCAAAGCCGATATGCTGCGCGATTATCGCTTGGGCTGGGAAAGCCGCTACGCCTCGCTGGCCGGCCGCCGCGAGGTGTTTATGGGTAAGGCCAAGTTTGGCATCTTCGGCGATGGCAAAGAGCTGCCGCAGCTAGCCATGGCCCGCGCTTTTCAGCGCGGCGACCACCGCGCCGGCTACTACCGCGACCAAACCTTTATGGTGGCCATCGGCGAGCTGACCTGGGAGCAATACTTCGCCCAGCTCTACGCCACGCCCAGCGCCGAGGCCGACCCCGCCACCGCTGGCCGCTGCATGAACGGCCACTTTGCCACCCGCCAGCTCGACGAGGACGGCTTATTCAAAAACCAAAGCCAAGCCCACAACTCGTCGGCCGATATTTCGCCCACCGCCGGCCAGATGCCGCGCCTCGTGGGCCTAGCCTACGCCAGCAAGCTCTTCCGCCAAAACCCGGCCTTAGGCGAGCTGACCGACTTCTCGACGAATGGCAACGAGGTGGCTTTTGGCACCATCGGTAACGCCAGCACCTCGGAAGGCATGTTTTTCGAGGCCCTGAACGCGGCCGGCGTGCTGCAAATCCCGATGCTGGTGAGCGTGTGGGACGACCACTACGGCATCTCGGTGCCCGCCGAGTACCAGACCACCAAGCAAAGTATCTCGGCCATGATGGCTGGTTTGCAGCGCGAGGGCGAAGGCGAGAGCGGCTTCGAGATTTTTGTGGTGCGCGGCTGGGATTACCCCGCCCTGCTCGATACTTACCAGCGGGCCGCCGCCGTGTGCCGCGCCCAGCACGTGCCCGTGCTGCTACACGTGACGGAAGTGACGCAGCCCCAGGGCCACAGCACCAGCGGCTCGCACGAGCGCTATAAGAACAAGGACCGCCTGAGCTGGGAAGAGCAGCACGACTGCCTGACCAAGATGCGCGAATGGCTGCTAACCGAGGCCATTGCCGGCGAGGACGAGCTGAAGCAGATTGAGAAGGAGGCCGCCGCCGTCATCAAACAGGCCCGTACCACTGCCTGGGGCGCCTACTTCCACCCCATTCAGCAGGAGCGCGACGAGGCCGTGCAGGTGCTGGCCCCACTGGTGGCCGAGGCCGGCGCCGAAAACGAGTTGGCCGCGCTCGTCAACGGGCTGCAAACCAACGTGACGCCCATCCGGGCCGACATTGTGCGCACGCTGCGCCGGGTGCTGCGCCAGCTGCGCGGCCGCAAGCCTACCGCCAGTCACCGCGCCGCCCAGCGCCTGCTGGAGGAATGCCTGGCCAACAGCGCCGACTACTACAACTCCTACCTCTTCAGCCAGAGCGAAGAAGCGGTGGGCAACATCGAGGAGGTACCCGCCGCCTACGCCGACAACGCCCCGCTGGTGGACGGCCGCGAGGTGCTGCAAGCCTGCTTCCGAGCCAATTTCAGCCGCGACGTGCGGGTGCTGGCCTTTGGCGAAGACGTGGGCCACATCGGCGACGTGAACCAGGCCTTTGCGGGCTTGCAAGACCAGTTTGGCGAGCTGCGCGTGACCGATACGGGCATCCGCGAGTGCACCATCATTGGGCAGGGCATCGGCCTGGCGCTGCGCGGCCTGCGCCCCATCGCCGAAATCCAGTATCTCGACTACCTGCTCTATGGCCTGCAGCCGCTGGCCGACGACCTGGCCACCCTGCAATACCGCACCAAAGGGGGGCAGAAGGCGCCGCTCATCGTGCGTACCCGCGGGCACCGGCTAGAGGGCGTGTGGCACTCGGGCTCGCCCATCCAGATGATACTGGGCGCCATCCGGGGCATGCACCTGTGCGTGCCGCGCGACATGACTCAGGCCGCTGGTTTCTACAACACCCTGCTGCGCTCTGACGAGCCGGCGCTGGTGATTGAGTGCCTGAACGGCTACCGCCTCAAGGAGAAGCTGCCCGCCAACGTGGGCGAGTTTACTTTGCCCCTAGGGCGCCCCGAGGTGCTGCGCGCAGGCACTGACCTGACGATAGTTACCTACGGCTCGATGTGCCGCATCGTGCTCGATGCCGCCAAGCAGCTGGCCGAGGTTGGCATCGCGGTAGAGGTAATGGACGTGCAAACGCTGTTGCCCTTCGATACCGACCAACTCATTGCCGACAGCCTGCGCAAAACCGGCCGCGTGCTCTTTGCCGACGAGGACGTACCCGGCGGCGCTACGGCCTACATGATGCAGCAGGTCATTGATAATCAGGGTGCTTACCAGCTGCTCGACTCGGCCCCGCGCTGCCTCTCGGCCCCGGCCCACCGCCCGCCCTACGGCTCTGACGGCGACTACTTCTCGAAGCCCAACGCCGAAGACGTGTTCGACACCGTGTATGAGATGATGCGCGAAGTGGAGCCGGCGCGGTTCCCAGCTATTTACTAAAAGCTGGTGCGAGCAAAAACGCAGCCATCGCAACATGAACGACCCTAGGGGTAATATTCTGGTTGCGATGGCTGCGTTTTTGCTTGTGTCAACAGGCGCTCTCTACTTGGGAGTAGCTGCTATTTGGGGAAAACTACGCTCTCCGTCGTGATGGTATTGCTCTCGTGCATGGCGCGGTCAGCGATGCTTACCGTGAAGCGGACTTCCTCGCCGGGCTGAAAGAGAGTCCGGTAGGCGAAGGTGTAGGCCCGCGTCAGAACACCCTTAATGGGGGCGCTCCGGTTGTCGGACGTGGTGGCAATGTGCTCGAAGCGGCTGTTGTAAGCCCCGGCCGAGATACCGCGCCCCAGGTCCTTCACCGGCACGAAATTGTTGCCAGTAGAGGCCTTCACGTAGGGCTCGATGAAGTAATTGCTGGCGAAGCGGGTGCCCACGTAAGGCGCCGCGTTGCTTTCGGTCGAGCTGAGGCCGAGGTCGCCGTCGCCATCCTGAAAGCGGATGGTGATAAACACCGAATCGATAGGCTGCGAGGTACTCACATCGTGCTTGAGGAGGATGGAGTCATACGAAATCTCGGGGGTAGAGGAGTATTCAGGGGCCTTGAGGCAGCTACTCAGCCCTAGGGTCAGCAAGCCGGCGAGGCCGGGTACAAGGAGTCGAAGACGTTTCATACGCACACTGCAAAAAAGATTCTACCGCTGGTTTTCCAACGCCGGGCGCCGCAGCTTTGTTGTGGGGTAGCAAGGTACAGCGGCTTAGCTCGCTCAACCAGCCCTGACACCTATGAGTTTCCGTACCGACTTCTTAGGCGCCGACTACCAGCGCCTCACCCAGCTAGCACCCGCCGGTTTTGACGCCCAGGCCCTACAGCTTTTTCACTACCAGGCCGTTAACTGCCCGCCCTACGCCACCTACCTGGCCGCCCTGGGCCGCGACCCCGCCACTGTGCGCCGCGTAGCCGACATCCCGTTTCTGCCCATCGAGTTTTTTAAAACTCACGAGGTGCGCACCGACCCCGCGGACTGGGAGCCGCAGGAAGTGTTTCGCAGCAGTGGCACTACCCTGCAGCAGCGCAGCCGCCACTTCGTGCGCGACCCTGCCCTATACCGCGCCAATGCCGCCGCTATCTTCGAAGCCATCTACGGCCCGCTCAACAGTTGGACGTTTCTGGCGCTGTTGCCCTCGTACCTCGAGCAAGGCGAGTCGTCGCTGGTGGCCATGGTGGCCGATTTTGCCCAGCGCTCGGGCCAGCGGCAGGAGGCTTTTTTCTTGCGCGACCACCTAGGGCTGCTCCGGGCCCTGGCCGAGGCCAAAGCCCAGCCTGGCCGCCGCGTTATGCTGTTTGGCGTCACCTTCGCCCTGCTCGACTTAGCGGCCGAAGTAGGCGCCGCGCCCGAACTGCAAGGCCTCACGGTGCTCGAGACCGGGGGTATGAAGGGCCGCCGCCGCGAGATGATACGCGAGGAGCTGCACGCCGAGCTGCATCAGGTATTCGGTCCCGCACCCATCCACTCCGAATACGGCATGACCGAGCTGCTCTCGCAGGCCTACTCGCCTGGTGCGGGCCGCTTTTACTGCCCACCCCAGCTGCAAGTGCTGCTGCGCGACCCCGCCGACCCGTTTTCGATAGACAATAGCCGCTCCGACGGCGCCATCAACGTCATCGACCTGGCCAACGTGGATTCCTGCGCCTTCCTCGAAACCAGGGATTTAGCTAGACGGCATATGGATGGCTCGTTCGAGGTCCTAGGCCGCCTGGATAATTCGGACATTCGCGGGTGCAGCCAGTGGGTGTAGTTGGTGCGGTATCTTGTGGCGTAAACTTGACTTGTGGTGGGCTAATACATGTATCTGAGTTAATAGATAGCGACGAATATTAAAGTGTTTTTGCGTGAGCCTTATCTAATTATACTTTCTCTGACAAATAAAAAAATAATAAGTATGTTTCATATAAGTATTCATTGCAAACCAAAAATAGAAAATATTGAATTTTATGAAAAAGTAATTGGGGCTTTTGCTGTTGTTATAATTGATTATAAAGATTATGATGGAGTAGTTGAATTATCAAAATTCTATATTACTGAAAAAGGCTGGGAGATTCTTGAGGTCGAGGATGAATATTATGTATATGAAAATAAAGAAGATATGGGTGAAGATTATCAAAAATATTATGATGAAGTTAGAGAATACGGTTATTCAATTATTTTTAATTTATACAACGAAATCGGAGAAGAATAAATATAGATTCTATAGAAGTAAACTTTATTTCGCCTTGTAGAGAAATAGAAATTTAGTAATTAGTGTTATAAGGTAAATTAATAAGTCGTTGAAAATAGTTATAAACTAAAACAGCCGCGCTAACCTCACGATGAGGCTAGCGCGGCTGTTTTCTAAACCAATCCCAGGGTGCTACTTCCCCGCAAACGCCTTGGCATCTGCTTCCTCAATGGTGGCGTCGCTCATAATGACCAAGCGCTCCACCACGTTGCGCAGCTCGCGGATGTTGCCGCGCCAGTCGAGGCCCTTGAGGTAGCCTAGGGCGGCGGGCGAAATTTTCTTGGGTTTGTTGCCGTAGTCGGCCGCGATGTCTTGCAGGAATTTTTCGACCAGCTCTGGAATGTCGTCGCGGCGGTCGTTGAGCGCTGGCACTTTTATCACAATTACCGACAGACGGTGGTAGAGGTCCTCGCGGAAGTTCTTATCGGCAATTTCCTGCATCAAGTCCTTGTTGGTGGCGGCCAGCACGCGCACGTTTACGCTGATTTCCTTCTCGCCGCCCACGCGGGTAATCTTGTTTTCTTGCAGCGCGCGCAGCACCTTGGCCTGGGCCGAGAGGCTCATATCGCCGATTTCGTCCAGGAACAGCGTGCCGCCGTCGGCCTGCTCAAACTTGCCGATGCGCTGCTTCACGGCCGAGGTGAAGGAGCCCTTTTCGTGACCAAACAACTCGCTCTCAATTAGCTCGCTCGGGATGGCGGCGCAGTTCACTTCTACCATCGGCCCGTTGGCGCGCGGGCTCAGCTGGTGCAGCTGCCGGGCCACCATCTCCTTGCCTGCGCCGTTGGGGCCGGTAATGAGCACGCGGGCATCGGTGGGGGCCACGCGCTCAATGGCCTTGCGCACCGACCCTAGGGCCGTCGAGGCGCCAATCATCTCCGAGCCGATTTTACCGGCCGTAGCCAGTTTTTTCTTCAGCGTCTTAGTTTCAGTCACCAGCTTGCTTTTGTCCAGCGCGTTGCGCACGGTCACGAGCAGGCGGTTGAGGTCGGGCGGCTTGGGCAGGAAGTCGAAGGCACCCTTCTTGGTGGCTTCCACGGCCAGCTCGATGTTGCCGTGGGCCGAGAGCATGATAAACGCCGCGTCGGGCGCCAGCGTGCGGGCGCGCTCCAGCACCTCCATGCCGTCCATGCGCGGCATTTTGATGTCGCACAGCACCACGTCGTACTTCTGCTGAATGAGCATGTCCAGGCCCGTGGGTCCGTCTTCGGCCTGGTCTACCTGGTAGCCTTCCAGCTCCAGAATGTCTTTAAGGGCGAAGCGAATAGCTTTTTCGTCGTCGATGGTGAGAATGCGGGCCAAGGGAGTTATGAGTTAGAAGTGATGAGTTATGAGTTGGCTCATGAATCTAGAGTGACCCTAGGCCAACTCATAATTCATCACTTCTAACCCATAACTAAAAAAGGCGGCTGCCCTCTTGCGAAAGCAGCCGCCGAAATTAGGCAAGAAGCCGATAAGCCGGGTTCTGTCCGCCCTTCGTAGTTTCCTACGGCGGCGGCTCCACCATTTATCTAGGCCTAGGGTCACCCCTAGGCTCGAGCAACCTACCCGCGAACCCGAGCGGGCCGCCCGGTGCCTGTTCCGAAGAACCAGCGTGTTCGCCTATTTGGTCTTGCAACCCCTGAGGTTTACCCAGCCGGCGTGGTCACCCAGCCGCTGGTGCGCTCTTACCGCACCTTTTCACCCTTACCTTTTTTTGAATTAAGAATTATGAATTAAAAATTATGAATTGATAAGTTGCTACTAGTCAATTCATAATTTTTAATTCATAATTCTTAATTCAAATAACGGCGGTTATTTTCTGTGGCACTAGCTGTCCCGGCCCAATTGGCCGGGCCTACCCGTTAGGTAGCAGGGCGCCCTGCGTTGCCCGGACTTTCCTCGCCGCCCGCATTTGCGTTGGGCGCCGCGGTGGAGTGGCTTCTTGCTGGGGCAAAGGTAGGGCCTAGGGGGCAACGGGCAGAAAATCGAGCCGCAAGGGACTAAATGAGTCGAGCAGTACACCCGCCTGTAGCGCTACCACGCCGTGCGGCACGTTGGGCGCGGCGTAAAAAGTATCGCCGGCGCGCAGCACGCGAATTTCGTCGCCCACCGTTACCTCAAATTCGCCGCTCTCGACGTAAGAAATCTGGCTGTGCACGTGCTGGTGCAGCGCGCCCACCGCGCCGGTTGCAAACTCCACTTTTACCAGCAGCAGGTCGTCGTTGTAGGCCAGCAGGGTACGGCGTACGCCGGGGGCCATGGGCTCCCAAGTTAAGTCGGTAGCGGGGCGGAAGGCGGGGGTGGAGTGAGGCATTAGGCTGATCGGTAAGCAGTTATGAGTAGAACTAAACCTGGCGGCCATCATGCCCCTAAGCCACCCACACCAACTTATCGGCGCTCAGGGTTTGCTCGCCGTCCCAGCGGTAGCCCACGAGCTGGCCGCCCTTGGCCACGCTGTAGTCGAGGCACACGGCGTGGGGCTGCAGCAGCTGGGGCGTGCCGCGCAGCCAGTAGTGGCCGAAAAATATGGGCGTCTCGTCCTGGTAATAGGTGGGGTCGAGGTTGGCAAAATCGACGGGCTGGCCGTGCAGCTCGGGCAGGTCCTCGAGGTAGTAGTGGGCGTAGCTGGGGGCGGTGGCGGGGTTTTGCCACCAGCGCACGCGCATCAGTTCGCGCGGGTGCCCGTCTTTGTCGTGGAAGCTGAGGCCGCCCGGCAGCCGCACCTCGCGGCCCTTAAGGGTAATTTCCACGGCATCAATTTCGGGCGAGCCTTTACGGCTGGCGCGCAGCATAAAGTCGGGCGTGAGGCGCAGGTCGGGCAGCTGCTGGCGCAGGTAGGCCACGGACCTGGGGTCCCAGCAGGCGTGCACGGCGCGCAGGCCGGGCAGCTCCAGCAGCAGGGGCAGGGTGCGCAGCCAGTCCAACCACTCCAGCCACTCGCGGTAGAGCGCGGGCGTGCGAAACTCCTCGATGGTGCGCTGGTGCTGCAAGATGTGCCAGGGCCGGTGCGGCCGCAAAAAACCGCCTAGGGGGTCTTTTTGCCAGAAGGCCAGCGCGTTGTACTCGTGGTTGCCCAGGATGGCCAGCGCCGCGCCACCGTCTACCATGCCGCGCACTAGCTGCAGGGTCTCGCGGATTTTGGGGCCGCGGTCCACGTAGTCGCCCAGGAAGATGACTTGCCGCCCGGCCGGGTGGCGCCACACGCCGGCGGCATCAGGCTGGTAATCGAGGTAGGTGAGCAGGGCGCGCAACTCATCGGCATGGCCGTGAATGTCGCCAATGAGGTCGTACATGAACTTACTATCGGGAATGGGCAGCCGGTAAACCCAGTGACTGGCGATAGAGCGACACCAGCCGATACGAGCGCGGCCCAGCTGCTGGCGACTCATAAGCAGCTACCGACTGGTACCACTTTAGCGACTCTAGCAATTCTAAGAAGCGTGGGCTGCCAGCGTAAGTACGTTTCAGGTATTTTTTAGAAAGCCGCTCTACCGGCCCGTTCAGGCCCTGGCTGAAGTAATAAATTGTTTGCTGGGACTTGCCACTGCTCACGACCCGTGAATACACCGAAAGCGTATCGGCCTGCTCTACCCGAAACGCCCGGTGGCGATATATGCGGTAAGCCTCCTGATTAGCTCCTGCGTAGCCCCACACGCTATCGGCGGCGACTTTCGTACGCTGCTTGCCGCTGCCGGTGGGCGCTAGCACGTACAGCTTACGGGAAAAAAGCACACGCCCCGCCCTGCTGCCCGGCAAACTAGGCTGCTGCTGCCGAAAGGCCTCGGCAGTTTTATAGATGCCGGTCGGCGACAGCGGGCGGCTGCTTTGGCAAGCAGCCGCTCCAAGCAGCAAGGTGCTAACTATAAGTGCGTGACGCATGAGCAATAGGGGTTTTTACTTCAGCCGCACCAGCGTGGCGCCGTAACCGAACTTCTCCTTCTGGGCTTCCTCAAAGAACTTGATGTCCTTGTTGCGGCTCAGCTGGCGGTGGATTTCCTTGCGCAGCGTGCCGTTGCCCGCGCCGTGGATGAAGATGATTTCGTGCATGTTGGTGGCCAGGGCGCGGCTCAGCGCGTCCTCGAAGGCATCGAGCTGCAGGCGCAGCATGGCCGTGTTGCTGAGGCCTTCGGCGCCTTCGGGGCGTAGTTTCTCGATGTGCAGGTCGAACTCGTGGGGTGGGGCTACCAGGGCCGCGGCCGGCTTGGGCGGGGCAGGGGCGATGGCGGGCGGCACGGGCGGCGCCGGCTTGTCGCCCCCTAGGGCCTGCTGCAGCTTGGCCGCCTGGGGCTTGTCGAGCACCGGGGCGGGCTGGGCGGCGGCTTCGAGGGCCTGCTCGGCCTTGGCCAGCGCCTCGGGGTTGAGGGCGGGGGCGGGGCGCTCGTCGAGCTGAAACAGGTAAGCCTCCTTGCCCAGCACGGGCGCGGGGCGGCGGCTGGTGTAGAAAGTGCTGGCCTTGAAGCCCTGGCGCTTGGTGAGCAGCTCGAAGGCGTGGGCGCTGTTGAGCTTGAAGCCCAGCAGCTGCACCACTATGGCGGGCCACTGCTCGAAGTCCTTGAGGTGCAGGTGCCCGAGGGCACCGCTGGCGGCCTTGGCCTTGAGCTGGCCGGCCGCCAGGGCGCGGTACTGGCCCTGGCGCTCCTCGCCGTAGGTGAATACCGTCTCGTTGTCGGTGTTATTGACCAGGTGCAGGGCCAGCAGCTCGGGCGCCTGGTGCACCAGGGCCAGGTAGAGGCCCTTGGCGGCGGGCGGCGGGGGCGTGGCCGGGCGCGGCGGGGCGGCGGGCATGGCGGCGCTGGGGCCAGCAGCCTGGGGCCGGGCCGGGGCGCCGGGGCCGCCAGCGGGGCTGGGGCTTTGCTTCAGCTGGCCCCCTAGGGGCTTGTTTTTCTTGGTGCCGGTGGCGGGGCGGCCGAGCTCGGGCGCGGGGCGGCGGAAAGCCTGGCCTTCCTCGGCGGCCACGGGCACTAGCTCGCGGCGCAGTACCGGAATGGTAAAGTCGTTGTCGATGGCTACTTCGACTAGCTCACTGTCGAGCAAGCGGGTGATGATGCCTTCCTCGGTGCCGGTAAGCAGCCGAACACGGTCTCCTACGTTCATAGCTAAAAATTATAAGCGAAGGGCTTGGCCACAGCGTGGCGGCCCCGCGGCTTGGTGCAAGTGGCGCGGCCCTGCGGCCCGCCGGGGGCCTAGGGGCCCGCGCCAGCCCTAAAGTGGCCGGTGCCCAAAGGTACGTGTGCAGGTGGGGCAGGGGTTGGGCACGGCCCCAAACGATTGCGGAAAGCGCTCAAAAAAGGCGTTTGCGTGGCGTGTGATGCAGTTTTTACCTCCTAACTTCGGCAGTGCCGCGGGGCTAGCGTCCTTGGCAAAATTCTCTTTTACCCACCCATTATGAAAAATTCTACGCTCGGCGGCCGTTGGCTGCTAGGGTTGCTGCTGGTGCTTGGCTGGGCCCCGGCGGCCTGGGCCCAGGCTCAATCGCCCGTGACGGTGAGCCCGGCTTACTTCACGGCCGACACGCCCATTACGCTCACCTACGACGCCACGCTGGGCAATGCCGGCCTGGCCAACTACACCGGTGACGTATTCATCTGGACCGGCGTCATCACCGACAAGAGCACCAGCGACACCAACTGGCACTTTGTGGCGAGCACCACCTACAGCGCGCCCGCGGCCAGCGAGAAAATGACGGCGCTCGGCAACCACAAGTACAGCATCACTTTCACGCCGCGCGCCTACTACCCCGGCTTCGCCACCTCGGGCGAAGTGCTGAAAAAGCTGGCCATGGTGTTTCGCGGTACCGGTGGCACGCCCGAAGGTAAAGGCGTAGGTAACAGTGACATCTTGGTGGCACCTGGTGTGCAGGTGGCGTTCACCAGCCCCGCTGCCGCTAACACGGTGGTGACGGCCGGCACGTCGGTAGCCGTAGCGGGCACGGCCACGGTGGCTTCCACCATCACGCTCACGCTCAACGGCACGCAGGTAGCCCAGCAAACCAATACGACGACCCTCTCCACCAACGTCACCATCAGCCAGCAAGGCACTAACACGCTGGTGCTTACGGCCACTGATGGCACCACCACGGCCACCGCTACGACGACCGTGATTGTGGCGCCGGCCGTGACCACGGCCGCGCTGCCCAGCGGCGCCAAGCCCGACGGCATTACCTACCTGGCCAACGGCACTTCGGTTATCCTGAGCCTCACGGCGCCCAAGAAGAGCTTTGTGTACGTCATTGGCGAGTTCAACAACTGGCAGGCCAACCCGGCTAGCCTCCTGAACAAGACCGCGACCGTGGACTCGGACCCGGCTACCGGACGCTGGTGGGTGCAGATTGACGGTCTCACACCGGGCCAGGAGTACGCCTACCAGTTTCTGGTGGATGGGCAGCTGCGCGTTGCCGACCCGTACTGCGAGAAAATCCTGGACCCCGACAACGACAAGTACATCCCGGCCGTCACCTACCCCAACCTGAAGCCTTACCCCACGGGCAGCACAACGGGCCTGGTATCGGTGCTGCAAACCAACCAAGCGGCTTACAACTGGCAGAATACCAGTTACAAGCGGGCGGCCCGCACCAACATGGTGGTGTATGAGCTGCTGGTGCGCGACTTCACGGCCCGCCACGACTACCAGACGCTCAAGGACACGCTCAACTACATCCAGCGCCTAGGGGTCAATACCATCGAGCTGATGCCCATCAACGAGTTTGATGGCAACGACAACTGGGGCTATAGCCCGTGCTTCTACTTCGCGCCCGACAAATACTACGGCACCAAGACAGCCCTGAAGGCTTTCATCGACGAGTGCCACCGCCGCAACATCTCGGTGGTGCTCGATATGGTGCTCAATCACTCGACTGGCCTGAGCCCTATGGTGCAGCTCTACGGCAATATTTCGAGCGGCCCCACCGCCGATAACCCGTGGTTCAACACGTCGGCGCCGCACCCCTACAGCGTTTATAACGACCTCAACCACGAGAGCGCCTACACCCGCTACTTCTCGAAGAACGTGATTAAGTTCTGGCTGCAAGAGTACCACATCGACGGCTACCGCTTCGACCTGGCAGGCGGCTTCAGCCAAGTGCCCAAGACGGAAGCGACCTATCCCAACTACGACCAGTCGCGCGTCAACATCTGGGAAGACTACTACAACACCCAGATTGCCACCGACCCCACCTCGTACCCCATCCTGGAGCACTTCCCTAACGGCGTGAGCGCCAGCAACCCCACCGACGAGGGCAAAGTGCTGAGCGACTACGGCATGATGCTGTGGAGCAACCTTAACTACAACTACACCCAGGCCGCCATGGGCTACAGCGACGGCTGGAACCTGAGCTACGGCTACTACGGCGACCAGGGCGGCCGCAACTGGGGCAAGCCCAACGCCATCGGCTACATGGAAAGCCACGACGAGGAGCGGATGCAGTTCAAGAACAAGTCTTACGGCAACGCTAACGGCAGCTACTCGACCAAAGACCCAGCCACCGGCCTGAAGCGCGACGAGATGTCGGCGGCCCTGTTCTTCAGCCAGCCCGGCCCGCGCTTGGTGTGGCAGTTTGGCGAGCTGGGCTACGACTACAGCATCAACACCTGCACCGACGGCACCACCATCAGCAACGACTGCCGCACCGCCGCCAAGCCCATCCGCTGGGACTACCAGCAGGATGCCAACCGCCAGCACCTCTACAACTCCTACAAGGCCATGGCCCTGCTCAAGCAGCAGCCGGTGTTCAGCTCGTTCACCTCGTACACGCAGAATCTGGGCGGTAACGTGAAAACCATCAGCATCGCCAATGCCGACCTAGCGGTAGTCACCTACGGCAACTTCGACGTGGTGCCCCAGGCCACGACCATTACCTTCCCGAGCACCGGCACCTGGTATAACTACCTGACGGGTGCGACGATGAGCGTAACCAGCACTAGCATGGCCCTGACCCTGCAGCCCGGCGATTACGCCGTGTACACGAGCCGGCCCGTAGCCCAGGCCAACCCCCTGGCCACCCGGCCCCAGCAAACGGCCACCTTCGGGCTAAACCTGGCGCCTAACCCGGCCGCCGGCACCACGGCCGTAGCCTACACGCTACCCACCGCCGCCACCGCCAGCCTGCAGGTGCAAACCCTACTGGGCCAAACCGTGCGCCAGCTACCGCCCGCCCGCCAAGCGGCTGGCCCCCAGACGCAGGCGATATCGCTGCAGGGCCTAGCCCCCGGCGTGTACCTAGTGAAGCTCACCGCCGGCGACCTCACCCAAACGACGCGCTTGCTCGTGCAGTAGCGGAGGGCCTAGGGCCCGGCGGTGCCTGCAAGCCGCCACTCGCCGCAGCGCGGGGCTAGCCTATTCAGGGCTGGCCCCGCGTTTTTCGTTTGTGAAGCTCCAGAACACTGGCCGGTGCTAGTGGCTGCGTGTCGCTAGGGGTGCTCAAGCAATAAGTAGCCACGGCTTGCAGTCGCTATGCAGAAGCGTCGAGTCTGCACAGCTTGGCGAATGCGCTTAGGCGAGGAGGCTGCTGCCTGCCCTAGCAACGCTAGTGGGGCGGCTGGCTACGATGCCCGGCAAGCGCGCAACACCTTGCTCAGCAAGACACTATGTTCTAACTACCTACCGCAGCTCCACGGCCTCCACGTCGGCGCGGATTTGCTCGGTGGGGGTGCCGGGCAGGCGGTCCAGCACCAGTTGCAGCACCTCTACGTCGGCCAGGCGCAGGGGCGGCGTGGTAGCGGCGCCGAAGGTGAGCGGCAAAAAACTGGGGTAGGGGCGCGGCGTGAGCAGCAGCGGCGCGGGCTGCAACGCGCTCAGCGGCACCCGCGCTTCGCCTAGCGCAGTGCCTAGGGGCACCTCGGCGGCGTAAGCCACGGCATCTTTGGTTACGAGCAGTACCCGCAGCTTGGCAGCGGCCGGCAGGTTCAAGCTGCCCTTGAGCACCAGCTCTTTGAAACTGCCCAGCTCGCCCGTCCGGCCCATCAGCTTGGAAGCCAAGTAGGTACGCAAGGCAGCCGCTGGGCCGGGCGCAGGAGCAGGCTCGCCGGCCTTGGGTGGGGCCGCCACCAGGCGCAACGCCAGCGCCCCGTTGCTGGTGCTGGGGTAGTCTATCCAAGCCTGGGGCCCTAGGCCCTGTGCCTCCACCTGGCCCTGGTCGGCCGCGGCCCCGAATAGGGGCAGCGGGGCGCCGGCCGGCACCAGCGGCACCGTGTAGTGGCCCTGGTCGGCAAAGTCCCAGTCGCGGGGCGAGCCAGCCTGGCGGCCCGGAAACGTGATGGGCGCCCGGCCAGCTTCGCTCGTCACCACCCAGTACTGCAATTGGCCGGGGTAGGTGAGGGCCGCGGGCACGGTGGCCGCGTAGGTGGTGGCGCCGGTGCGCAGCATGGGCAGCCGGCGCACGGGGCCGTAGTAGTGGCGCGCCACCAGCCACACGCTGTCGGTAGGCGCGGCCGGCAGCACGGAGGCCGTCACGAGCAGCGGCTGGCCGGCGGTAGCCTGCGCCACCGGCGTGTGGCGCACCCAGGCCTGCGCCGCGGTGGGCGCAATGCCACCCGGCGACAGGGGGGCTGCATACTCGCCGAGTTGGATGTTGCCGAGCTTTTCGGTGGCTGGATGGCGCTGCAAGTCAGCTGCTTGGCGAGCCAGCAGGTACACGCCCGGCGCTACCACCACCCGGCCCTCCTGCGCGCTTTGGTTCGGCTCGCCGTAGGTGGCCAGGCGCTCGTCGGTGCTCAGCCGCGCCAGGTGGTACTGCAACCCTAGGTCGGCCAGGGTCAGCGTGAAGGGGTGCGGTTGCCAGCTTAGCTGCGTCACTTCCTTGTGCTCCGAAGCCGTCTCGAACGGGTCGCGCACTTGCAGGGCGTCGGGCATTACTTCCAGCCGCCACACGCCGGGCGCCACCTGGTCGAGGAAGTAGGCGCCGCTGCCGCCGTACTGCGCCACGGCCGACGAGCCCACGCCCGCCACGTGGCGCAGCGCGGCTGGCTGCTTGGGCTGGTCGCGAGTGTCGTTGGTGTAGTAAAACTCAGTTGGCGTATTCCACTCGCTCAGCTGGCGGCGGTAGCTCACCGTGGCCGCCCCAAATACCGAGTCGGCTGGGTAGTGCCCGAAGCTTTGGCCGCGCTTGGTTTCCCGGAATACCTTGCCCGCAATGAGCATGTTCATTGCCTTGGCCGGGGTGTAGGCCAGGTTCAGGTAGTGCGTCTGGTACTCCGTATTGTAGGGCGCCAGCCCTAGGGGGTCGTAGGCAAACTGGGTGGCCCACTGGAAGCCCGCCGTGCGGAAGCTGCGCGCCATGCTGGGGTACATAATGGGCTGCAGCACGTCGGCCGACTCGAACTCGTACACCATCTTGGCGCGGCGCTCGAAGCGCTTGTCGCCGCGGTAGGGCAGGGGGTACTGGTCCACGTAGGGCAGCAGGTTGCCGCGCAGCTCGTGGCCCGCCACCAGCCCCTCGGGGTACCACTGAAAGCTGACGCCCTGCACGTTAGCATCCAGAATGGCGTCGTGCACCACGGGGCTTTCGGCGATGTTGTAGAAGATGGGCTTGCGGTAGCCGGTGGCCCGCATAGCCGCCACCATGCGGTTGGCAAAGCTCAGCACCGGCCCCAGGGGCAGGTGGTAGTGCGGCTCGTTGCACACCTCGTAAGCAATAATGCCGGGGTCTTGCCGGTACAGCTGGCCGGTGTATTGGTTGCGGTGGTTTAGGAATTGGCCCAGATAGGTTTCTTGCGCCCGGATGGCCCTCGGGTTGGTGTAAGCCTGGCCTTTGTCGTAGATGCTCGAAAAGCCCGGCCCGGTATTATTCGGCTCGGGGTAAGCGTTGCCCCAGTAGGCGATGGGCGTGAGAATCACCTTGATGCCGCGCGCCTCCAGCTTGCTAATCAGGTAGTCGAGCAGGCGTAGGTGCTCGTTGGGCGTCACGTTGCCGGCCGTATCGGTTATCTCCACGTCCCACACGTGCACCCGGAAGGCATCTACGCCCAGCCGCGCCAGGTGGTACACGTCCTGGTCGATGGCGTCTTCGTGCCGGATGCCTTGCCGCGCCAGCGCCCGGTACGAGTAGGCAAACGGCGCGGTGTAGTTGACGCCAAACAGCGCCACTTCGCGCTTGGTATGCTGCCAGCGCAGCACGCCGCGCTTATCCACAAATACGTCGCCGGTGGGTGGGCCCGCGGCTTTTTGGGCAAAAGTAGGGAAGGCCAGCAGGCAGCAGGCCAGCAGCCAGGGTAAGGTTTGCATAAGTGAAAAAGCGCCGAGTCCGCTTGCAGGTTAGGCGCGACAGAGTATAAAAAAAGCGGTCCTGCTGAGCGCAGCTGAAGCATCTTTACCGAGTAAGTAACTCTTAACGTAAAGGAGTTACTGCTGCGGTAGAGATGCTTCGGCTGCGCTCAGCAGGACCGCCTTACGAGTGGTGCCCAGCACCCAGCTGGCCCTAGGCCACCGGCTTGCCTTCGTGGAAGCTCACCAAGTCATCAATGGGCGAGCGCACGATGCGGCCCACCTGCATCCCGTGGCGGTTGGCCACCTGCGTGAGGGCATCGCGGAAATTATAGCCTACCGAGCCAATGCAGTTGAAGCTATATTTCTGGTAGTCAGGGTAGTGCGCCACAATGTTCTGGAAGAACGCCTCGAAGGCCTCCACCACAATCTGGCGGCAGTAGCTCACGTTGTTGTGGTCGTAGGCAAATTTGGCGAAGCTGGCCAAAAAGCGGTTGGGCAGCGGCTGGTTGTAGAGGCGGTCCAGGATATCATTGCGCGAACCCAGGTGGTACTCGGCCACCAGCGCCTCGCTCAGGCCGTCGGGCAGCAAGCCCCGCAGGTGGTCGCGCAGCAAGCGCTTGCCCAGGAACGAGCCGCTGCCTTCGTCGCCCAGGAAGTACCCTAGGGAGTCCACGTTATAAGTGATTTTAGTGCCGTCGTAGATGCACGAGTTGGTGCCCGTGCCCAAGATGGCCGCGAAGCCTTCCGAGCGGCCCAGCAGGGCGCGGGCGGCGGCCAGCAGGTCCTCGGTTACTTCCACGCGGTTAGCATTCGGAAATACCTGGCGCAGGGCGGCGGCAATTACTTCGGCTTTGGCAGGGCTGCTCACGCCCGCGCCGTAGAAGTAAATTTCGCGCACCTCGTTGCGGGGCAGGTCCTCGGGCAAGTCGGTAGAAAGCGACCCGATGATGAAGGCCGTATCCACAAAGTCGGGGTTGTAGCCCTGAGTATTAAAATAGATGCGCTGGCCCTCGTCAGTGAGCTCGCACCAGTTGGTTTTGGTCGAGCCGCCGTCGGCAATAAGTATCATGAGTTCTTGAGCGGTGAGCTACTAGCTAGTAGCCGTTAGCCTTTTAGTGAAAAGAATAGTGGGGGCCGGGCAACTGCTAGCCGCCAGCTGTAGCAAGGGCGCTAAAATAACGGCTAGTCCGGCATTGCGGCTCCTTGCCGCCACACAATAGTAACGGACGTAAAAAGCTAACGGCTAACAGCCAGTGGCTAACAGGTAAAATCACGTGTGCAGGGCCGAGGGCAGCAAGTCAATCCAGCCGTCTTCGCTCACCACCACGGCCAGGCAAGGGTAGGGCGACGAACTGGTGTAACGTACGGCCGAGTTGTAGCGGGCGCCGCGGCTGCTGTCGCCGCGCTCGGTGGCCTGGCCATCCAGAATCACGCCGATGGCGTGGCACATGCCGGTGGGCTCGATGAGCACGGCTCCGTCGATGCTGCTGGCTTGGCGCAGCACGGGGGCCGTCATCAGGCGCGGCACCACCCGGAAGCACTGGCGGCGCAGGCGCTCGGCCTCGGGCTTGGCCCCGGCCGAGATGCACAGCATAGTGCCGTGGCTCTGGCCCGAGGCTTCTAAGGCCAGCTCCCAGAGGTAAGCCACCCGCTCGTCGTCTAAGTCGGAAAACACCTGGCGCAGCACCCGGACGAAGTTGTCGGCCTGCACCTTGCCCTGGGGCAGGCGCGGCGTGTTGCTCACCACGCGCATCAGCGTGTGCTCGGCGTGGCGCAGCTCCCAGCCGTAGTGGTTGGTAAACTGCACGGTAGCCAGCGGCTCGTACTGCGGGTCGTCTTCGTCCACGGCATACCCTAGGCCGAACACGTGCGCTGCATCCGACACCAGGCCGGTACGCCCCTCAGTCAGTTCGAGCAGCTTGCGGATGCTGCGGTGGTCGCGCAGGGGCACGGGAGTTTCGAGGGTGAGCACGGGCACAATGGCCGGGTGCTGGCGCCGGCTCAGCAGCATGGTGCCCTGGCCTTCGCCGCCTTCGTGGCGCAGGGCCGCAATGCCCAGGCAGGCGTCGTAGAGGCCGTGGGCGTTTCCAGGGCTCACGCGCAGCATCAGGCGGCGGCCGGCGGCGCGCAGCACTTCGTTGTAGTCGCGGTCGAGCACCGGCTGCTCGTTGTCGGCAGTGTCGGCTTCGCGTAGGGCGCGGGTGCACTCGTGCAAAAATTCGATAACCGCCGCGTGGGGCAGGTTGCTGGGGCGGCCCGTGGTGGGCTTGCCCGGCAGGCAGTAGTAGGCGTCGTACACGGAGGCGGCCAGCTGCACCACCACCACTACTAGGTAGCCGTTGAGGCTGAGCGGCGTCGATACGAAGCAGCGGCGGTTCTCGCCCCGCGCATCTACCACCTCGCGCAGGGTCTCTTCGGTGGCGCGGCACACTAGCTCGTACCAGCGCTGCTTTTCCATGCGGTCGTGGTCCTGCGGGTGGAGGTGGTACACGCTTTCGCGGGGGGCCACGAGGTCAGCCGTCTCGAAGTTGGCAGCGCGGGTTTTAATGGTAGCAAACTCGCTGGGCTGGTAGCGCAGGTTGGTGGGCTCCACCACCACGCTGTTGGGGTCGTCTTCTTCGCGGCCCGAAGCCAAGCCCAATAGAAATACTTCCGGCCGTAAATTGCGGTCGAGGAGGTTAAAAATGCCTTCGGCGAAAAGCTGGGCCGAAACTCTAAATAAGCTTTGATGCTCCCACATACGTGGTAATCAGGGCAATAGGGTGGGGTCGGCGCGGCTTGGGCGTCGCTAGCTTACCCAGCGTTACAGAGGTTAGGTTTTCTATACGGGAAAAGCGCGCCCACAGCCGAATTTATCCCCTAGGGCAGCCCCACTACTAATAATTCTTTCGTATCTTCGGGCTGGCCACCGACGCCCGGTTGCCCGTTAGCCCCACCCTGCCTATGCTCTTTATCGACATGATTCTGGCCGTGGTGGTGGCCCTGTCGTTCATCCCCATCCTCACGGGTTACTGCGCCTACTCGCACGGCCGCTCGTTCTGGCTGTGGTTTTTGCTCGGCTTTGCGCTGCCCATCGTGTCCTTTCTGCTGTTGCTGGCTCTCGTGGCCCACGACGAGCTTGACCCCGGCCGCCGCCTCGTGGGCGAAGCCCGCCAGATTTTGCGCGAAGCCGAGCGTAAATCGGTGCAATCGTAACTAGTGATTAACGCTCAGTGTTTAGTGATTAATGCGTTGGCGATAAAGGCTTTGTAAGCTAGGCGCTAAGCGTTAATCACTACTAGCTAACCACTGTAGTACGCCCCGCGCCACCCAGGCACCCAGGCTGAAGCAGCCTTGCAGCAGGTAGCCGCCGGTGGGCGCCTCCCAGTCGAGCATTTCGCCCGCCACGAAGGTGCCCGGCCGCTGGTGCAGCATTAGCCGCTCATCTACCTCCGAAAAACGGATGCCCCCGGCGCTCGAAATGGCCTCGGCTAGCGAGCGCAAGCCCGTTACCGGAATGGGCAAGGCCGTGAGCGCGGCGCCCAGGTCGGCCGGGGCGGGGCCAGCCAGCTCGCGCAGCAGCGTGGGCACGGGGCTTTTCAGCTTGAAGGCCTCGGCCAGAAAATTGGCCAGCGAAGTGCCAGGACGGCGTTGGGTGAGCTTGGCTTGCAGCGCCCTAGGGTCGAGGTCGGGCTTAAGGTTGAGGTGCAGCGTGGCCGGGGGGCCTAGGGCCAACGCTGCCCGCAGCGCGGGCGTGAGGGCGTACACCGGCGTGCCTTCCAGGCCGTAGTCGGTGAGCAGTATTTCGCCCCGCACGGTGCGCCCGTGGCAGCTCAGCGCCACGTTCTTGAGCGGCGCCCGGCCCACTTTCTCCCGAAAAAAGGCCGACCACGCCACCTCGGCCCCGCAGTTGCTGGGTTCAAACGGGGCGCAGGCTACGCCCGCCGCTTGCAGCAGCGGCAGCCAGTGGCCATCGGAGCCGGTTTGGGGCCAGCTGCCACCCCCTAGGGCCAGCACCGTGGCCGCGGGCTCCAGGGTGAATTCTTCGCCGGTGGGTTCGTTGCGCAGCCTGATGCCCCGCTCGCCCGCGAAGCCCAGCCAACGGTGGCGCGGGTACAGCTCCACGCCCAGCTCGGCCAGGCGCCGCAGCCAGGCGCGCAGCAGGTCGGCGGGCTTGTGTTGGCCCTCGGGAAACACGCGCCCGCTGCTGCCCACGAAGGTGGCAATGCCCAGCGCGGCGGCCCACTGGCGCAAGTCGGCCGGCGAGAAGGCGGTCAGCAGCGCCCGAAAGCGGTCGGCCTGGGCGCCGTAGCGGGCGGCAAACGCGGCCGCATCTTCGCTGTGGGTGAGGTTGAAGCCACCGTGCCCGGCCACCAAAAACTTGCGCCCCACGGTGGCTTTCTGCTCGAATACCCGCACCCGGCAGCCGGCCTCGGCCAGGCGCTGGGCGGCCAGCAAACCCGCGGGCCCGCCGCCAACTACGGCTACGAGCGGGGCAGAAAGGCTAGGGGCAGGCATAGGACAAAGGTAGCGGGCGGGTAGCGCCAGTGGGGCTTTGGGCCAGCCGGGGCGCGCGGCCTGCCGAGATAACCGCCCCCGCGCCTCGGCCGTACCCTTGGGCCAATGACTTCCTACGCCATCCTCATCGGCCTGAGCCTAGCCGTTATCCTGAGCTACGTGTTCAACCTGGCCGCTCAGGCCACGCGCATCCCTTCGGTGCTGCTGCTGCTGCTCACCGGTATCGGCCTGCAGCAGCTGGCCGAGTACGTGGGCTACACGCCGCACATCCCCAAGACGCTGCTCGAAATATTCGGCATCATCGGCTTGATAATGATAGTATTGGAGGGCGCGCTCGACCTGCGCCTGAGCCGCGACAAGGTACCGCTCATCCGGCGCTCGTTTCTGGCGGCGCTGCTCATGCTGGTGGGCCAGGCCGCCGCCATTGGCGCGCTGCTGCACCTGTGGCTGGGCGCCAGCTGGCAAACCTGCCTGCTCAATGCCGTGCCGCTGGTAGTTATCAGTTCGGCCATCGCCATCCCGAGCGTGGCCAGCCTCACGGGCGAGAAGCAGGAGTTTATCGTCTACGAAAGCACATTTTCCGACATCCTGGGCATTATGCTCTTCAATTTCGTTGACCAGGAGGACTTTGCGCAGGGCGGCGGCCTCCTCACTTTCGGGCGCGGGGTGGTGCTCATCGTGCTAGTGGCCATGTTCAGCACGGCGCTGCTCACGTTTCTGCTCACTCGGTTGCGCGGGCACGTCAAGTTCTTCCTGCTCTTCTCTTTCCTGATTCTCATTTACAGCCTGGCCAAGAAGCTGCATTTGTCGTCGCTGCTGCTGGTGCTGGCCTTTGGCCTGGCCGTCAACAACTACGACCTGCTGCTCAACAGCGTGCGCCGCTGGCTGCCGCGCCCGCGCCTGCCGGCCCCCGCCGCTCTCGAAGCCGAGCTGCACCAGCTCAAAAACATCACCGCTGAGTCGGCCTTCCTCATCCGCACGTTCTTCTTCCTACTGTTTGGCTACTCCATCTCGCTGCCCAGCCTACTCAACGTGCCGCTCATCGGCCAAGGCCTGCTGATAGTGGTCGTGCTCACTGGCATCCGGTACCTGTATCTGCGCTACGTGGCCAAGTCCGACCTCATGCCCGAGCTGTTTATCGCTCCCAAGGGCCTGATTACCGTGCTGCTCTTTTATAGCATTCCCGCCATGCACCAGCTGGGTGAAATCAGCGAAAACATCCTGTTCATCGTCATCCTGCTCACTAGCGTGCTGATGATGGTAGGCCTCATCCTCTCGCGCCAGCGGCCTACCGCCGAGGTGGAGTTTTAGTGATTAATGAGTAAGGTTTAGTGATTAATGCAGGTCCCCGTCACTAATCACTAAACGTTAGGCACTGCCTACGCCTGCCCTTCCTCAATCAGCTCTCTTCTGTAGCGAGCCAGAATGCTGGCTTTCGTGATGAAGCCTCGGTAGGTGCCTTCGCTATCCACCACGGGCAGGGCCTGCTGGGCGGTGCGGTCGAGTAAGTCCAGGGTGTGTTCGGCGGTGTCGGTGTCGCGCACCAGGGCGGGGGGCTGGCACATCAGCTCGCGCATGGTGGTGGTGGTGTAGTGCTCGTTGTCGAAGAGCGTGTCGCGCACCATGTCGAGGGTAATAATGCCGCGCAGCTGCCCGCTCTTGCTCACCACCGGAAACACGTCGCGGTGGGCGTGGCGGAACACCTCTACTAATTCGCCTAGGGTTGCGCGGGGGCGCAGCGCCACAAAGTCGTGGTCGAGCAAGCGGTGCAGGTCGAGGCGCGAGAGTAGGTCGTGGTCGCGGTCGGCGTTCACGTCCACACCCTTCAGAGTTAGCTTTTTAGTGTAGACCGAGTAGGGCTCGAAGTGCTTGGTGACGAGGTAGGAGAAGCTCGTGACCAGCATCAGGGGCACGAACAGCGCGTAGCCGCCCGTAATTTCGGCGATGAGGAAGATGGCCGTGAGTGGGGCGTGCACTACGCCCGCCAGCACTCCGGCCATGCCCAGCACCACAAAATGCACTTCTGGAATGGCCACGAGGCCCGTGAGGTTGATGAGGCGCGCGAACAAGAAGCCCGCCAGCGCCCCCGCCACCAGCGAGGTGCCGAACATACCACCGTTGCCGCCGGCGCCCACCGTGACGCTGGTAGCCACTACTTTAAAGAGCATAGTGAAAAACACCAGCGCCAGCAGCAGCCACACGTTGTCGTCGCCGTACACCGAGAACAGGCTGTTGTCGGTGAGCTGCTGAGCCTGGCCGGCCAGCAGGCGCTCTACCACCGTGCTGTAGCCCTCGCCGTAGAGCGGCGGAAACAGGAAAATGAGCAGCCCGAGCCCTAGGCCCCCGGCCACCACTTTTTGCCAGCGCAGCCCCGGCCAGCGCTCCCAAAACTTATCGAACCAGTTGTACACCCGGATGTAGTAAACCGACAAGCCCGCCGTGAGCAGCCCGAGCGCCAAGTAAAACGGTACCGTGTTGAGAATCCAGGAGTTGGTGATGAGCGCGAACGGCTGGCCGGCGTAGAGTGCCTTGGACACCACCGTAGCCGTAGCCGACGAAATAAGTAGCGGAATGAAATACTGGGCCGGCAATTCGAGCAAAATGGCCTCCACGGCGAACAGCACTCCTGCGATGGGCGCATTAAAGATGGCCGCCACGCCCGCCGCCGCGCCGCAGCCAGTTAGCAAACGGCGCCGGCGCCGCCCCGCCCGCAAAATGCGCGAGGCATTCGAGCCAATGGCCGCGCCCGTAACGGAAATAGGGGCTTCCGTACCGGCCGAACCGCCAAACGACACCGTGAGAAACGCCGTCACGAGCTGCGAGTACAGCTTAGAACGCGGCACGATGGAGCTTTCGCGGTGCGTGTTGTAAATGATGGCGCCGATGCCCCGGCCCAGGTTGCCGCCCAGCATGTACTTGGTAAACAGCACCGTAAGCGTGATGCTGATGATGGGGTAGAAGCTGAGGGCGAACACCCGGTTGGGCTCGGTTACGGCGTTGGCCAAGCGGGCTTGCTGCCAATGTACGGCCGTTTTAAGCAGCACCGCCGCCAGGCCCGCCAGCACGCCTACCAGCCCCGCGAGGATAAGCACGTACATGCGCTCGTCGATGTGGCGTAGTCGCCACAGCAACAAAGGATTGAGCAACCGATAAATACGTTTTTGCGCCATACGCCACCGTGCTGGGTAAGCAGCTTCCCGAAGGTAGGCCGCCCCAGGCGAGCTACGAAGCGCCTAGGGTAGTTTTTTAGCTAGCAGCAACTTTCGGGCCGCTTAACTAGGCTCTACGGTAATGAGCGCCCCTAGGGTGCTACCGGGCGCAGATGCCGCGGTAGGGGCAATACTCACACTTGGCCAGGTCATCGGTTTTGCGAATCAACTCCTCGGGGTCGAGGATGCGGCGCACGAGCTGGCCCAGCAACTGCTCGCTGGCCGCCCGGAAGTCGTCGGTGCCGGCGGCCTCGGCGATGTAGCCCAGGGGCGGGTGCAGCAAACCCTCGTCGATGTTGCGCATCGAGAGGATGGCCGCGTCGGAGCCGGGCGGGGCGCCGTTGCTTTCGATGAGGAAGCGGTAGAGCCAGAGTTGGCGCACCTTGTCGGCCCCGCTGCTCGACTCGGTGAGCAGGCGGTCGGCGGCTTCCTGGGCGGGCAGCGGGTTTTTAATGCCGCGCAAATTCAGCTCGCGGCCGTGCACGAGGCCGGTTTTGTAGTCCACCACCCGGCGGCGCCCGTCGGGCAGCCCGTCGATGCGGTCGGCGCGGCCAAACAGGCGCAGGGGCAGCGGCTCGGCGCGGCCGGGCACGTCTACAAAAACGGTGGCTACCAGCTCGGTTTCCTGGGCCAGCACCTGCAGGGGCAACTGCTGCTGGCCCGGCAGGCTTTCGAGGTACTTGCGGATGAGGCGCACCGCTACCTGGCCCAGCACGTAGTTGAGGCCGTCGTCGGGGCGGGCTTGGCGCTCGCCTTCTTCCTGGCGCAGCTGGCGGCTTACCTCGGCGGGCACCAGCGGCAGCAGGGCGGGTAGGTCGGCCGCAGTGAGGGGGCGCTTCTCCAGCTCGAAGGGCTTAAGCAAATGCTCTAGCGCGTCGTGCACCACCGTGCCGAAGCCGTCGGCCCCTAGGGCCTCCTCTACCTCCTCATTCTCCTGAAAGCGGGCGATGCGCGAGAAGTAAAACTTGAGCGTGCAAGCCAGGTACTCATTGAGCGCCGTGGGCGTGAGGCCACGCTCCAGCACCCCGCGCAAGGCCGTGAGCAGCAGCTCGTCTTTGTGCAGGGCCAGGTCGTTGGGCTGGGCTGCCGATGCTGGCAGGTCGGTTGGCTGCGTAGTAGATGCCGCTGCCCGCAGGCTGGTCGAGTCGGCGGTGCTGGCCTGCACCACCAGGTCCTCCACCGTCAGCTGCGGGTTTTGGGGGGCTAGGTCATCCACCAGCTGGCGCAGGAACCGGCTACGCTCGCCCGACTTCAGGCCCTCGGCGCCGGGCAGCACGTGCACCAAATCGACGCGGGCGGCGCGCTGCAGTAGGCGCCAGAAGTTGTAGGCCGTGCCCGCCTCGGCATCGGCGTAAGTGGGCAGCCGGAACTGCGCGAGCACGTCGTAGGGAAACAGCGACTGCTGGCGCTTGGGCGCGGGCAGCGTGCCTTCGTTGCAGCTCAGGATAATGACGTGGTCGAAGTCGAGCGCCCGCGTTTCAAGCAAGCCCATAATCTGCACTTCGGCCAGCGGCTCGCCCGCGAAAGGCAAGCGGGTGCGCCGCATCTGCTCGTACAGGAATCGCCGGAATGAGCGCACACTTAGGCGCTGCTCGCGGCAGTCGAAGGCCGAATCGAGCTGGCGCACCAGCGTGTAAAACAGGTACAGGTACTCGGCCTCGATGGCCGTGTGGTCGTGCTCGTACACCTGCTTCAGCAAGTCGATGAGCGTGTAGCAGGCCCGGATGATATCGTCGCAGTTGTTCCAGGGCTTGAACAGGGCCGTGACGAGCGGGTGCTCGCGCCCTAGAGCCAGCAGCTCGGGCGCGGGCAGCAGCACGAGGTGACGCTGCACTATCTGGCGGCAGATGTGGTCGAGCAGGTGGTGGTACTGCGGCTCGGTTTCCTGGGCATCGAGCCACTGCTGGTAGCGGCGCAAAAACGGGTGGGCCAGCAGCTTGGTCACGGCCTGGTGGTGGTAGCGCGGCACGCCGTAGTCGGGCCCGGCCGTGCCCTCGCGAATACCCGTCAAGTGCACCTCAAACAGCAAATCCACCAGGTTGAAGAGGGCCGTGCTTTGGAAGCTCAAACCCATCGTCACGTTGAACTCGGGCACGATGTCGGCGGGCGGCAGGCCGTGCAGCACGGGCAGCAGCAGGGTTTCGTCGGGCAGCACCACGGCCACGCGGGCGTTGGGGTGGCGCAGGCGCGCTTCGGCCAGCAGCTGGCCGGCTAGCTTGCCCTGGGCGCTGGCGTTGGCCACGCCCAGCAGGCGCACGTGGTGGGGCGCTTGGCGCAGGTGTTCTTGCAGCGTGAAGCCTTCGCGCGGCAGGTTCCAGCGGCGCCAGTAGCGGCGCAGGTCCTGCCCAGCGCGGTTCGGCGACTCGTCTTCCAGGTAAAACGGGTCGGCGTCGAACAGCAGCTCGGCCCGGTCGTGCTTGCGCAGCAGGTTGATGAACTTCTCCTCCGAGCGGCTCAGGTTGCCTAGGCCCACGAAGATGTGGCGGGCCGGCAGCTCGCGCTTGGGGTCGGTTAGCTCGGCCTGCAGGTGCTGCACGGCGCGGCGATAGGCCAGGCCGGGGTAGGCGAGTGCTGCGGCTTGAGGCGCTGCTTGAAGCGCCGGTACACCCGGTGCAGCTGCCCCCAGAAGCCGAAGTAGCGGTCGAGCCCGGTGGTTTTCTGCTCGGGGTTTAGCTGCCAGCGTTCCAGGGCCTTGGCTTCGGCCAGGTAGGCAAACACCTCCTTGGTGTCGGCCAGGTTTTGGTCGAGGGCCGAAAAGTCTTGCAGCAGCAGCCCGCTCCAGCCCACAAAGTGGTCGAACTGCAAGCTGGGGTCAATCTCCCGGAAGATGTCAAATAGCAGCAACTGCAGGGCAATGGGCTCTTCGAGCTGCACCTGGGCGCGCTCCACCATGTAGTCCTCCATGGCTGCAATGCGCGGGGCCCACAGCGCCTGGCCGTCGGGGGTGGCCAGGGCCAGCTCGTTTTTCAGGTACACCACCGCCCGGCGCGTGGGCACCACTACCACCAGGTCGCTCAGCTCCTCGTCGGGGCCGTAGGTGGCCAGCAGGTCGCGGGCCACCTCCGCCAGAAACGAGGGCTGGGCAGCGGCCGGCTGGGCGGGCGAGGGGGAGAGGGTAGGCGCGGGATGCATCAAGTAAAAGTACGCTTAGGGGCCGCGGACGGGCGGCCGCTAGTGCCACGGCCAGCCTAGTAAGGCAGGCTGGCCCACCCGGCGGCGTCGCCCGCGGCCGGGGACCTAGGGCTACAACAGCAGCGCGGCGCCAGTCATTCCTTGGGTGTACCCACATTGTTCAGCCACGAGAACCCGGTGTTGGCATAGTTAAGGGAGCTGCTGCATACCACGGGTGGCACTTTCAGGATGGCTTTATCGTCTGCAATACCTCCACCGCTGGCTCAGCTTGCTGCGCCGGCGGCCTTCCCGCTCTTACTATACTTCTGTTAGGATTCGCGCCATGCCTACCCCAGCTCGCCCGCGCCCCAGCCCCACCTCTCCGGCCACGCCTCCTGCGGCCATGAGTACTTGCCAGGCATGCCCCGTGCGCCACTACTGCGCCCTCTACGTGCCGCACCAGGCCAACATTCCGGCCGACTGCCCATTTGGCCCCGGCCCCGACGCGGCCCCTAGGGGTGCCTAGCCACCTAGTTAGCGCCTACCGTCGTGGTTTCTTAGGGTTGAGCTTACTGCTTCATGAGTGCGTTTTAAGGTGGGAAGCTTGGCTGATAGAAAAATTTTCCTCTACCAATCAATCTGCTACCAAGTGGGTTCTAACATTTTCGGGTGCAAATGAGATGAATCGTGCGCCCTAGGTGGCCTGCGACTGCTTCACGGCAGGCGGGGCGGCTCTGGGTGCATGTAGAAGGAGAACCGTGCTGTTGATTACGGGAAAGCGTGGGGCTATGCTCCACGCTTTCTTTCGTAGCAGGGTGCGGTGGCCGGGGCGAGGGCCGTAGGGTGCGGCACCCGCCGGTAACTTCGCGGCCCGAACTGGTTTAGCACCTATGTCCCGACTTTTCCGCGCCGCCCGCTGGGCAAGCTTTTGGTTGTTAGTTTTTGGGTTTTCTTTGCGGGCCGCTGCCCAAGCGCCCAAAACGTATTCCTCGTCCGAGATTTTGCAGGGCTTGAAAAAGCTCAACACCCTAGGGTCGGTGATGTACATCGCGGCCCACCCCGACGACGAGAATACCCGCCTGTTGGCCTACCTGGCCCAGGAGCGCCACCTCGAAACCAGCTACCTCAGCCTCACTCGGGGCGACGGCGGCCAGGACCTTATCGGCCCGGAGCTGCGCGAGCAGCTGGGCGTCATCCGCACCCAGGAACTGCTGGCGGCGCGCCGCATCGACGGGGCGCACCAATTTTTTACCCGCGCCAACGACTTTGGCTTCAGCAAGACGTCGCAGGAGGCGCTTAGCGTGTGGGACCACCAGCAGGTGCTGGCCGATGCCGTGTGGATTATTCGCCAGCAGCGGCCCGACGTGCTCATTACCCGCTTCCCGCCCGACCCTAGGGCTGGCCACGGCCACCACCAGGCCAGCGCCATCATCGCCGCCGAGGCCTTCGACGCGGCCGGCGACCCCAAGCGCTTCCCCGAGCAGCTTAAGTACGTGCAGGTGTGGCAGCCCAAACGCCTGTACTGGAACACTGGCAGTTTCTTCGTGAAGCCGGGCGAAAACATGGACGGCTACCTCAAGCTCGATGCCGGCGGCTACAACTCGCTGCTGGGCCAGAGTTACGGCGAAATCGCGGCCCACTCGCGCTCGCAGCACCGCAGCCAGGGCTTCGGCGCCGCCGCCCAGCGCGGGGAGGCCCTAGAGTACTTCCAGTTCGTGAAAGGCACGCCCGCCAAAACCGATTTATTCGAAGGCATCGACCAGACCTGGAATCGCGTGCCCGGCGGCGCAGCCATCGGCAAACAGGTGAAAGAATTGATTAAAAAATATGACCCCAGCAACCCCAGCGCCAGCGTAGCGGGCCTGCTAAAGGTGCACAACCAAGTAACGGGTAAGGCCAGGGAAAATGCGTGGTACTTGCAAAAGATGCTGGAAACCGATGAGCTGCTGCAAGGCTGCCTAGGGCTACACCTGGAAGCTCTTGCGCCCGCCGTTACTACTGCCGCGGGGCAGCCAGTCGTGGTAACCGCAGAGGCAGTTAATCAGGGACGCGAACCGGTAACTATTCAGCAGATATGGGCCGAAGGGTTTGGGCGCGATACTGTGCTGGCTAAGGTGCTAACCACCGGGCAAACGCTGCGGGCAACGCTGCGGCTGCCGGTGAGTAGCCGGGTGCCCGCCTCGCAGCCCTACTGGTTGCGCGAGCCTGGCACTACGGGCATGTACGCGGTGCCGGATGAGCTAGTACTAGCGCAGGCGGAGCTAGCTACCCGTAAGCCGTCAAAGACTGAGCAATGGATGACCATCGACCGCCAGCATTTGATTGGGCGACCCGAAAATCCCATTTCGCCGGGCCTGTCGTTTGGCGTAGTGGTGCAAGGCACGAGGCTTTTCTTAAGCGTCCCCGTTCAGTACAAGCATACCGACCCAGTGCTAGGCGAGCTGTACGAGCCGCTGGTGGTGGTGCCGCCGGTGCTGGTGAATATCCCCGCCGCCCAGGCCTATGTCTTTGCCGACCAGCAGGCCAAGCCCGTGCCGGTGACCTTGCGGGCGGGCGCGGCCGGCGTGAGCGGCAGCCTGGCGCTGCAAGTGCCCGCCGGCTGGCAGGCTGAGCCGGCCTCGGCGCCGTTCAGCTTCAAGAGCAAGGACGAGGAGCAGACTGTCACCTTTATGCTGCGGCCCCTAGGGGGGGCGGCCGAGGGCAAGAGCGAGCTGCGGGCCGTGGCCACGGTGGGCGGGCAGTCCTACAGCCGAGGCATCCAAACCATTAAGTACCCGCATATTCCGACCCAAACGCTGTTTCCAGAGGCCAGCGCGCCGCTGGTACGCCTGCGCGTGGCGCGGGGCCACACCCAAACCATCGGCTACCTGATGGGCGCCGGCGACCAGGTGCCCGAGGCCCTGCGCCAACTCGGCTACGCCGTGACCCTGCTCAACCCCGCCACCGACCTCACGCCCGAGCGCCTGGGCCGCTACGACGCCGTGGTGCTGGGCGTGCGCGCCTACAACACCGTAGAGCAGCTCAAAACCCAGCAGCCCGTCCTGCTGAAATACGTCGAGAACGGCGGCACCATGCTGGTGCAGTACGTGGTGAACCGCGGCACGGTGCTGCCCGAAATTGGCCCGTACCCACTCACGCTCTCCAACAACCGCATCACCGTCGAGAACACGCCCGTCACCTTCCTCAAGCCCGCGGTGCCGGTGCTGAGCGTGCCCAACCAGCTCACGCCCGCCGACTTTGCCACCGGCTGGGTGCAGGAGCAGGGCCTCTACTACCCATCGCAGTGGGACGGCCACTACCAGCCCGTCATCGCCAGCCACGACCCCGGCGAGGCCGAGCAGCAAAGCGCCATCTTGGTGGCGCCCTACGGCAAGGGGCGCTACATCTACACCGGCCTCGCGCTGTTCCGGCAGCTGCCGGCCGGCGTGCCCGGCGCCTACCGCGTGCTGGCCAATCTAGTAGAATCGAACGGGAAGTAGCGCGAGCACATGCAACCCGCGCCCACCCTACGCCCCACGCAGGCACCGTGGCGACGGCACCCGCTGCTGGCCTTCACGGCGCTCACGGCCCTAGGGTGCTTGGTGCTCGCGCAGTGGCTGGATAAGCCGGTGGCCCTGTGGCTACATTATCATGCAACTGGGGCAGTGCCGTTTTTTGAATGGATAACCAACACCGCCGATGCGGCCCTGGCGGTAACCTTTGTGGGCGGGCGGCCAACGCTTTTTCTTGGTTTGGGTTTGGCCTATTTGCTAGGCCGCCTGGTGCTGCGCCAGCGTTGGGCTACTGTATTTCTGCTGGTTTTATTAACGTACTTGAGCAGCATAGTGAGCGCTAGCTTGCTGCAAGTGGTCGTGCACCGGCCCCGGCCGGAGGTGCTATTTACGCCGGGGGCTGGGGTCTCCTTTTCGTTTCCTTCGCTGCACACTGCCACCTACTGGAGCCTGTTTTGGCCGCTGGCGCTAGCATTCCCGCGCTGGCGGGCGCTGCTGCTAGTCGTGCCAGTGGTCATTGCCCTGGGGCGGCTGGTACTGGGCGAGCACTATCCGAGCGACGTGTGGGCGGCCATCTGGCTGGTGGTGGCCTGGACGGCGCTGTGGCAGTGGCTGCTGCGCCTGGGGGGCCTAGGGCTACGACGGCTGCGTGGCTAGCTGAGCCGGCCCGTGCGCCCGACTCAGCGCCTTTTCATCTGCTTGACTTTTAACTTGCGAGCCGTTTGCCCACTGGGTAAGCGGCTTGTTCTCGTATTCTCCCTTAGAAAACACCGCCTAATGCTCGCGCTGCCTAGGGCCTCTGCTGCTCACTAAGGCGGTGCCGGTAACTGGCGCGACCCGCACACCATGCTTACAGTAGAGAAAATCGGCGGCACGTCCATGACCGCCTTTCAGGATGTTCTGCAAAACATCATCTTCCACGGCGCCGGCCCCTACAACCGCATTCTGGTAGTATCGGCCTACTCCAACGTCACCAACTGGCTGCTCGAAAACAAGAAAACCGGCGCGCCCGGCGTCTACCACCACATCAGCCAGCACCAGGAGTTTCACCAGGCGCTGGAAGACGTGCTGGGCAAGCTCAAGGCGCTGAATCAGCACTACGTACCCCTAGGGCTCGACCTGGCCGCGGCCGACGCCTTTCTCGAAGGTCGCATCGCCCTGGCCCGCGCCTACCTCGACTCGCTGGTGAGCGTGCTAGCCTCGGGCTACGTCAACGGCGCCAGCATCTTGCAGGCCGCCCGCGAAATTCTGGCCTCGATAGGGGAGGCGCACTCGGCCTTCAACTCGGTCAATATTCTGCAAAACAAGGGCGTAAATGCCACGCTGGTAGACCTCAGCGGCTTCGACGACCCGAGGGCCCTCACCATCGACGAACGCATTCGGCAGGCGTTTGCAGGCATCGACTTTGCCAGCACCATCTGCATCGCCACCGGCTACACCAAGGGCACCGAGGGCATTATGCGCGAGTTTGACCGCGGCTACTCGGAGGTGACGTTCAGCAAGATAGCTGTGGCGGTGAAGCCCCAGGAGGCCATCATCCACAAGGAATACCACCTCTGCTCGGCCGACCCCAACCTGGTGGGCATCAGCAATTGCCACCCGGTGGGCTTCACCAACTACGACGTGGCCGACCAGTTGGCCGACGTGGGCATGGAGGCCATTCACCCCAAGGCCTCCAAGCCGCTCGAAATCAACGCCATCGACCTGCGCATCAAGAACACCTTCGAGCCCGAGCACCCCGGCACACTCATCACCCGCGACTACGTGTCGCCCGAGCAGCGCGTCGAAGTCATCACCGGCACCGAGAGAGTTAGCATCATCGACATCTACGACCCGCTGATGGTAGGCGCCGCTGGCTTCGACCTGCACCTGATGCAGGCATTCAACGACCTAGGGGTGAGCTACATCTTCAAGGCTACCAGCGCCAATAGTATCTCGCTGGTAATCTGGCAGAAAGACTTGAAACCGGGGCTCGTAGAAGTGCTGGAAGCGAAGTACGAAAAGGTAACCGTGGAAGACGCCGCCCTGGTTTGCCTCATCGGCTCGAACATGGACCGGGTGGGGCTGCTGGGGCGCGCCGCCGGAGCCCTGGCCGAGGCTGGCATTAGCATCAAGAGTGCTGGTTTCGCGCTGCGTAAGGTCAATATCCAGTTCGTAATTAGCCGCGCGGATTACGAGCCGGCCATCATCGCCCTCAACCGCTGCTTCGAGCCCGCGGCGGCCTAGGGCTACTTGAGACTTCTAAAAAGAACGTCATGCTGAGCTTGTCGAAGCATCTCTGCCGCGCCTTCCGAGTCGTTCGGCAGAGATGCTTCGACAAACTCAGCATGACGTTCCTACTTTAGGAATAAAACGTTGTTCTTTTGCGCTTAAACCAGTTCCGCCCATGAAACACCTTTTCGCTGCCGCATTTTTGCTCGCGCTGGGCCTAGGCGCCGCTCGCGCCCAAACCATTGCCCTGCCGCCCGCCACCCAGTCCGTGACCGATGCCGAAAGCCGGGCCCAGGTGCTGGCCGACACGCTCTACATTCAGCAGCACTATACCAAGACGGAGTACCAGGTGCCGATGCGCGACGGGGTGAAGCTCTACACCATCGTGTACGCGCCCAACGACGCCGACCAGGTGCGCTACCCCGTGCTGCTCAACCGCACGCCCTACTCGGTGGGGCCCTACGGCAAGAAGTACAAGCTCAATCTGGGCCCCAGCGGCCTGATGATGCGCGAGGGCTACATCTTTGCCTACCAAGACGTTCGGGGGCGCTACATGTCGGAGGGCGAGTTCCTGGACATGCGGCCCGAGCTGGAAAAGCACGCCAGCAAGAAGGATACCGACGAGGGCACCGACACCTACGACACCATCGAGTGGCTGCTCAAGCACGGGCCCAAAAACAACGGCCGGGTGGGCCAGTGGGGCATCAGCTACCCCGGCTTCTACACCTCCACGGGCCTGCTCAGCCGCCACCCGGCCTTAAAGGCCAGCAGCCCTCAGGCGCCGATTGCCGACTGGTTCTGGGACGATTTTCACCACAACGGCGCCTTTTTTCTGCCCCACGCCTTCAACTTCCTGTACAGCTTCGGGCAGGCGCGGCCCCAGCCCACACCCACCGGCAACCCCGGCATCAAGCACGGCACGCCCGATGGCTACGACTTTTTCCTGCGCCTAGGGCCCCTCAAGAACGCCAACGACCAGTACTACAAGGGTAAGGTGGCGTTCTGGAACCAGCTCATGGAGCACCCCGACTACGACGCCTTCTGGCAGGCCCGCAACCTGCGCCCCCACCTGCATGACCTGAAAACCGCCGTGCTCACGGTGGGCGGCTTCAACGACGCCGAGGACCTGTTTGGCGCCCTCAACACCTACCAAACCATCGAGCAGAAGAATAAGGGCCTCAGCAACCGCCTCGTGATGGGCCCCTGGGTGCACGGCGGCTGGGCCCGCGGCACCGGCGAAATGGTGGGCAACGTCAACTATGGCCCCGCGCCCTCGGTGTGGTACCAGCAAAACGTGGAGGCGCCTTTCTTTAAGTCCTACCTCAAAGATGCCAAGCCCGGCGAGACGGCCGCCAAGCTGCCCGAAGCCATTGTGTTTGAAGGCGGTACCAACCAGTGGCGCGGCTTCGAAACCTGGCCGCCCCGCCAAGCGCAGGACAAGACGCTCTACTTCCGCCAGGCGGGCGCCCTGAGCTTCAGCGCGCCTACCTCCGGTGACAACGAGCGCCGTCGGCCCGACGTCAACTTCGAGTACGACCAGTTCGTGAGCGACCCGGCCCACCCCGTGCCCTTCACCGAAGCCACCGCTACCGGCATGACGCGCGAGTACATGACCGACGACCAGCGCTTCGCCAGCCGCCGCTCCGACGTGCTCACCTACCAAACCGAGCCCCTGGAAGAAGACCTGACCCTGGCCGGCCCCATCCAAGCCAAGCTGCAAGTGGCCACCACCGGCACCGACGCCGACTGGGTAGTGAAAATCATCGACGTGTACCCCAACGACACGCCCGACAACCCGCGCACCGCGCCCGACGTGCACCTGGGGGGCTACCAGCAAATGGTGCGCTCCGAGGTGATGCGCGGCCGCTTCCGCGACAGTTTCTCCGAGCCCAAGCCCTTCGTAGCCAACGAGGTAACCACCGTGCCCTTCGTGGTGCAAGACCTCATGCACACCTTCAAAAAGGGCCACCGCCTCATGGTGCAGGTGCAAAGCACCTGGTTTCCGCTCGTCGACCGCAACCCCCAAACCTACGTGCCCAACATCTACCAGGCCGACGCCAGCGACTTCAAAGTCCAGACGCACAAGCTTTATCATAACCCAACCCACGCCTCGCAGCTAACGCTGAAGGTGCTGCCAACCAGCGCGCAGTAATAGTAAAAAAACGGCAGCCCTTCTTAACGCAGTAAACATCTTTACCGAACAATGTGATGAGGTAGAGGTGCTTCGATGGGCTTGGTAAAGGTTCCTTTTTTAGTGAGCATGCTTCAATGACAGTTCAAGACGTAAAGCAACTCCTGCTTCAATACAGAATACCGTTTCACGCTTATAGCCTAGATGGTGGATTGCCTAATGAAGCGTATTGCCTAAACCTGACAAGCGTTGGCTGGGAATACTATTACAGCGAGCGAGGACAAAGAACTGACTATAAGCTATTCACCGCTGAATCTGATGCTTGCGCATATTTTATGAAAGCAATAGCTTTTGCCTTTCCCATCGTGCAGGATAGTTACTAAACTCAAAATCCCGTCCTATCGCACCAAGGCGAAGTAGGACGGGATTTTAAGTTTAGTAACCCTAGGGCTTATTTGCCGCCTTTCTTGGCTTCGGCAATCAGTTCCTCATTCATCTTGGCGTACTCGGCGTTGGGCGGCAGCGACTCCAGGGCCAGCTTTTTCGACTTTTCGGCAGCGGTCACAGCGCCTTTATAATCCTTCATTTTGAGGCGGATTTTGGCTTCTGTGTTCACGTTCCAAAACTTAGGGTCGGTGGCGTTCGCTTTCTGAATCCAGGCCAGCGCTTGCTTCAGGTCCTTGTTATTGTCGTTGTAATATACCGCAGCGGCGGCCAGGTCTTGCTGCGCGGGGCTAGGGTTCTTCACCACTTTCTCGTCAATCTGGGCCATCACCTTGCTGTCCACATCCGCCGTGATTTTGAACTTGGCCCCCGTCAGGCCCCAGAGCATGTCCACGGTGGCAGTGGCGGGCGTCAGGTCAGCGAAGCTGATGGTGAACGTCTCGACTTTGCTAGCCAGCTTGTATGGCTTAATGGTAAAGCGCGCTACGTCCTGGTCGTCTTTAAAGCCGTCCACGTCAGCACCTTGCTTCAGGCTTTTATTGATTACCACCAGCCACTCGGCTGCGTTGGGCACCGTGTAGAGGCCGTACTCGCCGGCCGGTATTTTTTTGCCTTCAATCGTCACATCATCCGAAAACTTGATGCTCGTGGTAGCATTGGCGCCCGTGCGCCAGCGCTTGCCGTAGGGCGCCAGCGGCGAAGCGGCCCCAAATACTTCGCGGTTTTTCAGCGACGGGCGGCTGTAGGTGATGGTGACGTCGGAGAGACCCACGCGCTGCGTAATGATGGCCTTAGGGCTCGGCTGGGGCGTAGAAATTTGGGCCTGGGCGGCGGTAGGGGCTAGGGCGGCCACCAGCGCCACGGCCACGATGGGCGGCACGAGGTTTTTCATATGCAGAAATAAATACGGAGGCAAAGCGCCTTCGCAGCCCAAAAATAGCAAAGCCCGCCGGGTAGGGCGGGCTTTGGCATAGTTACTTGAGTAAGGAGCTACCGGGTGCTAGCCATGGCATTGGGAATGGCCGGGGTGGTAGGCGTAGGATTGGTAAGCCGAATGACTTCGCCGCTCAAGCGGGTATAAGCATCATTGTTGGCTGCCTCGGCTAGCTGCTTGGCCCGGATGGCCGTCGCGAGTGCGGCTGGCAGGTTTTTCATGCGCAAGTGAATGCGCGATTCAGTGTATAAATTCCAGAAGGTAGGTTGGTTGGTGTTCACTTCCTGAATCCAAGCGAGCGAACGGCCAAGGTCTTTGCAGGTATCGTCGTAAAAGTGCGCATTCTCCTCCGGGGCCGGCGTCGAGTTCAGTTTAGCAACTGGCATCATGCTCGACATAACAAGGGAGGAAGCAACTGGATTATTCTGGGCGTGAGCAGGGCAGAAAGCCAAGATAGCTACTACAGCAAACAGGCCCTTCAGGAAAGTGGTGAGCGTGTTCATAATGGCAATTGGTTAGAATAAGTGGACGGCCGAAACTACACAGATTGATTTGGTATCAACACATTTTTATTAAAAAGGAAGAAAATTTACATTTTTTATTTAAAATGAAGAAAGTGCGCTTCATTTTACACCCGGATTTGCATTTTCACGGTAGTGGACGACCTTGCCATAGGGCGAGTGCTTGGGCAACGCGGCCCACCAAAGTGCAATTTGATAGATGTTTGTACATCGATTAGTGAGACACAAGTGCGGCATTCGGAAAAGTTGCAACTGCTTGTTGCTCGCGCCCCCGTGGGCAAAGTTCCGCAAGTGGTCCTTACAGGGCACCCTAACAAAAACGTCCACTCTAGCGCAAGGCTGGAGTGGACATTTTTGTTAGGGTGCCCTGCGGCTATACCGTAATAGACGCAAAGCCGCAGTAGGAGTGGAGTACGGCCGGCAGGCGGATGCCTTCGGCCGATTGGTTATTTTCGAGCAGCGCGGCTACAATGCGCGGCAGCGCCAGGGCTGAGCCATTGAGCGTGTGGAGCAACTGCGTTTTGCCGCCTTCGGCCCGGTAGCGGCACTTGAGGCGGTTCGCTTGGAACGTTTCAAAATTAGATACCGACGATACTTCCAGCCACCGGCCCTGTGCGGCGCTCCACACCTCAAAATCGTAGGTGAGCGCCGAAGTAAAGCCCATATCACCCCCACATAGGCGCAGAATACGGTAGGGGAGCTCTAGCTTCTGGAGCAACTGCTCTACGTGGGCCTGCATCTGCTCCAGGGCCGCGTAGGAGTGCTCGGGCTGCGTGAGCTGCACAATTTCTACCTTGTCAAACTGGTGCAGGCGGTTGAGGCCCCGCACGTCGGCCCCCCACGAGCCGGCCTCGCGCCGGAAGCAGGGCGTGTAGCCGGCATTCTTGATGGGCAGCTTGTCCGTGGCAATAATCTCGTCGCGGTACAGGTTGGTGATGGGTACCTCCGCAGTCGGGATAAGGTACAGATTATCAGCTGCATCATGGTACATCTGCCCTTCTTTGTCGGGCAGCTGGCCGGTGCCGTAGCCGCTGGCCTCGTTTACGAGCACGGGCGGCTGCACCTCGTAGTAGCCCGCGTCGCGCGCCTGGTCGAGAAAAAAATTAATCAGGCCCCGCTGCAGCCGGGCGCCTTGGCCTTTATACACTGGGAAGCCTGCCCCCGTGATTTTTACCCCTAGGTCGAAATCAATGATATCGTATTGCTTAATCAGCTCCCAGTGCGGCTGCGCAGCGGGCCCTAGGGTGGGTTTAGTGCCACCTTCGCGCACCACCTCATTATCCTGGGCCGAGCGGCCAGCGGGCACGCTCTCGTGCGGAATATTGGGCAGCTTAACCAGCACCTCGTGTTGCTGGCGCTCTACGGCGGCTAGCTCGTCGGCATGCTGCTTGATAAGGGTTTTGAGTTCGGCAGTGCGGGCTTTGAGGGCTTCGGCCTCCTCACGCTGGCCACTCTTCATGAGGCCGCCAATCTGGCGGGCCAGCTCATTAGCTTCGGCCTGGGCCTGCGTAGTGGTGGTTTCGAGGGCGCGGCGGCGCTGGTCGAGGTCGAGCACGGCCTGCACGTCGGCCTCAGCCGTTTTGTAGTTGCGCTTGGCCAAGCCGGCCAGCACGCGTGCGGTGTGCTCTTTAATGACGGAAATTTGCAGCATAACGCCTGCAAAGGTAGAGCGCGCAGCCGGGCTGGCGCGCTGGCCAACAACCTCCTAGGCCCTCAGCCACGCCTATAGCACTACTAGGGTGGGAAGTAACCCTAGGGCTAATGCAACCTTCTGGCCCAGGGAGAGTACACCCCGCAGGTATAGCCTTCGGCCGGCCAGCGGCTTAGCCAAGTGCCTAGAAGGAATTTTCGGGCGAGGCTTGGAATTGATTTTTACTATTAATGCGTTAATATTGCAGCAGCAAGCCGGCCCGCGAGGCTGGCGAGGCGAGCTACCCGAGTTCGCCTGCTACGGAACCGACCCCACTAGTTCATCTAGTAGCCTAACCGCCGGTTGCCAACCCCATCTCGCTAGCTATTTCCTGATTGTTGCCCACCGCTTTGCTGGTTGTGTAGCGCTATGTGCTGTTGGTGCTTGGCGGTACCTGCCGGGCGAGCAAGCGGGCGGCCTGGGCTAAGGTCGCTGCCCCTTCGATTACTTCCTACCCCCTATTATGTATACCCTTTCTGAGCTGAAGGAGCGACTGCTGTCCGACTTGAAGGAAATTGCCGAGCGGCTGCACGTGGGCAACTTTAAGCGCCTGAGCAAGCAGGAGTTGATTTATAAGATACTGGACCAGCAGGCCCTGCTGCCGGACGACCAGGTACCCGGCAAGAACGCTGCGGTTGCCGACGAGGCGCCGAGTGCCGAGCCCGCCGCTCCTGCACCTACCCCCGCCCGGGCGGGTGGCCGCGGTCGCCGCGCAGCAGCCCCGGCTGCCGAAAGTACCGAACAACCTTTTTCTGACGTAGCCGCCCCCACCAGCCGCCAGGCCCGCACCTCCCGGGTGGCCGCCTCGGTCGAGGTGGCTGCCACCCAGGTGGCGCCTACGGCCGAAATTGCTGCCCCTGAGGCTGTTGCTACTGAAGTTGTTACTGCTGAAGCTGCTGTTGCGGCACCCGAGGCCATGCCCGAGCCGGAGCACCAGCCCACTCGCTATGAAGTAGTAGAAGCCGACGAGCAGGCCCTAGGGCAGGTGTCGGTAGCGGCCGAAGAGGCTACCGCGCCACCCACCGAAACCAACCCTACTGCCGAAACGCACTCGGGTGGGTCGGAGGCTCCTCAGCATCGCCGCCGCGAGCGCGTAGACCGCGCCGGCCGGCCCATCCGGCGCGATGCGACCACCGAAGGTGCAGCGCCCGCAGCTGAGCCCGCAGCTGCCACCGAGCCTGCGGAAGCTACCGAAGCAACCCCTGAAACCGCTGCCCCCGAGCGCCACGATAACCGCACCGAGCGTGAGTACACCGGCCGCGACCAGCGCGACGGCTATACCCGCGACAATACCCAACGTGAAAATGGGCAGCGCGAGTACCGCGACCGCAACAACGACCAGCGCCGCAACGACTCCCGGGACAGCCGTGAGGGCCGCGACAACCGTGGCGAGCAAAACGGCCAGCCGCGTTACGCCGCTAACGCGGGGGGCCAAGCCGGAGAAGCCAACAACGTGGCGCGCCCCGCTACCAACGGGGAAAACACCCAGCCCCGCTTCAGCGGCAATGGGGAAAATAACCAGCGCCCCAACGGCTACGGTGCTACCGACCAGCCCCGCCTGAGCCGCGAGGAGCGCTACGCCCAGCGCGAAGCCCAGCGCCAGCAGCGCCGCGAGGAGCGCCAGCGCCTTGGTACTGAAGGCCAAGGCGGTGAGCCAGTTAGCAACGGCCAAGGCCAAGTGCCAGCTACTACAGGTGCCCAGCCTGAGCGCCAGCCGCAGCAGCAACAGCCTCGCCAGCAACGCGCCCCCGAGCTCGACTTAACGGTACCCGGCTCGGGCACCCTCGAGATGATGCCCGATGGTGGCTACGGCTTCCTACGCTCGCCCTACTATAACTACCTGTCCTCGCCCGACGACATTTACGTGTCGCCGCAGCAAGTGCGGCAGTTTGGCCTGAAGGCGGGCGACACGGTGAGCTGCACGATGCGCCCGCCCCGCGAAAACGAGAAATATTTTGCCCTCGTGAACGTGGATGGCGTGAATGGCCGCACGGTAGAAGAGGTGCGCGACCGGGTACCCTTCACCCACCTCACCCCGCTGTTTGCCGACGAAAAGCTCAAGCTCTCGACCAAGCCCACCCAGGTAAGCACCCGCGTACTCGACCTGTTTGCGCCCATCGGTAAAGGCCAGCGCGGCCTGATTGTAGCGCAGCCTAAGACTGGTAAAACCATTCTGCTGCAAGAGGTTGCTAATGCTATTTCGGAAAATCACCCTGAGGTGTACCTCATCATTCTGCTGATTGATGAGCGCCCCGAAGAAGTGACCGACATGGCCCGCTCGGTAAAAGCGGAGGTGCTGTCGTCTACGTTTGATGAAACGGCTGACCGCCACGTGAAAATTGCGGAGCTGGCCTTGGACAAAGCTCGCCGCCTGGTGGAATGTGGCCACGACGTGGTGATTCTACTGGACTCTATCACCCGCTTGGCCCGCGCCTACAACACGGTACAGCCTTCGTCGTCGCGCATCCTTTCGGGTGGTATCGACGCCGGCGCGCTGCAAAAGCCTAAGCGTTTCTTCGGCGCCGCTCGTAACATCGAAGGGCCTGGTTCCCTGACGATTATCGCTACGGCGCTGATTGAAACCGGCTCGAAGATGGACGAAGTAATCTTTGAAGAATTCAAAGGCACTGGCAACATGGAACTGCAGCTCGACCGCAAACTGGCCAACAAGCGCGTGTTCCCGGCCATCGACATTCCGGCTTCGGGTACTCGTCGCGAAGACCTGCTGCTGAGCCGCGATGAGCTGAGCCGCGTGTGGGTGTTGCGCAAATTCATGACCGACATGAGCGCTACCGAAGCCATGGAGTTCTTGAAGGACCGTATGAAAGGCACCAAGGACAACGAAGAGTTCTTGCTGGCTATGAACGGCTAACGGCCCCTAGGGCCTTTGGGTACTGAACAGCGGCCCCGTCGGTTTTTGCCGGCGGGGCCGTACTGTTTAGGCAATTTCCTGCGTACAAGCATCCTATAGCTATGCATCCACTTCCTACGCGCATCTACTTGCTGGCGGCCTTGCTAGGAGCTAGCCACCTCAGCTTCGGCCAGACCTCACCCCCTAGGGCCTTGTACCCCACCATTGCCCGCTCCGATGCTTGGATGGATAGCGTGCGCCGCTTGCCGTTGTCTGCGCAACTGGCTGCCATTCGGGCGCGGGTACTGGCCGATACCGTGTTGCGCCATCGCTCGCAGGGTGTGTGCCTAACGCCCCTAACGGCCGCGCAACGCGAAGTCTACGACCGGGCCCAAGCACCTAAAGAGCGAGCCAAGGCTGCCCGCCCCGCTGGGCCACTACTGCTATATGCAGGTAGTGAATATGGCCTGAGCACCAATGAAAAAGAACAGACGCTGGCTTTTGTACAAGAATTGGATACCCGTACCATCCGGTATGTAGACTTTATAAAGAGCGGTGCTCCTGCTGCTGCTATATACGGCAGCATTGGGGCTTATGGAGTCGTGGTGCTAACTACTTGTAAGCCCTAGGGCCATTAGCGCCCCCAGAATAGAGTAGCTAGAAACGCCGCGCTCAGGCACACCGACGATACCATATTCATACGCATGGTCCAGGTGTGGGTAGCGTGGGTGGGGTCGGGCCAGGCCAGCCACACCCAGCGGCTGAATAATGCCAGTACGGGGCCCGTAGCCGCCAGGAAAATGAGCAGTGCCCGCAGTTCGCCGCGCAGCCAGTAGGCCAATCCTAGGGTGGCGGCGCCGGCCAGCAGCCCCACGGCCGCAAACACGAAGGTGCCCCGCACACCCAGCCGTAAGCTCAGGGTGCGGTCGCCGCGGCGGGCGTCTTCCTCGTGCTGATAAATCTGGGTGAGGGGGTAGGAGCCGCACAAAAACAGGCTGCTCGCCAAAGCCAGTAGCAGGTTGGTGGGCTCGGAAAGCTGCGCGGTGCCGGTCCCAGCGCCCACTTGCGCCATCAAAAACGTGTAGGCGCCCTGAAACACGACTACCGTGGCAGTGCTCAGCAGCGGATATTTTTTGAGGCGGATGCCCTCGTAGCTATAGGCCTTCGATACGAGCATATAGCCCAGCACCAAGCCGGCGAAGGGCCAGCCCAGCAGCAACGCCCCCAGCAGCCCTAGGGCATCGAAGAGGTACACGAGGTGCAGCAGTTCGGGCGTGACGGGCGGCGGCGCTTTCAAGCCCCCAATGCTGCCTTCGTCGCGGTCGTAGTAGGAATTGTAGCCATTGCTGGCCGGGTACACCAGCAGGTGCAGCACTGCGAAGGCCCCGGCAATGCGCCCCCAGTGGAGCGGCTCGCGCAGGGCGCTGATGCCGAACCAGAAAATGGGCATCAGAAACAGCGAGAACGGGATGCGGAGGAGTTTCAACGCTGCACGATAGGCCATAGTACGGGGGGGCGGAAGGTGCAGCCAGTGCCAGCGCGTTATTCCTGGCCCTGCTGCGTCCAGAAGATGCGAAAGGTAGTGCCCTCGCCCAGCTTGCTCTCTACCTCGATGTGCCCGTTCTGGCTACGCACGATGCGCTGCACCAGGTACAAGCCCACGCCCGTGCCGTCGATGTGGGTGTGCTGGCGGGTGAAAAGCTGGAAAACGGGATTCTGCGGGTTGTGCAGCTGCATGCCGAGGCCATTGTCGCGCACTTCGAACACGGGGCTATGGGGGGCGACCAGGTAGGTGCGCAGGCTGATATGCGGCGTGCGGTCGGGGTGGGCAAACTTCAGCGCGTTGCTAATCAAGTTGTGCGCCACCGAGCGCAGGTTGGCCCGGCTGTAGTACAAGCGGGGCGCAGCGCTCACATCGAAGTGCAGCTGGGCGGCGCGCTGCTCTAGCTGCGGGCGCAGGCCTAGGAGCACCTCCTCGAGCACCGGCGCCACCTCGAGCCACTCGGCGGGCTCTTGCTGCTGGCGCTGGGTGCGCACGGTGGTGGCCAGGTCGGTCAGGGTGGTGTCGAGCTGCGTGAGGGCGCCGTCTACCATGCCCAGCAGCGCGTTCTCGTCGGGGTCGTGGAAGGTAGCCGTGCGCCGCAACTCCTCAAACAGGCCGCGCAGGTTAAGGGCGGGCTGGCGCAAGTCGTGCGACGCCGCATACACGAAGGTGTCGAGGTCGTGGTGGGCGCGGGCCAGTTCGTCGTATTGGGTTTGCAGCACCTGGCGCAGGCGCTGTTGGTCGTCTACATCGGTGCAGGCGCCAAACCAGCGCGGGCCGTCGCCGTCGTTGAGCTGCCGCGCCCTAATGATATGCCAGCGGTAGACCCCATCGTGGCGGCGCAAGCGGTAATCGCCCTCGAATGGCTCGCCGCTAGCCACGCTTTGCACCCAGCGCCGCGCCGCCGCTGCCTGCTCCTCGGGGTAGAGCAGCCCCACCCAGCCCGTGGGGCCCAGCTCCTCCTTGTTCAGGCCCGAGTAGTCGGTAGTATACTGGTTGTAGTAGTCGCTAAGGCCCTCGGTCGAGGCCGTCCAGATAAGCTCGGGAATGCTGTCGGCGAGGAAGCGCAGGGCGGCCTCGCCCCGGCGCCGCGCCTCGCTCACCTCGCGCTGGTGGTGAATTTCGGTGAGGGCGCCGTGCCAAAAGGCGGGCGAGTCGGGCGGGTGCACCTCGGGCTGGGCGCGGCTCAGCACCCAGCGAAAATGGCCGTCGTGGCGCCGCAGCCGGTACTCGTGGTTCCAGCCGGTGCCCGTGCGGCGGGCGGCCTCGGTGGCATAGAGCACGCGTAGGCGGTCGTCGGGGTGAACAAGCAGGGGCCAGATGGCCGTCAGGTCGGCGGTAGGGGGCTGGCCCGTAAAGCGGTACCACTGGGGGCTGGCATACACCACGTTGCCCTCGGCGTTGAGCGAGAAAGTGATGAGCGGCGCCGTTTCGGTGAGCACCCGCAGGCGGGCATCGAGGCGGCGGGTTTGCAGGGCCAGCTCATGGGCGCGCTGGCGGGCGTTTTCCTGCTCGGTTACGTCCACGGCCAGTAGCAGCAGGCCTTCCGAGTTGCCTTCCTCGTCGCGGTACGGTTGCAGCGACAAGTCGAAGCAGTGCTTCTCGTCGGTGCCGGGCCTAGGGGCGCAGGCGCAGGCCTTGGCCAGGTAGGGCTGGCCCGAGGCATACACCTGCGGCAGCACTTCCAGCAGCACCTCGGGCAGGCGGCCCGGGTGGTCAACAACCCGCTGGCCTTCAGCTCCCTCTCCCACCAGGTCCCGCATCACATCGTTGATAAAGCTGTAGCGCAGGTCGGGCCCTTCGAGTGTTGCGACGCCGGCGGGCAGCTGACGCAGCAAATGGGTGAGGGAAGGATGAGCCATGAAAAAGGAATGCCGACCCTAAAAGTGCAGGCAATCCGAAGCTTAATAGTAAGGAGGAAAGATACTGTATTTTACCTGCTATATGCTATTCCAGCTGTCCTGGATACGCCTTCTGGTAGGGCGTACTGGGGTCGGGGCCAAACACTGCCAGGCGGACTAATTCTACTAGCATGGCGTCGGCAATGGTTAGCGAAGTGGGCGTGGGCGGTAGGTGGTGAGGCAACAAGAAACCTTGCAGCGCCTCAAAGCCAGAAGATTCGATGGGGTGGAAGGCCATGTGCCACTCGGCAAAGCTGCGCTTGGTAATAGGCCGGTCGATAAGCTTTTGCACGTTGGTGTGGCGCCCGTCGTGGGCGATGCGCGCAAACAGGCCATCGGCCATGTCGTGCTCACCCTCAAATAGCTGCGCGATATTGCCGTGGCTATAAAATAAAATGCCCGTAATGCCGTGGACCTCGTTGTCGCGGCGGCACTGGTTAAGCAACTGTTCTAAGTCAATATCGGTGAGCGGGCGCACGGCTCGGCTCATGTATACAATATGCTTCATGCAGAAATGAAGGTAACGGCGCACCTACGCAGGTGGTGCCGGAATAGTTAACCAGCACAATTGGGCTTAAGCTCAGGCCGCCAGCCTCAGTAGATAAAATAGTTAATAAGTAGTTGGGAAATAGTAGATTAATTATCTAGCTGGGACGCTGGTAGTCCCACCAAATACGTGACGCCTGGCCCCCACCAGTGGCGCAGCTGGCCGGCTTGCCAGTGGTAGTGCCCCCTAGGGTCGGCGCGGTGGGCCAGGGCCAGCAGGGCCGCCGGCGAGTACATGCGCACTATCGACACCACCCCGTCCCAGATGGTAGTGAGGGGGATGAGCGGCAGCACGTACGTAAACACGAGCCGGCTAAGGCGGAAGGGCCGGAAAAACGGCGTGAGCAGCAGCTGGGCCACCGGTAGCACCGTGAGAGCCAGCGCCACTTCGAGCCAGCTTTTGGTAGCGCCCTCAAACACGGCCACTCCCTGGCCAGCGGCCACGGCATCGCGCAGTAGCGCTTCGGCCCTAGGGGGTGCAAAGTGATGGAAGGCCGAAAACAGCACCCGAAATCCTGGCAGCTGGGGCGGCACGGCCAGGGCATCGACCGGCGCGGCGTGGCCCCGGATGGCCCCGGCTGTGCGTTGCTCCAGGTCGGCCCAGGCGGTGGGCTGGGGGTAGAGGTCGGTGAGGAGCACGGCGAGGCCCGCTGGCGCCGTTGGCTGCTGGCGTAGGGCGGCCAGCACGGTTTCGGTGCCACCGCCGGCCCCGGCGCCCAGCTCCAGCAACTGCGCTTGGCCGGTGTGGCGTAGCGCCTGGGCCAGCAGCGGCGCCACCGGGCGGTAGATGCCCAGGTGCGAAATCATGAACCGCAGGTAGTCCATTTGGCCCGCCCGCAGCACCTGCGGAAACCACGGTTGGTCTTCAAACTCGAACAAATGCAGGCGCAGCTTCACGCCCGGTAGTACGGCCGGGGCGCGGGCCTGTTGCCAAAGAGCGCGCCCTAGGTGCCCCCGATGCAAACAGGATGGCAGAGCACAATCGCAAAAAAGGAACGTCCTGCTTCGACATGCGTAGCAGGACGTTCCTTTTTACAACCGCGGCTGCCCTAGGGCTACTTGCCGCCAAATACCTTCTTGAGCAGCGAGGTGGTGCGGGATACTGGGTTTTCCCGGATGTCGGCTTCCTCCTGCGCAATGAGTACAAACAGCCCGTCGACGGCCTTGCCGGTAGCGTACTGCGTGAGGTCGGTTTGCACGGGTGTTACCAGAGGTAACTTGTTGTAGCTAGTGGTGAGGGTGGTATAGTACTTGGTAGCGCTCACCTTCTCCAGGCTCTGGGCCATAATGGGCGAGAACGCGGAGGTGAGCTGCGTGGTGGTGGTGCGCTTCAGGTACTGGGTGGCCGCGTCCTTGCCACCGGTCAGGATATTCCACACGTCGCTGAACGAGAGGCTCCTGATGGCGTTGAGGAAAATGGGCTTAGCGCTCTTGGCGGCATCTTCGGCCCCGCGGTTTAGCGACAGTTCAAAGGCATCGACCTGGCTGCCCAGCCCAATGCGGCGCAGCGTAGTAGCCGCTCGCTGCATATCGGCTGGGAAAGGAATGCGAATGAGCTTATTGAGGTAGAAGCCGTCGGTGGCCGAGGCCTGGTCGGCGCCCTTGCTGATGCCTTGCACCAGTGCCTCCTTCAGCCCGCTGGCCGCCTCGCTGCTGGTGAGGCCCGCGGGCACGCCCGTGCTGGTGGTAGTAGTGGTCGTCGTGGTTTTGGTGCCCGGCAGGATCACTTTGCCGATGCCTGGCAGGCTAAACTGAGCGTGAGCGGTGCCGGCAGCTAGGCCGAGCAAGACGAGCGTTGCAGAAAAACGGAGCATAGCCGAAAAAGATAACAGTAAGCAGAAAGGGTGCGCCCGCCTGCTGGCTGGCTGCGTTACGATATTCAACAAGCGTACCAACCTCGGCCGGGCCCTAGGGGTATTGCGCAGCGGCTAGCGCGTCGAGCGCGGGTCGGCGGCGCCCAGGCGGCGGGCGCGCACCACGTCGCAAGCCAGGTACACGGCCGCGCGGAACGAGGAGGGGTCGGCCTGGAACTTGCCGGCGATGCCGTAGGCCGTGCCGTGGTCGGGCGAGGTGCGCACCACCGAGAGGCCCGCCGTGAAGTTGACGCCCTGCTCGAAGGCCATGAGCTTGAACGGAATCAGGCCCTGGTCGTGGTAGAGCGAAAGGGTAGCGTCGAACTGCCGGAACTGGCCGGTGCCGAAGTATCCGTCGGCGGGGTAGGGGCCGAATACGAGGTGGCCGTCGTGCTCGAACTGCCGGATGACGGGCGTCACCACATCGCCCTCTTCACGGCCCAGCAAGCCACTTTCGCCGGCGTGGGGGTTGAGGCCGAGCACGGCTACCTTGGGCTTGAGGATGTTGAAATCTTGCTGCAACGACTTGAGCAGCAAGCGGATTTTGGTGCGCAGCAAGTCGGCGGTGAGGCGCTGCGATACGTCTTTGAGTGGAATGTGGCCAGTAGCAGTGGCTACGCGCAACGGCAGGCCCTCGTCTACCAAAAACATGAGGTTGTCGGCCGCCCCGAAGTAGCTGGCCAAAAACTCGGTGTGGCCGGGGAAGCGGAAGTCGTCGCTCTGGGTGTTTTCCTTGCTGATGGGGGCCGTCACGATGGCGTCGAGCAGGCCAGCTTTGAGGTCGCGGGAGGCGGCTAGCAGGCTTTCGCGGGCGGCCTGGCCGCTGGCGGCCGAGGGCTGGCCGGGCGTCAGGTGGAAATCCTCGTCCCAGCACGTGACGGCATTGAGGCGGCCGGGGGCGATGTCGGCCGCGTCGCGCAGCTGCCGGAAGGTGAGCGGCTCGGCGTTCTTCTCCACCGGAAACTCGTCGAACAGCGCCGTGGCCGTGCCATACACCACGGGCGTGCACATGCTGAGCAGGCGCTCGTCGCGCAAGGTTTTGTAGATAATCTCGGGGCCAATACCGGCGAGGTCGCCCACCGAAAAGCCGAGGCGGGGCAGGTGGGGCTTGGGGCTAGGGTGGCTCATGGATGGGGGAGGGGCCTAGGGGCGCGCACAGGGTTGGCGCGAGGCTGGGCAACTCATTAAGCTTCAAAAGTACTAGCCGCCGGGGCCGGCCCCACGCGGGTAGCGGTGCCGGGCGAGCGAGCGCCTAGTACCGGGGGCCAGGTGAATAATGCCGAAGCGTGGTGTAAAGTATCTTTTCCCGGTAAGCGTTAGTGCAATTACGGGTCGGTCTTAACCCGCAACTCACCAGCACTTACTACCTGCTAGTATGAAACTCATCGCCATTGAAGAGCATTTCCTGACCCCAGCCATTCGGGCAGCCTGGGCAGCATCGGCCATCGGGCAGGAAGGCACCGCCAGCTTCGACCGGGGCGAGATAGAAGCCCGCCTCGACGAACTGGGCCCGCAGCGCCTGGCCCTGATGGACGAAGCCGGCGTAGACGTGCAGGTGCTGTCGGTGACGACTCCCGCGCTGCACAACCTGGAGCCAGCCGAAAGCGTGGCGCTGGCCCGGCAAACCAACGACCTGTTGGCCGCCACCGTGGCCAAGTATCCTGCTCGCTTTCAGGGATTTGCCACGCTGCCCATGCCGGCGCCGTCCGAGGTAGCGCCCGAGCTGACACGCTGCGTCACGGAGCTAGGCTTTAAGGGGGCGATGGTGTGCGGCCGCACCCGCGACAAAAACCTGGACCACCCCGACTACCGGCCCCTCTTTGCGCAGGCAGCGGCCCTAGGGGTGCCGGTGTTTATTCACCCGCAGGTGCCGCAGCAGGCCGTGCGCGAGGCGCTGTATTCCGGATTTGGCGAAAACGTAGATGCCGCGTTTTCCGCCTTTGGGCTGGGCTGGCACTACGAGGCGGGCATCCAGTTCGTGCGCCTGGTGCTGGCCGGCGTGTTTGATGAGTACCCGGATTTGCAAATCATCCTGGGCCACTGGGGTGAGGTGGTGCTGTTTTACTTAGAGCGGCTGCAGAACCTAGGGCGAGTGGCCACGCTGAAGCGGCCCATTGCCGAGTATTTCCAGCACAACCTGTACGTGACGGCCAGCGGCATGTGGAGTTCCACGTATTTGCAGCGTGCCCTGGAGGTGGTTGGTCCCGAGCGCCTGCTGTTCTCCACCGACTATCCCTACCAGTACAGGCCCGGCCACCAGGCTCGTGGCTTTCTGGACGCAGCGCCCCTACCGGTTGAGCAAAAGGAACTTTTCGCCCACGGCAACTGGGAGCGGCTGACGCAGGCGGATAAACGGTAAGAAGCGACTCATCGCATTGTAAAAGAACGTCATGCAGAGCGCAGCGAAGCATCTCGTTCGCACCGCTTGGAGTACCCTAGGCGGCGTGAGCGAGATGCTTCGCTGCGCTCTGCATGACGTTCTTTATTAAAGGCTAAACGCCACTACAACTCTTGGTACAGCCAGGCTATTTGCTGGCGGGTTATCCAGTCGGGAACGGCGGCCATGGCGGCATCGCGCAGGGGCACCAACCAGGGCGGCGTGAACTGCGCCACCTGGCCCAGCAGGCGCGACTGCCGCACGATGCGGCGCGTGCGGGGCCGGCGCTGCCGGTCGAAGGTGCGGAAGGCGGCCGGCACGTCGGGGCCGGCTTGCGCCAGGCAGCGTTGCAGCACGTAGGCATCTTCCACGGCCATGCCGGCGCCCTGGCCCAGGTTGGGGGTGGTGGCGTGGGCGGCATCGCCCAGTAGCAGCACCCGGCCGTAGTCGAAGCGCCGCAACGGGGCCAGGTCCAGGATGTCGCCCCACAGCAAATCGGCCTCGCGGGTGAGGGCCAGCACCTCCGGAATAGGCGCGTGGAAGCTGGCAAAGTGCCGCCGTAAATCGGCCACCGTAAAAGCCTTGTAGGCCGGATTATTGGCCCTAGGGCTGTTAATGCAGGCAAACCAGTAGAGCTGCCCCTGGGCCACCGGCACCAGCCCAAAGCGGCCGGCGCGGCCCCAGGTTTCGGACGAGCCATCGGTGGGCAGCCCCAGCGTACTGGCATCGACCACGGCCCGCCAGCAGGTGTAGCCGGCGTAGCGTGGCTGGCTGGCCGGCAGCAGCTGCCGCCGCACCGGCGAGCGAATGCCATCGGCCGCAATCAGGCCATCGGCGGTGGCGTGCGCGCCGTTGTCGAAGTGGGCGGTTACCTGGGTGCTGGTTTGAGCGAAGCGGGCCAGGCGGTGACCCAGGTGCACGGTGCCATTCGGCAGCGCTTGCAGCAGCGCCCGCTGCAAATCGGCGCGGTGCACAGCCAGGTTGTCGTAGCCTAGCCGCTCGGTGAAGGGGCGGGTATCGGCTTGGTTGAGTACCCGTCCGCGCTCGCTAAACAGGCGCACGCTGGTGAGCACCGCGCCGGTGGGCCGTACGGCGTCGTGCAGGCCTAGGGCCGCCAGCGCTCGCATAGCATTGGCCCCCAGCACCACGCCCGCGCCAATCTCGCGCAGCTCGGTAGCGGCCTCGTACACCTGCACCTCGTGGCCCAGGCCCAGCAGCGCGTGCGCCGTGGCCAGCCCGCCAATGCCCGCGCCGATGAGGAGGAAAGAGGCCATAGAGTAAACTGAAGCGCTTTGGGAATAATAAAAAAGGACGCCAGATGCGCATGACGTCCTTTTACGGAACAAAGCCCTGCCCTAGGCCACCAGCTTTTTCAAAAACTCATAGAGCAGGCGCACGCCGGTGCCGGTGCCGCCTTTTCCGCGGTAGCTGTCGGGGGCGGTGAGGTAGGCGGGGCCGGCGATGTCAAGGTGCATCCAGGGAGTGCCTTCGATGAAGCGCTCCAGGAACTTAGCAGCCGAAATGTGGCCCGCCTCGGCCTTGCCCAGGTTCGAGAGGTCGGCGATGTCGGACTTCATGTGGTCGCCGTAGTCGTCCCAGAGCGGAAACTCGACCAGGCGCTCGTGCACGCGGTGGGCGGCGGCCAGCAGCTGGGCGGTGGTTTCGGGCGCGGCGGTGCCCATTACGGCGGCGGCCTCGGTGCCCACGGCCCGTACGGCCGCCCCAGTAAGGGTAGCCAGGTCAATGACCAGCGCGGGGTCGTACTTCTTGGCGAACCCTAGGGCATCGGCCAGTAACAAGCGGCCTTCGGCGTCGGTGTTTTTTACTTCTACCGTCAGGCCCGTGAACATGGTAATCACGTCGCCGGGCGTGTAGGCCAGGCCGCCGGGGCGGTTATCGGTGGCCGGCACCAGGCCGATAACGTGCAGCGGCACGTTGTTTTTGGCCAGGGCGTAGAGGGCGCCGCCCACGGCCGCGCCGCCGGCCATGTCGCACTTCATCATGTCCATGCTGCCGGGCGTGGGCTTCAGGCTGAGGCCGCCCGTGTCGTACACCACGCCTTTGCCCACCAGCACGTAGGGCTGCTGGTTGACAGCGCCTTCGGGCTTCCACTCCAGAATGCTGAAGGTGGGCGGCTCGGGCGAGCCCAGGTTCACGGCCAGCAGGCCGCCCATGCGCAGGCTCTCGATGTGGGCCAGGTCCAGGATTTCAGTGTGGTAGCCGGCCAGGTCGCCGGCTTCGGCCAGGCGGTCGGCCAGTTGCTGGGCATTTAGCTTGTTAACGGGCATGTTCACCAGGTCGCGGGCCAGGGCCACGCCTTCCAGCAAGTGCTGCAGCTCGGTCACCTGCGCCTCGCTGGCTGCCTCGCCTACCAGCGCGATGCTGGTGAGCGGCGCAGTGGCACGAGACTTCTCGTCGGTTTTGTAGCCGGCAAACTCGTAGGCCGACAGGAACAGGCCCTCGGCCAGGGTGAGCGCCGCCTCGGGCAAGTCGCTCAGGTTCTGGAGGTACACGGCTTCGGTTTTCTCCTTCTTGAGCGCGGCGTGCAGCTGGTGGCCAGCTTTGCGCAGGGCTTCCAGTTGTAGCTCGGGGGTGCGCTTTTCTTCCAGTACTACGAAGTAGTGCTGGTGCGAGAAGTGGTTGAGCACCACGAAGGTTTGCTTGTCGGCTAGCGCTTTTTCGACGTAGGCGCGGGCCTCGGCCGGCAGGTCGGTAGCGGCCGCATCGGGCAGGGTAGTAGCGCCTTCCTTAGGTTGGGGCAGGACGAACACCTGGGTACTGTGGGCCGGCACCGCAGCGGCGCGGGAGAGGGTGAGAGACATAAGGTGGTTAACTAGTTGGTAAGTATCAGGTACTAGGGTGTAAAGGTTGGCAGCAACCGGGGCGCCTGCTTCACTTCACGCGATAGAATGTTCAAACAAGATGGTGAACTTCTTACGCAGCTTACTTTTGGCGAAGGTAGGGCCAGCCGGGCTGGCCGCCCCCAGGGCCCCTAGGCCGCTTCTTTCTTCGCTATGCACCTGAAAAAACTGCTGCTGCCCCTGTTGGGTTTGCCGCTGCTGGCCTCGGCCCAGCTTATGCAACCCAAGGCGACCTTCACCCGCGCCGACTCGCTGCGGGGCGGGCAGCCGGCCGAGCGCACCTGCTACGACATCAACTACTACCACCTCGACGTGAAGCTCGACGTGGCCCAGCGCGCCATCAGCGGCAGCAATTTGTTCCGCTTCACGGCCACGCGCGACTTCACACGGCTGCAGTTCGACCTCTTCGCCAACCTGGCGGTGCAGAAAGTGACCTATAAGGGCCGCGAGTTGCCCTTCACCCGCGAGTCCAACGCCGTGTTCGTGACCTTCCCCGAGCCCATCCGGCAGGGCACTCGCGACGAGTTTACGGTGACCTACGCCGGCCAGCCCACGGTGGCCAAAAAGGCGCCCTGGGACGGTGGCTTCGTGTTTACGCAGGATGCCAAGGGGCGGCCCTGGGTAGCCACCGCCAACCAGGGCGTGGGCGCCAGCATCTGGTGGCCCAACAAAGACCAGCAGGCCGACGAGGTAGACTCGATGCTTATCAGCGTATCCGTGCCCCTAGGGCTCAAGGACGTGAGCAATGGCCGCCTGCGCGCCACCAAGAAGCTGCCCGGCGGCTACACCCGCTACGACTGGGCGGTGCGCGAACCCATCAACAACTACGACGTGGCTCTAAACGTGGGCGACTACGTGCACTTCGGCGACGTGTACCAGGGCGAGAGCGGCCCGCTAACGCTCGACTACTGGGTACTGCCCGAGAACCTGGAAAAGGCCAAAAAGCAGTTTGGTGCCAACGTTAAGCCCATGCTAAAGAGCATGGAGTACTGGTTTGGGCCCTACCCGTGGTATAAAGACGGCTACAAGCTGGTGGACGCGCCGCACCTGGGCATGGAGCACCAAAGCGCCGTGGCCTACGGCAACCACTACCAAAACGGCTACTTGGGCCAGGACCGCTCCGGTACCGGCTGGGGCAGCAAGTGGGACTTCATTATTATCCACGAAAGCGGGCACGAGTGGTTTGGCAACAGCCTCACCAGCAAGGATATCGCTGACATGTGGGTGCACGAGGGCTTCACCTGCTACTCGGAGGCGCTGTTCGTGGAAAATCAGTATGGCAAGCAGGCCGGCCAGGAGTACCTGCACGGCCAGCGCCGCAACATCTCGAACGACGGCCCCATCATCGGGCCCTACGGCGTGAATAAAGAAGGCTCAGGCGACATGTACGACAAGGGAAGCAACTTGCTCAACATGGTGCGCACCATCGTCAACGACGACGCCAAGTGGCGCGCCATGCTACGCGGCCTCAACAAAACGTACTACCACCAAACTATTACCGGCCAGCAGGTTATCGACTACCTCAGCCACGAGAGCGGCCTGGCCCTAGGCCCCTTGTTCGACCAATACCTGCGCCACTCGGCCCTGCCGGTGCTGGAGATGCGGACGGAAAACAACCAACTGCTGGGCCGCTGGGTGAGCAGCGTGCCGCCCACCTTCCAAGTGCCCGTGCGGGTGCGGGTAAAAGGCGGCGAGTGGCAATTTGTGACCCCAACGATGCGCTTCAAGCCTCTAGGCCTGCCCGGCGCCACCAAGGAGAATGTGGAGGTGGACACGTTCAACTACTACATCGGCGTGCTAATGGATTAGGGGGATTAATCTCACCCCGGCCCCTCTCCTCGGGGAGAGGGGAGCCACGGCGGCGCTGGCGTATGCTGACGTTTGAAAGGTCGTTATGCTCCCGTCTCTCAAGGAGAGGGGCCGGGGGGGAGGTCAACCAACTGCGCTTGGCATGACGTTCTTTGTAGCTATAACTAGCGTTTCATGCCCCAGCCCGCCGTAAAACCCAAGAAGCACCTTGGCCAGCACTTCCTGGCCGACCCCAACATTGCCCGCCGCATCGTGGAGAGCCTGCGCCTGCCCGACGGCGTGCGCGAGGTGCTCGAAATTGGGCCCGGCATGGGCGTGCTAACGCAGTATTTGCTGGAAAACCAGGCTTACCAAACCAGCGTGGTCGAAATCGACCAGGAGTCGGTGGCCTACCTCACGGCTCACTACCCGGCGCTGGCCCCGCGCATCTACGCCACCGATTTCCTGCGCCAGGACCTGGGCAAGCTCTACGGCGACGCGCCGCTGGCCATCATCGGTAACTTCCCCTACAACATCAGCAGCCAGATTTTCTTCCAAGTGCTGGCCCAGCGCCAGCAGGTGCGCGAGGTGGTGGGCATGCTGCAAAAAGAGGTGGCCGAGCGCCTGGCCGAGCCGCCTGGCTCCAAAACCTACGGCATCCTAAGTGTGCTCTTGCAGGCCTATTACGACATCGAGTACCTATTTACGGTGCCGCCGCACGTGTTCATCCCGCCGCCCAAGGTCGAGTCGGCCGTTATCCGCCTCACGCGCAACGCGACGGAGAAGCTCGACTGCGACGAGAAATTATTCTTCCGCGTCGTGAAGCAGGCGTTCTCCACCCGCCGCAAGACGCTCCGCAACGCCCTTAAGCCCCTAGGCCTCTCGGCCGAAGCCATGGCCGGCGAGCTGTTCGACAAGCGCGCCGAGCAGCTGGGCGTGGCGCAGTTTGTGGAGCTGACCAACCTGGTGGCGCAAGCTTAGCCGGGCCCTAGGGGGTAGCGCAGCTTGCAACCCTGGCGTTAGCTTGCAAGCGCTATTCAGTGTTTCTTCATGAAGACTCTCCTTTCGACCGGCCTGTTATTGTTGTCGCTGCTCGGCGTGGCCCAGGCCCAGTCTTTTTCCGCTATGCGCTGGCAAAACGCCCCTAAGCAAGCCACCATCACGCCCGCCAAGGTAGCGGTGCAGGTCGACGGCGGCACCGACTTCTGGCGCGTGACGCACTACGGCTTCATCCGCGACAATGGCCACTTTCTGTACCAGGAGCAGGCGGGCGATTTCCTGGCCAAGGTGAAGGTGACGGGGCACTACCGCGAACTCTACGACCAAGCTGGCCTCATGATTCGGCTCGACGCCAAGAACTGGATTAAAACCGGCATTGAATACGTGAAAGGCGTGCAAAACGTGAGCGCCGTGGTCACGCGCGAAGTGTCGGACTGGTCGGTGGTACCGCGCCAGGATAGCCCGCCCGCCGTGTGGCTCACGCTGCTCCGCAAAGGCGACTACGTAGAGATTCAGTACTCTTTCGACAACAAAGACTTCAAAATGCTACGCCTGGCCTACTTCCCGCCCACGCCCGGCCAAAAGGTGCAAATCGGCCTGATGTGCGCCGCCCCCGATGGCAAAGGCTTCCCAGTCGAATTTGAGGACTTCTCGGTGACGCCAGTTACCAGCAGTAAGTAGTTCGCCGGGCTAGCCGAGGTCAGGTGGGACCGAGAACGGCTTTGCGCTCATCGGTCAGGATGCGTGACGGTAGCTTTGAGGCTTCATTTAACAAAGCAGCAATGGTCATACGCAAACCTGTAAGCTATTGGGTGGGTGCAGCAGTAGCTACGGTGCTTGGGCTGTATGTAATAGCAGAACAGTTACTTGACGAAGATGAGATTATGCCCGTAGGAGGCCATTATTATACGGCGGCCTATGACAATGGAACCTCTCTTAACTGGTTCAAGCATGAAGGTGAGTATGGTAGCCCGCCGCTGCTGGAAAAAGTGTATACCATTGCACGTAATGATAGCTTTGTGGTAGCACGTGCTGGTAGTGACCTTTATGTGGCTTACCCAGTGCGGGCAAGTTCATGGCAGCAAGCCAACGCTCGCCGGCTTGGGCCTTTCACAAAAGCTGAACTAACTAAAACAATGCTGCGCTTAGTTGGTGATTCAACTCTCCGCCAAATGGGGAGCTACTAAGTATGTCTCTCTGCCTGATAATTGACGAAATGCACCCCACGCTGCTGCCGATGCTGGCTAGCATTGGCGTGGAGGGCGACTACCAACCCCACCTAAAAGCTGCTGACGTGGCCGCCGCCCTAGGGGCCCGGCCCTACGAAGGCCTGATGGTGCGCTCCAAAATGCAGATTACGGCTGCCCTGCTGGCCCATGGCCCGCACCTGCGCTACGTGGCCCGCGCCGGCGCCGGCGTCGATAACATCGACGTGGAGGCCCTAGGGCCGGCCGGTGTGACGTTGCTAAACGCGCCCGAAGGCAACCGCGACGCGGTGGGCGAGTTTGCGGTGGGCGCGCTGCTAGCGCTATTTCGCCACACCACCACGGCCGATGCCGAGGTGCGCCGCGGCGAGTGGCGTCGCGAGGCCAACCGGGGCGAGGAAATCGGTACCAAAACCGTGGGCCTGCTCGGCTACGGGCACATAGGCCGCTCGTTTGCGCGGCGCCTCAGCGGCTTTGGCTGCACGGTGCTGGCCCACGACCACGACCCCACCGTATTTCCCGACGGCCACGCGCAGCTGGTGCCGCTGGCCGAGCTGCAGGCGCGGGCCGACGTGCTCAGCGTCCATATCCCCTACACGCCGCCCAACGATAAGTTTGTGAATGAGGCGTTTCTGGCCGCGTTTCCTAAGCCCCTGTGGCTGCTCAATACGGCCCGCGGCGACGTGCTCGACCTGGGGGCCGTGGTGGCGGCCCTGCAAAGCGGCCAGGTGCGCGGCGCCGCCCTCGACGTGCTCGAAAACGAGAAACTTGCCACCCTCAGCCCCGAGCAGCGCGCCCGTTTCGACTACCTGGCGCAGGCGCCCAACGTGGTGCTCTCGCCCCATGTTGGCGGCTGGACGCACCAGAGCTACGTGCGCATCAACGAGGTGCTGGTAGCTAAAATTGGCAAGCTGCTGGGTAGCAACTAGCGCGCAACGGTTGCTGGTTGATAACCGAGACCTTACTGTTTTGCTCGGCTATTCACGACTAAACACTAACCGGTACACACGATTCGTTGTATCTTTGCCTGACCGAGAAGGGAGAACGGCTGGCCGCGTGCCAGCCGTTCTCTTTCTTTTTGGCCGGCACCCCACCCGCTGTGCAACTACGTTTTTTTGATTCTTATGTCGACCATCAATTATTACACCGCCGAGGGCTTACAAAGGCTGAAGGACGAGCTGCAAGACCTCAAGGTTCGGGGCCGGGCTAAGGCCGCTGAAGACCTGCGCGAAGCCCGCGACAAGGGTGACCTGAGCGAGAACGCCGAGTACGACGCCGCCAAGGACGCCCAAGGCCTGCTGGAGCTGAAAATATCGAAGCTCGAAGAAGTGGTGGGCAACGCCCGCCTGCTCGATGACTCCAATATGGACACCAGTAAAGTGCTCATCCAGAGTAAGGTAAAGCTCAAAAACCTAAAAAATAACGCCGTGCTCGACTACGTGCTGGTAGCCGAGGAAGAGGCTAACCTGGCCGCCGGCAAAATCTCCGTGAAGTCGCCCATCGGCAAGGGTCTGTTGGGCAAGGAAGTAGGCGACGTGGCCGAAATAACCGTGCCCGCCGGTAAGCTCCAGTTTGAAGTGCTCGAAGTGGGCCGCTAGGACTTTAGCCAGGCACCAGCGCAATTAAAAAAAGGCGAAGCCCAAGGGCTTCGCCTTTTTTCGTGTTTCTTCGTTTTGAGGTAGGCCAACTTATTTCCTTCCTCCGCTGCTCAGTTACCGCACTATGGCTTCCATTTTCTCGCGCATCGTGGCTGGCGAGCTACCCGCCTACAAGGCGGCCGAAGACGCCGACCACCTGGCTTTCCTCGACATCACGCCCCTGGTAGAAGGCCACACGCTCGTCATCCCCAAAAAGGAAATCGACTACATCTTCGACATGACGCCCCAGGCCCTGGCGGCGCTGCACGTGTTTGCCCAGCGCGTAGCCAAGGGTGTGCAGGCAGCCGTGCCTTGCAAGCGCATCGGCGTGGCCGTGATTGGGTTGGAGGTGCCCCACGCCCACATCCACCTGATTCCGATGAACCAGGTGAGCGACATGAACTTCGCCAACCCTAAAATCAAGGTGCCCGAGGCCCGGATGCAGGAACTGGCTGCCGCCATCGCGGCCAAGGTGCCCGGCGGCAGCGGCCTACCCGCGCCCCAGGGCCAGCCTATAGAGACGGCTGCCCCTGCCGACCCCAATGACGCTACCCTGGCCCAACTGCAGCCGATGGTGGCCGGGCTAGAGTTTATGAGCGAGAGCGACGCGCCCCTGCAAGCCGTGAGCTACGCCGCCCCCACCGGCGACCTGAGCGATGCGCAGCTGCTACAGGCCCTAGGGGAGCCCGCCGGCGCCAAGGTGCAGAAGCAGGAGCTCACCCAGTTTCTAGCTAACCACACCGCCGACCACGGCGTGCTGAACGACCCCAAGCTGGCCAACCGCTACAAGGCCCTGCAGATGTACCTGAAGCAGGAGCTCGACGGCGTGCAGGTATACCGAGTGGGCGACGGCCCTCAAATCCACGCCTACGCCCTGGGCCGCGATGCCGCCGGCCGCCTAGCGGGCTTCAAAACTGTGCTCACCGAAACCTAGGCCCCAGCCCATGGGACTATTTGATTTCTTGAAGAAACAGGCGCCCCTGCCTGAGCCGGCGGCTACGCTAGACGAGCTGTTGGTTCAGGCTGCCAGCGACCCGGCCATGCGACCAGAGCTGTACCGCCGGCTGCTGCTAGAGCCGCTGGTAGTGGTAACGGGCAATAAGCCAACTGCGGTTGAGCCCCGCCGCTTTACGGTGGAGGCGGGCGAAACCATGCACATCTCGGGCTGGGATGACGGGCGCATGCCTATTTTCACTACCGCCGAGCGCATTTTCGACAAGGGCATTGTCAAACACGAAGTGAGCATCGCGCAGCTGAAAGGCCGGGACTTGCTGGAATTATTGCGTGGTAAAACGCTGCTGCTCAATCCGTATTCCGATTACGGCAAGGAGTTACTACCCGCCGAGGTAGAGCGTATGCTGGCCGGTACCGTGCTCGATACGGGCCACACCATCACGGTGCAGAAGCAAACGAAGGTGTTGCTAGGCCAGCCAGCCGTGTATCCTACCGAGATGGTGCAGGCCCTGAGCCGCTTGCTAAGCCAGCAGCCCCGCGTGCGCGCCGCCTACCTAGGCTGGATACACGACCCAACTGCCCCCGAGCCGCCGCACTACATCATCTGCCTCGATATTGAAGGTGAGCGCCGGGCCGTGTCGCAGCAAATGGGCTACGTAGCGCAGCAGTTTTTGCAGCCCGAGGAGATTATTGATATTGTGCAAGCCGGGCAAAGCAGCCTGACCGATTACTTCTTGACTACTAAGCCATTCTACGAGCGGTAGCCTGAGCCGGCTCCTTTTCTAGCGCATACCTACTTGAAACAGATTCTTCTGAGCGCTGCCCTGCTGCTGGCGCGCCTGGCCGCCCCGGCCCAAACCATCGACCAGAATGCCGAGAAAGCCCTGGATGCTACCAAGCCGGCCACCCTGGAGGCCCACGTGCGCTACCTAGCCGACGACAAGCTGCGGGGCCGCCTACCCGGCACGCCCGGCTATCAGTTGGCCGTGGACTACGTAACCAAGCAGCTGAAAGACAATGGCGTAGCGCCGGCTGGCGAGCGCGGCGGCTACACTCAGCGCGTGCGCCTGCGTCGCGCCTTCGTCGAGCCCGGCGCGGTGCTCAGCTTGCAGCCAGCGGCGGGCGGCGCGCAGCCGCTGGCCCTAGGGTCGGCGGTTGCGGTGTACCCTAACCCCGGCCAGGCAGAGGTGCGCGTGGACCAAGCGCCGCTAGCGTTTGTGGGCTACGGCATCTCAGCTCCCGAGCTGAACTATGACGACTACGCCGGGCAGAACGTGAAGGGTAAAGTAGTGGTGGTGACGCGCCAGGCCCCCAAGCAGTTTGGCGACAACGAGCGCCAGTATTTTAGCGACGTGCGCACGGTGCTCGAAACCGCTGCCCGCCACGGCGCGGTGGGCGTGCTGCTGGCCCTGCCCCGGCCCGATGCGCACCTGCCCGATTTTGCGAAGGGCATGGTAAGCGCCCTAGGGCCCGACGGCAAGGTGGCAGTGTCGCGGAGCTACGCGGCGGGCTCGGCACAGCTGGTGGGCAGCATCAGCGTGGCCACGCTGCAAGAGCTCTTTGCCGGCGCTACCCAGGATACCGCGCAGGTGCTGAGCGCCTTGCGCGCCGGTAAGCCAGCTTCGCTGACCCTGCCGGGCCGCCTCAGTGGCAGTTATCGCTCGCGCTACCAAGATATAGACAGCTACAACGTGGTGGGCAAAATCGAGGGCTCGGACCCGCTGCTGCGCGATACCTACGTGGTGCACAGCGCCCACCTCGACCACCTAGGGGTGGGCACGCCCGTGGAGGGCGACTCCATCTTCAACGGTGCGCACGACAATGCCACGGGCGTAGCCAGCGTGCTCGAAATCAGCCGGATGTATAGCAAGCTCAAGCCTAAGCCGCGGCGCTCGGTGCTGTTTGTGCTGGTGACAGGCGAGGAAATGGGGCTGATTGGCTCGTCCTACTTCGCGCGCTTCCCTACGGTGCCGGCCGTGTCGCTAGTGGCCGACGTGAACACCGACATGCCCACCATCATCGCGCCTTTACTGAGCGTAGTAGCCCTAGGGGCCGACCACTCGTCGCTACTGGGCCAGGTGCAGACGGCTGCTCGCTACCTCAAGCTGGCCATCGAGGCCGACCCCGAGCCCACCCAAAACCGCTTCATCCGCTCCGACCAGTACAGCTTCGTGGTGCGCGGGGTGCCGGCCCTGCACATCAAGTATGGCAACCGCACCGCCGACGGGCAAAATAACCTGGCCGAAACCGTGCAGAAGTGGCGCACCCGCACCTACCACAAGCCCCAGGACAATTACGTGGGCGGCACCTTCGACTGGGCGGCTGGCGTGAAGTACGCGCAGCTTAACTTCCTCATTGGCTATCTGGTGGCCCAAAACCCCCAGCACCCTACCTGGAACAAGGGCGACTTTTTCGGAGCCCGGTTCGGGAAATAAGCAACGGTTGGGGACCTAGGGCCGGTCAAGGGCCTATAGAGCCATCCCACCATGAAAAAGCCCCTGCTGTATTTGCTGCTACTGTTGGCGAGTAGCTGCCAGAAAGACGCCACTGTGGCGCCCGATGCCGAAAAGGCGGCCGACGAAATTGAAGTTGTAACCCAAGGCCGTAGCATGAGTTGCGGAGTGGCCCAGGTGCTGGCTATCGACTCGGCCCAGGTGCGGCAGGTGCTGGGCCGGTCAACTTTTGCGCCTATCTACCTGGCCCTGAAGCTCGATACGGCCCTCTGGGTGCGCGGCAGCCGCACGCTCTATCTGCGCATTCGCAAGCCGCAGCCGAACGAGGGTGTTATCTGCACCGCCAACGGGCTGTGGTATTCGCCCTTCGTGGTCACCAACGCCCGCCTAAAGCCCGCTACCCACTAGCGGCCCGGGCTGCAACCCGGCCGCTGAATGGGGGTCTGTGCTAGCAGTCAGGGCCTAGTGCTCTGGCATTTCACCCCCTACACTTTCCTAATGGTGCGCGTTTTACTCTGCTGCCTGGCGCTACTATTGGCCGGCCCCGCCTTCGCCCTCAAGCCTAGCCCCACGTGGTGGGCCAAGCCCGACACGCTGGGCCTGAAATACCAACAGCTAGAGTTGACCACGCCCGACCACGTGAAGCTGGTGGCGTGGCTAATTGAGCCCGCCGCCACGGCCCCCAGCCAGCATACCACCATGGTAGTAGCCGGCGGCGATGCCTTCAATATGTCGGGCAGCATCTACACGGCGTGGGCGCTGGCCGAGGCTGGCTACCGCTCGCTGCTGTTCGACTACCGCGGCTTCGGCCACAGCCAGGCTTTCGCCATCAACGAGCAATACCTCTACTACCCCGAGTTTGCAACTGACTTGCGCACGGCGCTGGCAGCTGCGCGGCGCCTGGCCCCGCGCGATAAAGTTGGCCTCATGGGCATGTCGATGGGCGGCATTGTGGCCTCGCAAGTAGCCGCCACCGACCACGCCGCCTTCCTGATAACCGATGGCTACCCCGGCAACCTACCGGGCATCGTGGCTTACCAAAAAGCGGCCAATAACAAGACCGTTATGCTGCCGGCCGAAGCCGCCACCTACCCCCGCGTAGCCACCCAAGTCGCTTGTCCGTGGCTCCTCATTGCCGGTACCCAAGACAAAAAAGTGCCCTTGGCCGACTCGGCGGCCGTAGTGAAAGCTGCCCGCCGCAGCCAGCGTCGCCAGCTACTAGCCGTAGATTGCGACCACATGGGCGCGCAGCAAAAACTCACGGAAAAAGTCTTTGCCGAAGGCTACGTGCGGGCCATCGGGCGCTTTCTAGCGGGCGGTAAGGCCTAGGGCAGGGCTGGCCATTGCTACTGCCCGCCGCCCGCTTGACTTTGCAGGCGGGCAGCGGTAGCGAAAGCTAGCCTAGGCCAGTGCCACCCAAAAAAACAGGCTGGTCAAGTAAAGCCAAAATAGGGAAAACAGGAGGTGCACGCCCGTTTCGAAGCGTTTGCCGCGCCACAAGTCGGCCGAATAGCCAAAAAACTGCACCAGTAGCCGCGCCAGCCAGAACACCCCTAGGCCCAACGCCACCCGGTGGCCGAGGCGAGTTGCCAGCAGGTCAGTGGCCGACGTTGCGCACAGCAGCCCCATGAGCAAGACCATGAAAGCCACGAAAAACGTGTGCACGTACATAATCTGCCGGCTCAGCAGGCTCAACGGCGCTAGCTCGCGCCGCCAGCCAAAGTAGCGCGGAAATGCCGCGTGCAGAACCGCCAGCGCTATCAAAAGCACGCCAACTACCTCAAGCTGCCTAGTCAGCATTGCGGCGCAGAATAAAGGCGGAGATGAACGGCGTGACCTTAATTTCCTGCGTTAGCTGCAGGCCCGCCGCTTGGAAAGTGCGCAGCCAGCTCGCGTGCGAATGAAAATGCAGAAAGCCAATGGTATAGGCTAGAAAGTTGGCGGTATCGCGCAAGTGCTCTACTACTATGATGGGCGCCCCTGGCTGCACTACCCGGCCCACCTCGCGCAGGCAAGCGGCTCGTTCTTCGTCGTCGCGAATTTCATGCATGGATAAAAACGCTACCGCTGCCTCGGCCCAGCCGGTGGGCAAGGGCAAGTTCGTAGCGCTCACGGCCAGCGTGCCAGGCCAAGGCGGCAAGGCGGCCCGCGCCCGCTTGATGGATACCTCCGTGTGCCGGGCCGGGTCATAAAAATCCAGCGCTTGCACCTGGGCAGCGGGGTAGCGCTGCTGAAGCAAGGCGCTCACCTCGTCGAAGCCAGCTTGCACGGTGAGTAGAATGGCGGGTATAGGGGGGAGTAGGCCGGCCGGTAGCCAGCTTAGGCGGTACAGGTCCGATTTGTCATAGACGTAGCCCGTAACGGCTAGCGACCCCAGCACTGGCGCAGCCCCTAGGGCCAGCGCGCCGTACCAAGCAGGCCGCAGGCGCTTGGGCACGCGCCGCGCTGCTGCCAGGCCAACTGCTCCAGCTAGCGCCGCCAGCGCGTAAAAATGCCAGTTGAAGCGCACCACATTGCGCAGGCCTTGCCACGGGGCTCTCACGGTTGCCATTGTTCGATGCGGCCTTTTTGCCAATGATACGGAATGTCGTGCACGGCAAAAGCACTGGCTAGCTGCATCTCGCTGAATGGCAGCTGTTTCAGAAAGCCGATGTGCGCGGCCGCTACTTCCACTGGCTGCGGCTGCCAGTGCTCGCGCACCCCCTCAATGAGTAGCACCTGCTGCGTGGCGGCGTCGTAGCTAAACGTGAAGGGTAGGGGCCCGGCAAAGCGCCTGGCCTGTTGCCAGGTGTCAAAGGGCGAGTGAGTTGGCAGTTGAACCGTCCCGGCAGGCTGCTGAATTTCTACTCGCAAATCAGCCCGCTGGGAGGTAACGGTAGTTGCGGTGCCCTGCCGCCGGTGCTCAATATCGACCGTGTGATAGCGGTAGTGGGTGAGTAGGTTGCCCGCCAGGGTCATCAACTGCCGGTCGGTTTCGGAGCGCAAAATATAGAGCCCGCGCAGGCGGCGGCCGGCCGCCGTGGTGTAGCGCACAAACACGCGGTAACCAATCAAGTAAAAGTCGCGCCCCAGCCAGGCCGGCCAGCCTTGCGGGCGCAGGCTGCGCGTTTGCACCAGCGCCACGGCCACGAAGCCCCACTGCTGCCAGGCGTCGGCCACCAGGCAAGGCGGTAGCAGCGGGCCCAGCTCGGTCACGGGCACGGCGTAGGTGAGTACCAGCGACTGGTCGAAGAAGGCTTCGACGGCAAATGGATGTGACTTTAGGTACGACAGCATGGCTATCAGCGACGTGCGGCGGGCTGGGCTCGAAATTCTCGCCAGTAAATAAAGAGCATAAACAAGCCAGCAAAAACGGCATTCAGCCGGCCCCACAGCAGCAGGTCGGGCGCCAGCACGGCTTCCAGCGCATTCATGCTGCCAATGAGCACCAGCTGCACCACGGCGCACCAGCGGCGGTAGCGCCCGCTCAGCACCCACACCCCTAGGGCAATTTCGCCTAGCCCGATGGCAATGGTGAGCGGCCGGGCGTAGCTGGCCCCCAGAATGCGCGCCACGATAAGCATATGCCGCGGCACTAGATTCAATACCTTAGCTAGCAAGCCATTGGCCAGCCAAACCAGCGCAATGAGTATGCGGGTAGCGCGAAGAAACCAGCGGCTCGACATGCTGATAGGAGGCTGTTCAGATTTACCGCCCGCTGCCTACCTGGCTTTGCAGACGGACCTGCACGTCGGGCGCCAGCGCGCTCAGGATGTCGAGGCCGGTGGCGGCTTCGATTTCGTCGATGGACGTCAGGTACTGCTCCCAGCTGGGGTTGATGCTGTCGTCGTTGGGCGTGTCGAGGGCGAGGAGGCGGGCCTGGCCGGCGGCAATGCGCGCCAGGTCGTTGTTGCCCTCGGGCAGCAGCACCACTACTTTCCAGATGCGGGCGGGCACCGACACGCGGCCCTGGTCGATGGTGCTGGCGGGGCCATTTTTGCCGGTGCCGCCGCGGCCGTAGCTGCCCATCACCACGTAAGCTTCTTGGCCTTTAGTTACCTGGGCGCGGGTATATTCTTCGAGGTGGGCCCAGGTTTGCTGGTTGTTTTTGGGCGCTTGGGGCACCATGTTGCTCATTAAGAAAGTGGCCGAGTTATCGTCTAGGCTGGCCGTGCGGTCGCCGCTGGGGCAGTTGTGGCCCTTGTCAAAGCCCGAGCCCGAGTAGCTCTGGGGCGTTACTTGGTAGAACTGACGCGGCAGGCCGGGGTCGGCGCGGAAGTCATCTTGCCGCGGGGCTGCTTTGGTGAGGTCGGTGCGGCCCACGTGCCAGCTCGTCCACACCGGAATGCCGCGCTGAGCGTTGTAGCCGGTAGCAAATTGCGGGCGCACTAGCAGGTAGTTGGTGGCGCTATTGGGGTCCGACACGGCGCCGCTGGGATTGCCCAGCAGTAGGTTGCTGTTGTCGCCGGCTATGCTGGCGGTGCCCGTCTGGCGCGGCGCGGATGTGGTAGTGGAAGCCGCGTTGCCGCGGGTTTTGAAGTAGTCGTCGCTGCTGCCTTGGGGCGCCGTGGTGGGCCTAGGGCTGGCGCTGCCCGGCACGGCCACCACCGGGCCGCTGGCGGTTTGCAGGCTGATGTCGTCGAGGTTGAGGCGGCCCTTGCCGGCGTCGGTCTTGCGGATTTCCAGGCGCAGCGGCTCGGTGGCCAGTCCCGCGAATAGCGATGAGCGCAAATTGGGCCCGCTGGCGGTTTGGGGCAGGCCCTGGCGGCGCCAGCTGCGGCCGTGGTCGCGGCTCACCCACAGCTCCCAGGTGCTGGGCGCATCCTGGCCATAGGCGGCCGAGAGCACCGTGATACGCCGCACCCCGGCCGGCGCGTCGAACTGCATGGTGAGGCGGCCGCCGGTGCGCAGGCGGGCGGCGTGCTCGCCATCCTTGTGGTCTTGCTCGGTGCTGCCCACCAGCGCCTCCGTAAACTGCCAGGGGCCGGTGCCCAGGTCCACGGTGCCGGGCTCGTAAGCGCCTTTGCTGCCGCGCTCGAAGGTTTCGGGAAAGGCCGCGGCCGCCTGGGTGGGGCTGGCCGCCGTGGTTTGGGTAGTGGCCGAAGGCGAGGAGCAGGCCAGCAGCCCGAGGGCCGCCAGCAGCGGAAACGAGGAGCGCATGAGCAGAAAGCAGAAAAAGCTCTGCAAGGTAGCTACGCCCACCCCGCCCTAGGGTGCGCTAGCTGGCCGAAGCCGGCGCAATTTCGGCGGGCACGGGCTGGTCGCTAGCGGGCGTGTTAGGCCTGATGATGAGGCTGCTGCCGCGCTGCTGCGTAAAGAGGCGGTAGGCCCAATTGGTAGCTACTACCAGCTTGTTGCGGAAGCCTGAGAGGTAAAATAGGTGCACCGTGACCCAAGCGCTCCAGGCCGCGAAGCCACTCAGAAACAGGTGACCAGGCAAGTCGGCCACGGCGAGGCCCCGGCCCACAATGGCCAGCGTGCCCTTGTCGAGGTACTCGAAGGGCTGCCAGGCCTCGCCGCGTAGCTCGCGCTGCAGGTTTTGCCCTAGGGCCGAACCTTGCTGAATAGCCGGCGACGCCACCTGCGGGTGGCCCTTGGGGTAGTCCGTAGTCTTCATCAGGGCAATGTCGCCGAGGGCAAATACGTCTTGGCAGCCCAGCACCATATTAAAATGGTTGACCAGGTAACGGCCTTTTTCTATTTTGTCGTCGGGCAGGCCGGGCAGGGTAGCGCCCTTCACCCCGGCTGACCACACCAGCGTGCGCGCCGCAATGGTTTCGCCGTCTTTGAAGGTAACTGTCTGCCCGTCATAGCTATCTACCAGCTTTTTAAGCTTAATATCTACGCCCATCTCGCGCAAATACTCGTCAGCATGGTGGCTGGCTTTTTCCGACATGGGCGGCAGCACCCGGTCGAGGCCATCGACCAGCGTGATGCTCATCTGCCCGAAGTCAAGGTCGGGGAAGTAGCTCGGCAGCGTGTGGCGGCGCATCTGGGCCAGCGAGGCGGCTACCTCTACGCCCGTGGGCCCGGCCCCGGCTACTACGAAGCTCAGCAGGCGCCGCCGCTCGGCCGGGTCGCGGGCCAGGGTGGCTTCCTCCAAGGTGCGCAGCAGGTGGTTGCGCAGCTCTACGGCCTCGCCAATGTCTTTGAGCCCTAGGGCTTTCTCTTCAATTTCTTTATTGCCAAAAAAGTTGGACGCTGTGCCCGTGGCTATTACCAGGTAGTCGTAGGTGAGGTCGCCGATGGGGGTGTGCACCACCTTGGCCGCCGGGTCGAAGCCGTTGACCGTGACCCCGCGAAAGTAAAAATCGGCATGGTCGGCAAAGAGCTGCCGCAGCGGCTCGCCCACCGATTCGGCTTCCAGCTCGGCCGTGGCTACCTGGTAGAGCAAGGGCCAGAACCCGAAGTAGTTGGTTTTGCTCAGCATCACTACCTGAAACTGTTTGGCGGGCAGGTTCTTGGTCAGGTTTACGCCCGCAAAGCCGCCGCCCACAATCACTACGCGGGGCTTCTGCGTGTCAGGAATATTGAGCGTCAGTTGGTCGGTAGTCAGCATAGCCTAAGGAGTTAGTTCGGCTCGGCTATACGGGAAACCGGCGCCTACTGCCAAGCAACAGGCGCAGATGATACGGGTAAGTGCAAATGAAAGGCGGTCATGCTGAGCGCAGCCGAAGCATCTCTGCTGCGTTAGTAATCCCAACGCCTAGGGTTAGTTACGCGGTAGAGATGCTTCGGCTGCGCTCAGCATGACCGCCTGATTTTTCTTTTCAGCCACTAGTAACCGCCTAGCTTCTGGCGCAGCGCGGGGGGGAGGGTGGGGCCAGCGGCGGCCAGCAGGGCGGCTACGCCGGCGTCGCTCAGCAGCAACTGGAGCAGGCGGGCGACGGGTTTTGGCGGGAGCTGGTCGGTGGCTTCGAAGGCGCGGTACTGGCGCTTGCGCAAACCCAGCAGCGCGGCGGCCTCGGCCGTGCGTAGGCCTAGGGCCTGGCGGCGAGCACGCAGGGCGGCACGGCCCAGGCCCTGGCGCTCGCGCCAGAGCTGGTGCAGGCGCTCGTGCATCTGGTGGTCTTGCTCGTCGGTCACGAAGCGCTCGCCGGTTTCGTCGCACTCCCAGGCCGGGCCCTCCACCGCAAACTGCTCGCCGCGCAGGGTGTAAGTGGCGGGCTCGCTGGCCACGAGGCGCATGGGTTGGCCGTTGTTAGGACTGAGCATGGTCGTACACGCGTTGGAAGTCGGCGCTGTAGGTTGAAGGAAACAGGAAATGCAGCGGGAACTCGGGTGGATGGAACGAGACGCACACCGGCGAGGCCTCGTGCACGCCCAGTTGCACCTTCACGTAGGCCGGGCGCTGGCGCTTGCCGGCGCGCCCCACCAGCACCCCAAACACCCACAGCCAGCGCCGGGCGGCGGCCGCTCGCGGGTTTTCGGGCGTCAGCCGCTGGCAGGCTTGCTCGGGCTCTAGGGCTAGAATGTAGTGCAGGCGCTCGTCGCGGCGCAGCTTCAGGGTGGATAGCGCCTCTACGTTCTTGGGTCGGTCGTCGCGAAATAGCAAGGGCGGCTCGTCCAGGCGCATCAGCGCGTGCAGTTGCCGCAGAAACTCCTCAGTTTCGGGCAGGGTGGGTGGGAGCATAGGTATGCGGGCTAATAAAGCAAGTCTTGCCCCGCTCCCTTACGCAAATAAGGGAGGCGGGGCAAGGCCGAACGTTTGCTTTCGTCAGGCCGCTCTCTGCTCAGGGAGGGCCTAGGGCAGCTTACGCTTGCCGGTCGCCGCTCGTGAAGCCCAGCATCCAGCCGGGGTATTCTGGCGTCAGCTCGCTCACTTCGGCCAGCTGCTGCAGCTCCTCGGCAGTGAACTGCACGTCCACGGCCGTCAGGTTGTCATCGAGTTGCGTCATCTTGCTGGCTCCGATGATGACGGAGCTTACCACCGGCTGGTGCAGCAGCCAGGCCAGGGCCAGGGCGGCCACGCTACTGCCCTTGGCCTCAGCCATCGGGCGCAGCTTATCCACGATGTCGAAGGCCCGCTCCTTGTTCACGGGCGGGAAGTCAAACTTGCTGCGGCGGCCGCCGGCCGCCTCCACATTTTCGCGGGTGTACTTGCCCGAGAGCAAACCCCCGGCCAAGGGGCTCCATACCATCAGGCCCAGCTTTTGGTTCTGCAGCAGCGGCACCAGCTCGCGCTCCAGGTCACGGCCAGCCAGGGTGTAGTAAGCTTGCAAGCTCTGGTAGCGGCTCAGGTGCTCGCGCTCCGATACCCCAAGGGCCGCCATTAGCTGCCAGGCCGCCACGTTGCTCGCCCCGATGTAGCGCACCTTGCCCTGGCGCACCAAGTCGTCGAGGGCGCGCAGGGTTTCCTCCCAGGGCGTCAGCGGGTCGAAGCTATGGGTTTGGTAGAGGTCGATGTAGTCGGTTTGCAGGCGCTTGAGGCTGGCTTCCACCTGCTGCATGATGTGCTTGCGCGTCAGGCCCGCGTCGTTGGGGCCGTCGCCCATCTTGCCGCGCACCTTGGTGGCTAGCACTAGCTCGTCGCGGCTCACGCCTAGGTTGCGGATGGCCTGCCCGGTTACTTCCTCCGACTGCCCCTCGGTGTACACGTTGGCCGTGTCGATGAAGTTGATGCCCGCGTCGAGCGAGCGTTTGAGCAAGGCGTCGGCCCCGGCCTGGTCAACCCCGTTGATGGCCTCGAAGCGCCCGCCCTTGCCAGTGCCAAAGGTCATGGTGCCCAGGCACAGTTCCGAAACTTTAAGGCCCGTAGTGCCCAGCAAATTGTATTTCATGGTGGAAAAGGAGAGGTTGCGTGTTGCTGTAGAAGTGGAGGCTAGGCAGGATTGTTTGAGAAAATGGGCAGTGTGCAGCACCAGAGGGCACGAAAAAGCCCCACCAAGGGTAGGGCTTTTTAAGAAGTATCAGAAAGTGACCGGATGGGCTGCGTCCCACGCGCGCATCAGCTTTTTATTGCTGGCCATGGCGGCCAGCAGACGCTGGTAGTGGCGCAGCACTTCATCGAAGGTGAAGGCGTGGCTATAACTGTCTTTGAGCCATTTTCAGCCAGATTAATAGCCGCAGTTAAGATTCCCTCAGGCTGTTAGACTAGCTGCTACTTCAGGCATTTCATCGTATGTGCGGCCTTGTAGTAGCCGGCCAGTAGCCTTTTTATTGCGACCTCCCCACTGCTTAAAGAAAAAAGCCACGCCGGCTTGCTCACATTGCCGTTGAATATCTAATACCCACTCCTCACGCATGGGGCGGGCTTTCGCCCCAGATTCGCCTCCGACAATGACCCAATGAATGCCGGTTAAATTAAGGTTGGGTAATGGGCCAAGCAGGGGTTCCAACGATAGAAAACGCACCTGGGCCGGAGTGCGCCGCAGGTGGTCAATACGGCCCGTTACTTTTTGGTTTTCCACAGAAACGCCCATCCAGACATTGCCCGGCCAGGGAAGCTGTTGGCTGTACTGTTCTAGCAACTCGCCCCGCTTGGTCAATACCTGAAAAGTGTGTCGAGCGCAATCATGCATGACGTGGAATACTCGTTGAATGAAGGAAAGTGGAATGTCTGAGTGAAATAAGTCGCTCATGGAGTTAACAAACACCTTTCGCGGAGACTTCCATCCGTAAGGACGAGTTAGCTCGTCTTCGTGGATAGCTATCTGGAACCCGGCAGCATACTTAGGTACGCCCATTGCTACGAGGCGCTTAGCCATTACTTCAGCGTAGCAATACTTGCAGCCTGCCGAAAGCTTAGTACAGCCTGTAGTAGGGTTCCAGGTCATTTCAGTCCACTCGATGCTTGACTGGGACATAACTTAAGAGGTTAAGGCAAAGCGAATGTTTCGGTCGGCATTCGTCAGGTAAAAAGCACCCTTACGAATAGGTTGGCCATCAGGGGCCCATATTTTTAGGCGACCAGTGGTGGCTAACACCCGTAGTACATCAGCGGTGTGTTTAGGTAAGAAATCTTCGACTAAGCCAAATTCCAGCAGGTCTTCGTTGGTGCGGCTGTCGGCGGCGGCTAAATAAGCTTCGACTCGTGCGGAGTAATTGGTTAACTCGCCTGGCTTGAACAGCGTGAATGTTTGCTCGACCCGGTGACCGGAACCAGCCGCTGGGTCTTGATTCCACTGCGTTTCCAGCATAGCTTGTAAGCCCTTGCGGCTTGACGTAAAGTAAAATAGCGAATATGTGTTGTGCTTAGTGGTTTCGAGAGTGAAGCGCGAAGAATAACTGATTTGCAGGCGAGCCTTAAGTCGGTGCCGGAACTGATTAATAAAATCGTGCACATTAGCGAAGCGTGGCAAAGCTTCTGGAAATAGTTCTTTGAGCCACTGCTGAAGCGCTTTACCTCCTTCAAAATCCTCATGGTAGGCTTTGGTAGCGAAGCGAAACATCATTTCAGCTGGCAGAAACAGTAGGACCTCGGAATGACCCCCAGCCAATGCCGCCCGTAAATCCTCAATGCTAATGTCCTTATAGCCCCAAGGGTCGATAAACAACAGCGCTTTTTCTTGAAAGGGCGGTAACTGTTGTACCCGGTCAATAACCCTAGCCATTGCTTCGGCACAAGGCAGCGCAAAATACTGTATAGTAATGCGCTCCAAGCCATTAGGGGCCAAGGCAAAGGGGATTGCCTGCACCCGTTCACGTACTCGGTCAATCTTGCGATGACCCTTTTCAACGTCCGACATACCGGCGTCATTAAGTACGTAACGTATATTCAGAGTTTCGGAGGGGTACTCTTTGAAATAGCGTAATACGCGCTGTGGTCCCGCCAGAGCGCTACCTTGTCGCCCGTCGGCATATTCGCCCTCTCCGCACATCAAGTCGTATACGTGCACCTTGCGCACGACTGAGGCTTTTCCTAGGATATTTAAATACACACCTAGGTAATAGGTGAACACTTCTACTTTGGCAGTTGAATGCTCGGCCAGCGTTTGACGAGTTGACTGATTAGCCTTGCTCATGAATGGCAAATGTACACTTATTTAGTAAATAGTATTTTGCTAAAAAAAATAGTTTTGTGGCGTAATAGTAATTGATTGTCAGAAATAATATAGTATTAGGCGCGCTGCGCCCCGCTCACGCATCAACTTTTCGGTGCTGTTTAGGACGGCCAGTAGGCGCTGGTAGTAGCGCACCTTAGCAAACATCAAGGCGCAGCCATAGCAGCCCTTCGACTACTTCTTGGCCGGTTGGTAGATGCCAATAAAGAGTCCTTTACGGCAAGCGAACGTCAGATAAGTATAACGTTCCTCTTTCCATTAGTGCCCTAGGACTTCTAGGGTGTGTCTGAGAATAAGTGCTTGAGCAAGCGCTTGATGCAGGCTAGGCGCACCATATCGAGGTACGCATCGGCCAGTTTCTCAAAGCGCGTAGCCAGGCGCCGGTGCTCCTTTAGCCA
>Ga0160427_10000062_pt1 | contig 97048 bp, 81 predicted proteins | sample SolpanmetagenomL_FD_108194 | JGI IMG/M metagenome (GOLD analysis project Ga0160427, IMG submission 108194) | Solar panel surface microbial communities from Lawrence Berkeley National Laboratory, California, USA - L | ecosystem: Engineered > Built environment > Solar panel > Unclassified ...
GCCCTAGGGCACGAGTTCACGTTTGACTTGCACGGCCCGGCTGGCGTGGTGCCGGGCCTGCAGCTGGCCGTACCGGGGTTCCACAACGTCGAGAACATGCTGGCTGCCGCGGCCGCCGCGCAGCTTTTTGGCGTGAGCAATGCCCAGCTGCCAGCAGCCGTAGCCGCCTACCGCGGCGTGAAGCGCCGGTTTGAGTTTGTGGCCACGACGCCCACCAAGGTATACGTGGATGACTACGCCCACCACCCGCGCGAGATAGAAGCATTTTTGCGTTCGCTGCGGGCGCTGTATCCGGGCAAGCGGCTGCGCGTCATTTTTCAACCGCATTTATTTACCCGCACGCGTGATTTTGCCGAAGGGTTTTCGCAGAGTTTAAGCTTAGCCGACGAGGTAGTATTACTGGCTATTTATCCGGCCCGGGAAAAGCCGCTGCCAGGTATTGCTTCCGAAATGTTATTAGACAAAATAACTGTTGCTAAATCGCTGCAAACCAAAGAGGAAGTATTGGTTAATGCAAAAAATAACGCTACATTTGACGTATTAGCAACCGTAGGTGCGGGGGATATTGATACGTTGGTGCCACAGCTAAAAAAAATAGTGGAGCAGCAATAATTGATAAGTATTGCGTGCTGCACTAAAGATATTTTTTTAAATAGCTACTGCGCTGTTTTCAGCGGGCGTCTTAATTCTTTTAGTTGTATTTGCTTAACCAGCTAGTGTAATTAAAAATAAACCCGGAATAAAGCACGGTGCGTAACCGTTGAAATCGCGCATAAATAAATATAACCTGTTTTAGTGCAAAAAAACCGCACTAATAATTTTAGAGCATTGCCCAGGCCACTCTGTTAAAGCTGGCTTCCCTAACATGGATAAAACCGTTCGTAACCTGCTCGTCGCTGTAGCCTGCCTGCTGGCCCTAGGGGCCATGGTGGCCTTCGCAGTAATGCGGCAGGCGCGGAAGCCGGTATCGACTATTGTGGTCAATATCGCCAACGATTTAAACACTTATTTCATCAGCGAGCGGGGCGTTACGGCGCTGCTTACGGAAGGCGGCAAGCAGCCCGTGCTGGGTACTGTGCCCGAGGGCCCGCGCCTGCGCCAACTGGAGGCTCGCCTCAAGGCGCACCCCTTCGTGCGCGACGCCCAGGTGTACCGCGACCTGGCGGGCAACCTGCACGCCGACGTGCACCAAAACCGTCCCATCGCACGCCTCGTACACCCCGACGACCGCCTTGACAGCTACATCGATGCCGCTGGCAAGCGGCTGCCCCTCTCGCCGCTCTACACGGCGCGCGTGGCTACCGTGAGCCGCACGGGTGGCGGGGCCTTACCTAACAGTTTTTTTCAGGATAGTGTGGGACGTGGGTACCTGGAGTTTTTGCGCTACGTAGATGAGCACCCGTTCTGGCGAGCTCAGGTAGCGGAGGTTTTTGTGGAGCCCGGTGGGAAGCTAAGTTTTACGCAACAGGTCGGCGACCAACGCGTAGAGTTTGGGCCACCCGATGATATTTCTGGAAAATTCGCTAAGTTGATGGTATTTTACCGTCAAATTCCATCGGTTTTGGGCTGGGATACCTACCACCGGGTAAATGTGGAATACCAAAACCAGATAATTTGTGAGTGAAAATCGCTTACAAATCCCCTTCTTCTTTTTAATATAAACAGCTAATATAATTAGCTTTCGTTCTTTCACTGCCCGCCTCGACCTCATGGAACAAGATAAAATCGTTGTCGGCCTCGACATTGGCACTACAAAAATTTGCGCCCTGGTGGGCCGGAAAAACGAGTATGGCAAACTCGAAATTCTGGGTATGGGTAAAGCCACGTCGGAGGGCGTGCAGCGAGGCGTGGTACTCAACATCGACAAGACTGTAGATGCTATTCGGCGCGCCATTCGGCAGGCCGAAGAGCAGTCGGGCATTGATATTGGTGTGGTAAACGTGGGCATCGCCGGCCAGCACATCAAGAGCTTGCAGCACAACGGCAGCATCACGCGGCCCAACAGCGACAGCGAGATTACGCAGGACGACGTGAACCGCCTCACGGGCGACATGTACCGCCTCGTGACTCCGCCCGGTTCGCAAATCATTCACGTGATGCCTCAGGACTATAAAGTAGACTTTGAAGGCGGCGTAACCGACCCCATCGGGATGGCCGGGGTGCGTCTGGAAGGCAACTTCCACATCATCACGGCGCAGAGCGCGGCCATTAACAACATCAACAAGTGCGTAACGCGCGCTGGGCTGGCTATTGCCGACCTCATCCTGGAGCCGCTGGCTTCGAGTGTATCGGTGCTGAGCGATGAGGAGAAGGAAGCGGGTGTGGCGCTCATCGACATCGGCGGCGGCACCACCGACTTGGCGGTGTTCAAGGACGGCGTAATCCGGCACGCGGCGGTGCTGCCGTTCGGCGGCAACATCATCACCCAGGATATTCGCCAGGGCTGCAATGTGACGCCCAACCAGGCCGAGCAGTTGAAAGTGAAGTTTGGCAAAGCCATTGCCGAGGAAGCCAGCGATTACGAAATCGTAAGCATCCCGGGCCTGCCCAACCGGCCGCCCAAGGAGGTGTCGCTCAAGAACCTGGCGCACATCATCGAGGCGCGCATGTCGGAAATCGTAGAGCTGGTGTATGCCGAAATCTATCGCATGGGCCTGCACGACAAACTCGCGGCGGGCATCGTGCTGACGGGTGGCGGCGCGCAACTGCAAAACCTGGAGCAGCTGACCGAATACCTCACCGGCCTCGACACGCGCATCGGCTACCCCAACCAGCACTTGGGCAAGGGCAAGATTGAAGCAGTGAAGTCGCCGATGCACGCCACGGGCGTGGGCCTGGTGCTGGCCGGCTACCAAACCGCCGCCGACGAGCGCTTGGCGCGCCCCGGCTACGGCGAGGAAGAGCCTGCCCTCTACGCCTACCAGGCCCCCACGCCGATAGCGGCGCCGGTGGTGCCCACCTTTATGGCGCCCGCCCCGGTGGCCCCAGCTCCCGCCCCGGCCCCGGCCGAGCCGGAGGCTCCGAAGGCTCCGAAGGGCCCTAGCAAGTTCGGCAGCTACCTCAAGGGCATGACCGACAAGCTCAAGGGTATTTTAATTGATGATTTCGACGATAAGCAATATTAGTACAATGGCTGACTGAGTGAATGGAGGAATGACTGAAGGAGTTAAGCGGCGCGGTGCCGCGGCAAGACTCGGCAAGCATTCACCCATTCGCCTATTCGCCCATTCACCCATTGACACTTTATGAATTTTACTTTCGACATACCGACCCAAAGCCGCTCGATTATTAAGGTAGTCGGGGTAGGCGGAGGGGGCTCCAACGCCGTGAAGCACATGCACAAGCAGGGCATCAAGGACGTGGAGTTTATAATCTGTAATACCGACCGGCAAGCGCTGGAAAGCTCCACCGTGCCCAACAAGCTCCAGATTGGGGTAGACCTCACGGAGGGCCTAGGGGCGGGTGCTAAGCCCGAGCGGGGCCGGCAGGCCGCCCTGGAAAGCCGCGAGCAAATCCGCGAGTTGCTGAATAACGGCACCAAGATGCTATTTATCACGGCGGGCATGGGCGGCGGCACGGGCACCGGCGCGGCCCCGGTTATTGCGCAAGTAGCGCAGGAGCTGAACATTCTGACCGTCGGCATCGTGACGGCGCCGTTCTTGTTTGAAGGCAAGAAGAAGCGCGAGCAGGCCGAGCAAGGCATCCGCGAGTTGAGCGAACACTGCGACACAGTGCTTGTCATTCTCAACGACAAGCTGCGCCAGCTCTACGGCAACCTGCCGATGGGCCAGGCGTTCGCCAAGGCCGATTCGGTACTGACCACGGCAGCGAAGTCGATTGCTGAAATCATTACGGTGACCAGCGACATCAACGTGGACTTCGAAGACGTGAAAACGGTGATGAAGGACTCGGGGGCTGCCGTCATGGGTAGCTCCATTACGGAAGGCGAAAACCGCGCCCGCCGTGCTGCCGAGGAGGCCCTCAGCTCGCCGCTGCTCAACAATACCGACATTCGGGGCGCGCAGCGCATCCTGCTCAGCATCATGTCGGGCGACCAGGCCGAGCTGGAAATGGACGAGCTGTCGGAAATCACGGAGTACATCCAGCACAAAGCCGGTGAAGAGGCCGAGGTGATTTTCGGCCACGGCACCGACGAGACCCTAGGTCAGAGCATCCGCGTAACGGTTATTGCTACGGGCTTTGCCCGGGAGGCGCACACCATTGGCGCCAACGGGCCCCGCCCCGAGCCGGTGGCTGAAACGCCCGCCGCGCCGGTGGTAGAGCCCCAAATCAACATTTTCGACAAGGAGCGGCAAGAAGCCCCGGCGCCGCTGGTGCCCACCTTCACGAAGCCGGTAGCACCCGAGCCGGCCCGCGTAGTGCACGACATCAACGGCCCGGCCGCGCCCACTACGCAAACCGGCCTGACGGGCCAGCCCATTACGGCCCCCGGCGAGCCGGTACTGCTACCCAACAACCAAGTAGCCAGCCCACAGCCTGCCGCGGCCAGCACGCCCGCGCCAGCTACGGTGCGCCCGCGCCCGGTGCTGCCGCCCGCTCAGATGGAAGAGCGCCAGCGCCGCTTGCAGCAACTGAGCCAAGGGCTCACGCCCGAAAGCACGGCGCACCTCGATACGCCGGCCTACCTGCGCCGCGGCCAGAAGCTCGACCCCGTGACGCCCAGCAGCGCGCAAAACATCTCGCGCTTCAACTTGAGCGACGACAACGAGCTGCTCGGCGACAACCGCTTCCTGCACGATAACGTGGACTAAAAATTGCGTTGCAGGCACAGAAAAGCGCCCTACTCACTGAGGTAAGTAGGGCGCTTTTCTGTGCCTGTATTAAGCAGCAACAGCAGCCAGCGCAAAGCCTCACTCAGTGGCAACAGCGGGGCGTGCCGAGGTAGGCGCATAGTTCAAGCGAACTCGAAGCTGCTCAAGGGGAGCTTCCAGGAAATGCCAGGAAGCAGCACTCAGGCCAATGACTAACGGAGTGAGAACAAGTACAGTAGGGAGCGGCTGTAGCCATAACTGCCGCCATGCTGTTGCGTGAGGCTGACTAGCAGGAATGAGATGAAAAATTAACCGCTGATAAAATACGGGCAGCATCAGGTGAAATAGATACAAGCCATAGCTACGTTGCCCTAGCCATTGCGCTAGCGGGTAAGCTAACCAGCGAGCCAGGGGTGGGCTGCCCATTAACCAGCGTAGTGTTAGGTAGCCCGCACCCGCGCCCATCGTGGGGTATATCACTATCCAGATAGGTTCGCCAAAGTTGAACGCGCGAGTGCTATACCAAAAGCCAGCCCAAGCTACCCAGGCCAAGGCCGCTGGCCAGCCAGGCCAGGGCGCACCAGTGCCTGCCGGAGCAGCGGTGATGTGTAACCGTAGCAGTGCCCCCATGGCGAACAAATCAAGGCAGCCAGGGAGCAGCACTGTGGCAAATGTTGGAGCTGCTGGGGTAAGGTATACGACCGCATAGGCCCTGTAAGCAATGCCTCCCGCCACGAGCAGCCACAGACCGGTTGTCCGCTGCCGAAATATTCCCAGCAGTAGCGGCCATACCATATAAAACTGCTCCTCTACCGCCATCGACCAATAGTGCCCGACTCCCTCGGGCCAGTGTTCCAGTCGAAAGCACAGTATGTTAGACAAGGGCAGAATAAACCACCACGGATACTGATGTAGTGTAACAAGGGGAAGGAGGGCCCCTAGGGCCAAGGCTGCATAATACGGGGGAATGATGCGCAAAAAACGCCGGCTATAAAAAACCCCGAGTCGTCGTTGCCAACTAGTTGTGCCGCCCCAGTAAATCTGATTTTTCCAGAGAATACCTGAAATCAGGTAGCCACTTAATACAAAAAGCGGCAGGCGGCCTATTTCTCCTAGCGGAAAAGCTACGAGGGCCCAATGGTGCAGCGCTACCAACCCCACCGCTACTGCGCGCAACCCCATTAATTCGGGCTGGTAGCGTAAGGCTGTATGTGGAGTAGAAAAAAGTGGCATACCGGAAATCGCCTGCAAAATACGCCGCTATTTGCTGACTAGTGCGGGTCCGCGAAGCGCTTGTCGGCGATGAAGGCCGAGTCGGTTAGGGTTTTGAGAAAGGCGATGACCTGCTTCTTCTCGGTGGCCGTGGGGTCCATGAGGGTGCCGAAAGGCGGGTTATTGAGGCCCTGAATAAGATTGTTGTCGAGGCCGGGGCTGGCCATCTGCACGTGGTCGGAGTAATGGACGAGCACTTCCTCCAGGGTGTTGAAGCGACCGTCGTGCATGTAGGGAGCCGTGAGGGTGATGTTGCGCAGGGTGGGGGCCGTGAACTTGCCTTTATCAACTCCTAGGCCCGTGACGCCGCCCCGGCCGGCATCGGCAAAGGTGAGGTCGAGGCCGTTGTTGAAGAACGTGCCTTCGAACTGCGACGACATCAGGGGCTGGGTGTGGCAGTGGAAGCACTCGGCCCCGCGCACTACGCCCGGCGCAATGTGGGTGCTGTAAAGCCGCAGGCCCGCCACCTCGTCGGCCGTGAGGCCGGTGCGGGTTTTGAGGTAGGTATCGTAGCGCGAGCCAGCCGAGATAAGCGTGCGCTCGAACTGCGCCAGCGCTTTCAAGGTGAGGTCGTTGGTGATGGTGCTGGTGCCGAAGGCGGCTTTGAACAGCGGCGGGTAGGCGCTGGTGCCTTGCAGCTTGGCCACGCCCGCGGCCAGCGACTGGTGCAGCTCGATGGAGTTTTCGATGGGGTGCTGGGCCTGCGCTTCGAGGCTGGTGAAGGCGCCATCCCACTGCAAGGTGCTGCTCCAAAGCACGTTGGCGAGCGACATGGCCCCGCGCGTATTGGCCACGCCATCGACGCCCACGGCCAGGGCCTTGCCATCGGTGAAGGCCTTGCTTTGCTGGTGGCACGAGCCGCACGACATGGTGCCGGTGCTGGACAAGGCCTTCTCGTAGAAGAGCCGGCGCCCTAGGGCCACCCCCTCGTTGGTAAGCGGGTTATCGGCGGGGATGACGGGCGTGGGGAAGCCGGCCGGTACCGTGAGGGCGTAGGGCGTGGGGGCAGGCGTGGGCTCCTCCTGCACGGCCGGGTCGCTGCTGTGGCAGCTGGCGGCGCCCAGCACCAGGGCGCTGAGTAGGGTAGAAAGCAGCAGGCAGGTAGTGCGTAGCGACATGGGCAGTAGCCAAGTTACGGGAGCGACGCGGCCAGAACGATGAAGCTGGCCGGCTTAGTTTCTGGCGCCGGTGGGCGCGCCAGGTTTTTGCGGCGCTAGTTATTGCCAGGTTGCAGCCGGCGGTCGGTCAGAAACTGCTGGTCGGTGAGCGTGTGTAGAAAGGCCAGCAAGTTGGCCTGCTCCTGAGCGCTGAGCGCGATGCCGAGCCGGCCGCCGGGCTGGCGCAGCAGCGAGTCGAGGGTGGGGGAAGGGACCACGCCGTGGTCGTAGTGCGCCAGCACCTGCCCTAGGGTCTGGAAGCGGCCATCGTGCATGTAGGGTGCGGTTTGCGCAATGTTGCGCAGGCTGGGCACCTTGAAGCGACCCACGTCGCCGGCCTTGAAAGTGATGCGCACCCGGCCCGAATCGCACGGAAAGGTGCGGTCTAGGCCGTTGTTGCGGTAGCTCTCATCGGTAAACAAGTCGGTGGCGTGGCAGCCGGCGCACTTGGCCTTGAACGTAGCCAAGCCACTTCCTTCCTGCGCGGTTAGTGCGCCGCCCGCCTCGTGGCGCACGTAGTGGTCGTAGCGCGAATTGCTGGAAGTGAGGGCCGCCGTGAACTGCGCCAGCGCCCGCAGGAACTGCGCCGTGGTGATGGGCCCGGCGCCGTACACAGCCGCAAAGCGCGCCCGGTACTCGGCATCGGCGTTGAGGCGGGCCAGGGCCTGGTCGAGGGGCAGGTGCATTTCCGTGGGGTCGGTGAGCGGGGCCAGGGCCTGCAGCTCTAGGCTGAGCGCGCCGCCGTCGGCCATGAAGCCCTGGCGCCAGCGCAGGTTTTGCAGGGCGGGGGCGTTGCGCTGGCCTAGGCGCCCGCCCACGCCCGGGCTGATGCGGGCGCCCACCTGCGTAAAGGCTGCCTGGGCCCGGTGGCACGAACCGCACGACACCGTCTGGTCGCTCGACAGGCGCGCGTCGTAAAAAAGTTGCTTACCCAGGGCAAAGGCTGCCGCGTTGGGCGGGTTCTTGTCCAGCCCATATACCATCGCCGGAAAGTTGGCGGGCTGCTCGGTGCCGGGCAACGCCAGCGGCGCGGCGGGGCTGGCATAGTTGCGGCTACCCAGCACCAGCAGCGCGCTCAGCCCTAGGCCCGTCGCCAGCCCTAGGCGGACCAGCGGCCGGCGTAGCGCTAGCCAAAGCTTAGGCGGGATAAACATAAGCTAGCCAGGTAGTTAGTCGGCGTAAATGCGCTTGACCGTGAACATGCCCGCCGCGTAGTTCTGCGCTACCTGCACCGACGCGGCGCTCGGGCTCATGGCCGTTGGGAAAGAGCTAAGCGCGATGTGGGTCTTGCCGTCGAATAGCTTCAGCACATCGGCCGAGAGCTGAATGGTGGGCGCCAGGTCGGGGTGCACCAGCAGGTTCTGGCCAGCGGGCAGCGGCGGGGCCGCCGTCACGATGGCGCTGTAGGGCGCCCGGTAGCCGCCGATGTGGGCCGTTAGAGCCTTATTGCCGGCCGAGGTCACGGTGCCTTCCAGCTTCAGGAAAATGTGCCCCGAGGCCCAGGCCCAGTACATGTTGTTGGCCGGGTTAAGGTCGCCGGTCAGCGAGAGCGGGTCGGCCTTGGTGGTGGTGGAGTCTACCCCCACGGTAAACTTCATACCCGTGTAGCTGCCCGCCGGGATGCTGTCGAGGGTGAACTTGGTAGTGGCTTGCTTGCTGGCATCCACCAAGTGGTACACGCGGGGCACGGCATACGAGCTACCATCGGCCTTGGTAAGCAGTATGTTGGAAATGTAGTACTTAAGGGTAGTGATGGTGAAAGTTTCACCGCCGGGCGTAGCGTAAGCAGTGCCGTCGAGGGCCACGGGTTTGGTGCCGGCCACGTTCGTAATTTCAACCGCTACGGTGCCCGTAGCCGACTGCAAAGCAGGACTCTCGGGGTCTTTCTTGCAGCCGCCCAGCAGCAAGGTCGTCAGCGCCAGTATACCTAGGCAGGGAGCGGTGAGAAGGTTTTTCATTGCTTAAAAGCTAGTGGTCATGAAATAGAACGCCCGGCACCCCAGGCCAGGTATAGCGCCTCACCAAGTAAGCGCGTCGAGCTGCCCGGCCGGCCTTAGGGTAGCTAAAGTTACGCTGGCTTAGAGTGGGTTACCCGTGAAGAAACGAGGATAAAAGCACTGCGCAGCCAGGGCCCTAGCTATTGCCTGCTATCAAGGCTTCGGCTTGCTCGCGCAGGAGCTGGCGGTAGAGCGGGTCAGTCAGCTCGCCAGCGGGCGTAAGATGCTTGCCAATGAAGGGCAGGCGCACCCGCTGCGGCAACACGCTGGTGCCCAGGTAAAACAGGATATCAGTGAGGTGGCTCAGGGCCAGGCCGCCGCCCTGACTACCGCTGCTTAGGCTCACTAGCGCCGCTTTTTTGCCGCGGATGCCACCGGGATAGGGCAGCGCGTCGATAAACACCTTGAGCGCGCCGGGGATGGAGCAGTTGTACTCGGGCGCGAAGATGACAAGCTTATCCGACTGGTCGAGCGGGGCAATGAAGCGGTTGAAGTCGGGGTGCTGGCCGGCGTTGTGGTAGAGCGCCACGTTGAGGAAATCGATGGGCAACTCGGTCAAATCCAGCAACTGGTAGGGGGCGCCGAGCTCATCGAGCAGGGTAGCGTAGAAATCGGCCAACTGGCGGGCGCGCGACTGGGGCCGGTTGGTGCCGACGAGGAGGGTAATCATGGCAAAGAAGCGGTAGGCGTGTAGGGGCAACCCGGGCCTAGGGCCCGAAGTTTAAACTACCACCAGCCCGTACTTGTCGAGCAGGCCCGGCAGGCCGTCCAGCGCGAAGCGGGCGCCCGTCAGCAAGTTGGCCTCGGGGTCGAGGCTGAAGGCGGTGGCCGTGGTAAAATCGGTGCCCACCAGCCGGGTGTTGTGGAAAACGGTGCCCGTGAGGTCGCAGCCCGCCAGCACCACCTGGCTCAGGTCGGCGTTGGTGAAGTCGGCCTCTTGCAGCTGGCAGCGCTCGAAGCGGGTGCCCGCCAGCTTCTTGCCGCCGAAGGTGGCGTAGCGCAGCAGGCAGTCGTCGAAGTGCACGCCAAACAGCATGTCCTGGCACGCCCCGAAGTTCACGCCCAGCAGCCGGCAGTCGGCAAAGGCCACGTTTTGCAGCGCCGCGCCCCCTAGGCGGGCGTTGCCTAGGTCGCAGCGCTCAAACAAGCAGTCCTCGAAGCGCAGCCCGCCCAGGTTGGCCTCGCCCAGCGGGCAGCTCAGAAACCGCACCTGCTCAAAGTCGCGCCCCAGCTCCAGCAACTGCCGCGCATCCAGCCCAATGAGCGTTTGCTCGAAGCGGTCGGGCTTGCGCGGGGTAGGGGCGGGGCGGCGTTTCATACCTACTAATAAGATTAAAAAAGGCGGTCATGCTGAGCTTGCCGAAGCATCTCTATCGAATGAACCACAAGTGGCGCGGTAGAGATGCTTCGGCAAGCTCAGCATGACCGCCTTTTCCAAATGTCCCTAGGCCACCTGCCCGGCCAGCAGGTCCTCAAAGGTCTGCCGCTTGCGGATGAGGCGCAGGCTGCCGTCCTCTTCCAGCAGCACCTCGGCGGGGCGCAGGCGCGAATTGAAGCTGCTGCTCATCTCGAAGCCGTAGGCGCCGGCGTCGTGGAAGGCCAGCACGTCGCCTTCACGCACTTCGGGCAGCAGGCGGTCCCAGGCAAAGGTGTCGGTTTCGCAGATGTTGCCCACCACGGTGTACAGGCGCTCGGGGCCGCTGGGGTGCGAAAGGTTGCTGATGTAGTGGTAGGCGTCGTACATCATGGGCCGGATGAGGTGGTTGAAGCCCGAGTTGACGCCCGCAAATACCGTGGCCGTGGTGTGCTTCACGGTGCTCACCTCCACCAGCAGGTAGCCGCACTCGCTCACCAGGTACTTGCCCGGCTCGAACCAGGCCTCCAGCGGCCGGCCGTACTCCGCTTCGAATTCCTTGAAGGCGGCAGCCACGCGCTCGCCCAGGCCGGCCACGTCGGTTTCGGGGTCGCCGGGCTTGTAGGGCACTTTGAAGCCCGAGCCGAGGTCCAGGAATTCCAGCTGCGGGAAGCGCCGGGCGGCGTCGAACAGAATATCCAGCGCCCGCAGAAACACTTGCACGTCCTTAATCTCGGAGCCCGTGTGCATGTGCAGGCCGCGCACGTGCAGGCCGGTGCCCTTCACCACGCGCTCGAGGTGGCGCATCTGGTGAATGCTGACGCCAAACTTGCTGTCGATGTGGCCGGTCGAAATCTTGTAGTTGCCGCCCGCCTCGATGTGCGGGTTCAGGCGCACGCACACCGGGTAGCTGCCCCCAAACGTGGCCCCAAACTGCTCGAGCAGCGAGAGGTTATCGATGTTGAGGTTTACGCCCAGCTCTTTGGCCTCTACCAGCTCGCTAAAGGCGACGCTGTTGGGCGTGAAGAGGATGTTCTGGGGCTCGAAGCCAGCGTGCAGCCCGAGGCGTACCTCGTTGATGCTCACGCAGTCGAGGCCCGCGCCCTCGGCCAGCAGCACCCGCAGCACGGCCACGTTGGTAAGCGCTTTGCACGCGTAGAAAAACCGCGTGGGGTGGCCGCTGAAAGCCGCCGTGAGCTTGTGGTACTGGCGCCGAATGGTGGCGGCCTCATACACGTAGAGCGGGGTGCCAAACTGAGCGGCGGCGGCCAGCAGGGCCGCGGTAGGAAGCGAAGCAGACATTGCGAAACAGCGAAAAACCGCGGCCAGGCCGCGCCCGCAAAGGTACGCCGGCCCTAGGGGTAGTTGGCCGCGCCCAGCCCGCCGATATATTTACGGCATTGTCCTGCCGTCCTGCTTTTCCCGAGAATGAAAAAACTGCGTACCCTTACTGGGCTGCTCGCGCTGGCAGCCCCCCTGGCCGTCCGGGCGCAGGCCCCCGCTAACCTAGTAACCGTGCAAGCCAGCACCTACCAGGTAGAGTACGATTCGCTGCAGCGGCGTGCGGCGCGGGTGCGTGGCCGCACCGATTCGCTCATTACGAGCTTCAAGCCGCACTTTGCGGGTTTGGCAGGTACCAGCCGCCGCACGCGCAGCTTCGCGCCGCCGCAACGGCTGGTGCTGCCCGCCACCGGGGAGGGCAGAATCAGGAAAGTGTTAGCCAAGCGCCAAATTGTCAAGCATAAAACCCACAATGCCGAAATAGAAAAGGTATTTTACTACGGTACCGCCAAGCGCCTGCTGCTCTACGAGTACTACGAGCAGCACCAATTGGTGCACCAGCGGCTCTTCGAGTACAGCCTGCGCAACGGGCGGGCCTACGGCGGGCCATTCCGGACGACCGAATGGGTGCGGGGCGACTATTTGGAAGTAACCATCCGGCCCCGCCCGCTGCAGCTAAACTCATCTAAGTTGCACTACTACTTCACGGCGCCGCGTCCGCTGCCGGCCAACTAATGGAGGCGCCGGGCGGTTAAGAGCCTGATGTCGTCGCCCACTACCCCGCTCCCCGAAATATGGCTGCGCGGCCCGCTGCCGGCGGTGCCGCCGCTGCTGCAGCCCGTCGCCCACGCCCTGCTGCAGGCCCGCGAGGAGCTGGCCGCGCACCTGGCAAGCTTCCCGGCCGCTAAGCTGGCCGAGCGGCCCCTAGGGCTGGCGTCGGTGGGCTTCCACCTGCGCCACCTCACGGGCGTGCTCGACCGCACCTTTACCTACGCCCGCGGCGAGGCCCTAGGCGCCGCACAGCTTGCCTACCTGGCCGCCGAAGAGCAGCCGCCCACTCAGCCCGGCGCCGTGCAAGAGCTACTGCAAGCCTTTAGTCAGCAGGTAGATGCAGCGCTGGCGCAGCTCATCGCCACTCCCGAAACCAGCCTGCCCGAGTGGCGCGGCGTAGGCCGGGCCCAGCTGCCGAGCACCGTGCTGGGCCTGCTCGTGCACGCCGCCGAGCACACCATGCGCCACGTGGGCCAGGTGCTGGTAACGGCGCGGGTGGTGCAAGCCGCCAGCTAATCAGGCCAACTGCGTAGGAGGGCTGCTGCTTGCAAGCTGCGCTGGGCTCTAGGCCCTGCCAAGTCCGCCAAGCAAACGCTAGGGATAAGCCAGCGCCACTCGACCATTGACCGCGGCAGTGCGTAAGGGGGCGGTAACGTTTTCTTAACCTACCTTCCGGCCGTGTGGCGCTCGTTTGTTGACTCTTACTGGATAACCATTGCGTATCCGATTACCCTACTGCTGGCCGTGTGGGCGGGCGCCGAGTTTGCGCGGCGGCGCTACCTGGCGCATGATAAAACCTGGAAGTCGATTGGCGTGGAGGGCGGCATCTTCGGCATGTTTGGGCTGCTGCTTTCCTTTACGCTGGTGGCCTCGGGCAACTCGGTGAAGGCGCGCGACGGCATCGTGCACGCCGAAGCCAGCAGCATTGCCGACCTGCACCGCCAGGCCAAGCTCTACCCGCCCGAACTGCGCGCCCTGGTAAACAGCTACTTGCTGCGCTCGCTGGCCGAGCAGCTGCGCCACCCCACCCCCAACCCCGCCGAGTGCCTGGGGCTGGTGCGCTACTCCGAGGCCCTCGGGCGCCGCTTCGACGCCAGCCTGCTGGCCTACCTGGCCCGGCAGCCCGCCCAGCAAGCCACTGGCCAGCAGGTGCTAGCCCTGGCCGCCACCAAAAACGCCAACTACCTGGCCCTGCTCTACACCTTCCGCGAGCGCACGCCCCGCACCATTCTGCTGGCCCTAGGGGTACTCTCGTGGGTAATGGGCTTCCTGATTGGGTTCATGAACCGCTTCTCGGACCAACCCAGCCCACTGGTGCCGCTGGTGTACGTCATTACGGTGGCGGTGCTCGTCACTACCATCCGCGACCTCGACAACCCCGGCCGCGGCGTCGTCACGCCCGACTACGACGACCTGCGCCACGTGCAGAGCCTGATACTGAGCGATGAGCAGGCAGCTCGCGAAACCGCACCGCTAAAAAATTAGCCCTGAGCGCTCCAGCTTACGTAGGGGAGGGGCGGCTTGGCCGCCTTCTCGCGTATGAACCATCTATTCCCCTTGGCTGCTGGCCTGGCCCTGCTACTGGTCGGCCCCGCTTCCTTCGCCCAAACCCGCGCCGCCAAATCCATGTCTACCACCCCCGAATACCAGTCGCCCACCAAGCCCGTCGAGCACGGCAAAGCTCCCGGCCTCCAGTACAAGCTACTCAGCGAGCAGGGCGGCATCAAAAACTACGTTCTCATCTTCGCCAAGGGCGACGAGGTACTGAGCGGCCTCACCGATTTTGCCGCTGCCCAGGGCATTCAGACGGCGCACTTCTCGGCCATCGGCGCGTTTTCGAAAGCCACGACAGGCTGGTTCGACCCCCAGAAAAAGCTATACCGCCTTAACCATATACAGGGCCCCGTCGAGCTAGTGTCGCTGCTCGGCGACGTGGCCCTGCAAGACGGCAAGCCCGCCGTGCACAGCCATCTAGCCATCGGCCACCCCGACGGCCGCGTCGAGGGCGGCCACCTCGTCGGGGCCTACGTGTTTCCCACCGTCGAGCTGCTGCTGACCGTGTACCCCACGCCGCTCTACAAGAAAGCCGACCCCGAAACCGACCTGCACCTCATCGACCCGGCCGCCAGCAAGTAGCGCGTAGCCGCGGCATCGTCTGGCCCGGTGCCGCGGCCGGTGCAGCTATCGGGAGGTCGGTGCGTTATTTAGCGGTTTCATCAGTTACTGCCACTGTGCTCATGGCCGACCGTCGCCGCTTTCTTTCTACTTCTGCCGCTGGGCTGGCCCTGCTGGCTGCCCGGCCCGTGGCGGCCCTAGGGATGCCGCCCGCCCCCGTGCGCGGCAAGCCCCTGGTTATCTCGACCTGGGATGAGGGCATTGCCGCCAACCAAGGCGCCTGGGACGTGCTGAAGAAAGGCGGCACTGCTCTGGATGCCGCCGAGGCGGGCGTGATGATTACCGAGAACTCGCAAAACTGCTGCGTAGGCCTGGGCGCCAACCCCGACCGCGACGGCATCGTGACGCTCGACGCCTGCATCATGGACCATAAGTTCAACTGCGGCAGCGTGGCGGCGCTTGAGCGCATCAAGCACCCCATCAGCGTGGCGCGGCGCGTGATGGAAAAAACGCCCCACGTGATGCTGGTGGGCCAGGGCGCCCAGCAGTTTGCCGTGGCCCAGGGCTTCCCGCTCGAGCCGCAGGTGCTGAGTCCCGACGCCGAGAAAAACTACCGCGAGTGGCTGAAAACAAGTGAATACAAGCCCGTTATCAACGTCGAGAACAGTGGTAACCGCCCGGTAGGCCCCGCCGGCGGCCCCCAAAACCACGACACCATCGCCATGCTGGCCTTCGATACCCTAGGCAACCTCAGCGGCAGCTGCACTACTAGCGGCATGGGCTTTAAGATGCGCGGCCGCCTGGGCGATTCGCCCATCATCGGCGCGGGTTTGTTTGTAGACAACGAGGTGGGCGCCGCCGCCGCCACCGGCCAGGGCGAGGACGTTATCCGTATGGCCGGCGCGCACACGGTGGTCGAGTACATGCGCCAGGGCCTCTCGCCCACGGCCGCTTGCCGCGCCGCCGTCGAGCGCGTGGCCAAGATTAAAGGCGCCGCCGCCAAGGATATCCAAGTGGCCTTCATCGCCATCAACCACCTCGGCCAGCCCGGTGCCTTCGCCCTGCAGAAAGGCTTCAGCTACGCCGTGTGCGACGCTAAAAACCAGCGCCAATTAGTGAAAAGCGGCTACTTGTTGCAGTAGAGAATACGGAGTAAGAAAGGCGGTCATGCTGAGCTTGCCGAAGCATCTCTACCACGCCTCCTAGGGCCTCGTTCGGTAGAGATGCTTCGGCAAGCTCAGCATGACCGCCTTGTTTTGCGCTCTAAATGCCGGTGCTACTTCCGTGGTTTGGCGCGCTCGTACTGCTCGGGCCAGGCCACGTCGGCCCCTAGGGTATGGGCGGCGTGCAAGGGGAAGTAGGGGTCGCGTAGCTCCTCGCGGCCCAGCAGCACGAGGTCGGCCTGGCCGCGCTCGATAATCTCCTCGGCCTCGGCGGGTGTGGTGATGAGGCCCACGGCGCCGGTCGGAATATTGGCCTCGCGCTTGATTTTTTCGGCGAACTCGATTTGGTAGCCAGCGCCGACCGGAATTTTGGCCGCGGGCACGTTGCCGCCGGTGCTGCAATCCACCAGGTCCACGCCGCGCTCGCGCAGCCAGTGGCTGAGCTGCACCGAGTCGTCGAGCGTCCAGCCGCCTTCCGTCCAGTCGGTAGCCGAAAGGCGCACCACGATGGGGAAGTCGTCGGGCACGGCCAGGCGCACGGCGGCCACTACTTCCAGCAGCAGCCGGATGCGGTTTTCGAGCGTGCCGCCGTAGGTGTCGGTGCGCTGGTTACTGAGCGGCGACAGAAACTCGTGCAGCAAATAGCCGTGGGCGGCATGAATCTCGATGAGGCGGAAGCCCGCTTGCACGCTACGCTCGGCGGCGCTGCGGAAATCGGCAATGACTTTCTTGATGCCCGCCGCATCGAGGGCCTCCGGCTGCGGGTAGTTGTCGGCGAAGGGTACGGCGCTGGGGGCTACCACCTGCCAGCCGCCTTCGGCCAGGGCGCCGCTGCCGCGCCAGGGGGCGTAGGTGCTGGCTTTGCGCCCGGCGTGGGCCAGCTGCACGCCCGGCACGCTGCCCTGGGCCTCAATAAAGCGGTTGATGCGGGCCAGGAACTCGACGTGCTCGTCTTTCCAGATGCCCAGGTCTTCGGGCGTAATGCGGCCCTCGGGCGACACGGCGGTGGCTTCCAAGATGATTAGGCCAGCCCCGCCCACGGCGCGGCTGCCCAGGTGCACCAGGTGCCAGTCGTTGGCGAAGCCGTCGTGGGCGCTGTACTGGCACATGGGCGACACGACCAGGCGGTTTTTCAGGGTGAGGCCGCGCAGGGTGAGCGGCTCGAAAAGTGCAGACATAAAACTCAAAAAAGGGGATGTAGGCCTAGGGCCGGATGCGGCTACCACCCGCGCGCCTGGCCCTAGGGGCCAGCGGGGCGGGGAGCGGCGCGGGGTCAGCAGGCCATTGCTGCGTTAAACCAGTAGCTAGGGCCGGGGGTTGCGACGGCCGAGCTTGGCGGCCGGCCCGGCAACGCGCAGCCCTAGGGGGTACGTACAGCCCGTACTACTTCCTTTTCCCTACCTCCCGTGATGTTACAAGCAAACACTACCGGCGCGCTCGATGAGGCCGCCCAAGCTACCGGTGGCACCTCGCGCCGCCATTTCCTGAACCACGCCGGGCGCGGCCTGCTGGCCGTGGGCGTGGCCAGCACTCTAGGCGGCGTGGCCGCCCCCGCCAATGCCGCCGACTGGGCGGGCCTGGACGCTGACTACGCACCCGCCCCGCCCACCGGCCCGCTCGATATTAAGCTGCCGCCCCTCGAAGCACCCACCGACCCCAAAGCCGCCCCCTTCCCCAACCCGGACGCGCCCGACCAGCGCGTGGGCTACGCCGTGGTAGGCCTGGGCCACCTCGCGTTGGGCGAAATCCTGCCCGCCTTCGGCCAAAGCAAGCACGCCAAAGTGGTGGCTCTGGTGAGCGGCGACGCCGACAAGATGGCCAAGGCCGCCAAGCAGTACGGCATCAAGGCCAGCAGCTGCTACTCGTACCAGAACTACGACAAGCTCAAGGACAACCCCGAGGTGCAAGTGATATACATCGTGCTGCCCAACTCGATGCACCACGAGTACACCCTGCGCGGGGCCAAGGCCGGCAAGCACATCCTCTGCGAGAAGCCCATGGCCACCTCGGTGAAGGAGTGCGAGGAAATGATTGACGCCTGCAAAAAGGCCAACGTGAAGCTCATGATTGCCTACCGCATTCAGTACGAGCCGCTCAACCGCGAGCTGATGAAGCGCGTGCGGGCCAAGCAGTACGGCAAAACCAAGCTCATCCAGATGATGAACTGCCAGAACCAGGCCCACGACCAGCAATGGCGCCACAAAAAGGCCCTGGCCGGCGGCGGCGCCCTCCCCGATATTGGCCTCTACTGCCTCAATACCAGCCGATTCGTGCTGGGCGAGGAGCCCGACGAGGTATTTGCCTACACCTACAGCACGCCCGGCGACGACCGCTTCAAAGACATCGAGGAGAACGTGAGCTTTACGCTGCGCTTCCCCAGTGGCGTCATCTCGCAGTGCTTGGCCGGCTACGGCTCGTTCAACGCCAAAAACTATCAGGTGCACGCCGAAACCGGCACCCTCAAGATGGACCCCGGCTTTTCGTACCAGGGCCTCAAGCAGGAGTTTGTGCACGCCCCCGACGGCAAGCAAGTGACCGAGCAGCCCACCAACCCCAACAAGCAGCAGTTTGCCCTCGAAGTAGACCACATGGCCCTGTGCGTGCGCAACAACCAGCAGCCCTACACCCCCGGCGAGGAAGGCCTGCAGGACCAGCGCATTATGGAGGCCATCTACAAATCGGCCAAGGAAGGCAAGCCCGTGAAGCTCACCGCCGGCGTGGGCAAAACCGACGCCTTCCGCGGCACCCCGCCCCAAGACGAGCAGGCCTAGGAGTTGAGCGTAACTAAAAAGAACGTCATGCTGAGCTTGCCGAAGCATCTCTGCCGCGCCTTTCGGGTCGTTCGGTAGAGATGCTTCGGCAAGCTCAGCATGACGTTCTTTAATTTGTCGTTCTACCAAACCAAACACCTCTTCCCACCCATGAAGCACCTGTTTCTGACCGCTGGCTTAGGCCTTACCCTCATTAGCGCCGCCCCCCCTAGGGCCGCTGGTCCGGTAAAAGTGGCCGTGCGCCAAGCCGGCGGCCGCTACGAGCTGTTGCGCGGTGGTCAGCCTTATTTCATCAAAGGCGCGGGCGGCGGGCAGTATCCCGACCGCATTGCGGCCTACGGCGGCAACTCCATCCGCACCTGGGGCACGGGCGGCGCCGACCAGGTACTGGCCGATGCCAACAAGTACCACCTCACCGTGATGCTGGGCCTCGACGTGGCCCGCGAGCGCCACGGCTTCGACTACAATGACGCCGCGGCCGTGACTGCCCAGCTGCAAAAGCTGCGGGCCGACGTGCTCAAGTACAAGGACAACCCGGCCGTACTGTTCTGGGGCATCGGCAACGAGCTGAACCTAGACTACACCAACCCCAAGGTGTGGGATGCCGTGAACGACATCGCCAAGATGATTCACGAGGTAGACCCTAATCACCCTACTAGCACCGTGCTGGCCGGGGCTAGCAAGAAGGAAATCGAGTACATAAAAGCCCGTTGCCCAGCGGTTGATATACTCAGTATCAACACCTACGCGGGCCTGGCCACGCTGCCTAAGCAAGTGCGCGACGCCGGCTGGATGGGCCCTTACGTGGTAGCCGAGTGGGGGCCCACCGGCCACTGGGAAGGCCCCCAAACCCCTTGGAAGGCTTCGGTAGAGGAAACCAGCAGCCAAAAAGCTACCGTGTACAAAAGCCGCTACGAAGCCTCAATGAAGCAGGACAAGACGCAGTGCCTGGGCAGCTACGTGTTTCTATGGGGCCAGAAGCAAGAGCGCACGCCCACTTGGTACGGCCTCTTCACGGAGAAGGGCGAGGAAACTGAGGTGGTGGACGTGCTGCAATATGAGTGGACCGGCCAGTGGCCGAAGAACCGCGCCCCCCACATCGCCAGCTTCACCCTAGGGGGCAAAACCGCCACCGAAGCCGTGACGTTGCAGCCCAGCCAGGCCGTCCCTGTGCAAACCGCCATCACCGACCCTGAGGGCGATAAGCTGACTTACCGCTACGAGCTGCTGCCCGAAAGCACCGACCTCAAGCAGGGCGGCGACCGCGAAACCCGCCCCGCAGCCCTGCCCGGCGCCCTGCCCGCTGGCGCCACCGGCCAGACTACGCTTACTGTCCCCGCGCAGCCCGGCGCCTACCGCCTGTTCGTGTACGGCGAGGATGGCCACGGCAACGTAGCTACCGGCAACATTCCGTTTTTGGTGCAATAAGCTGGTGGCTTGCGCTTTGTAATCCTGTCGATAGCACCATCAGGCTTCTTGCACCTAAGGGTATTTTCAGGTTTGTTGGTCCCTGACACTGGCTCCCGGACTACAAAGCCTACGTTATTTTATACTTGTCAATTCAAAATTCCTTTTTACCTTGCCGCCGCAAACAACGCAAGTCATGTTCAGCAACCGCTACTTTTTTGGCTACTTTTATTTTACGCCGTCCGCGTAGAACGAGTCGCCGTGTAGCTAGTAACCAGATTTTAGCAGCGCCACTCGTTCCACGAGTGGCGCTTTTTTTATGTTTTTCCACCGCCGGGCCCAAGCACCCAGCCGCACTATCCCCGCCACCATGCAAGTCGCCATCCAGGGTTTTCAGGGAAGTTTTCATGAGGTAGCCGCCCGGCAGTATTTCGGCGCCCAGGTGGGCCTAGGGTACTGCGCCACGTTTGGCGAGGTGGTAGGCCAGGCCACCGACGGCCGCGCCGACGCCGCCCTCATGGCCATGGAAAACTCGTTGGCCGGCAGCATCTTGCCCAACTATCTGCTACTCGAGCGCCACCCGCTCACCATTACCGGCGAAATCTACCTGCCCATTCACCAGCACCTGCTGGTGCTGCCCGGCACCCAGCTGGCCGACATCCGGGCGGTGCACTCGCACCCCATGGCCCTGCGCCAGTGCGGCGACTACCTCAGCCAGCACCCCACCTGGCAACTGGTTGAAACCGAAGATACCGGCCTCAGCGCCCAGCTACTGGCCGAGCGCCGCCCCGCCGGCGTGGCCGCGATAGCCGGCGCCCAAGCCGCCGAAGCCTTCGGGCTCGAAATCCTGGCCCCGGCCATCAACGACGACCCGCTCAACTACACGCGCTTCCTCATACTGGAGCGCACGGCCGAAGCCCAGCCCGTGGCCCGCCCCGACAAGGCCTCGCTGTACTTCTACACCTCGCACGCGCCGGGCATGCTGGCGCGGGTGCTCACCCTCATCGCTGGCCTAGGGCTGAATTTGAGCAAGTTGCAGTCGTGCCCCCGGCCCAGCCAGCCCTGGCACTACGGCTTCCACGCCGACGTGGAGTTTGCCGCGCCCGCCCAGCTCGATGCCCTGCTGGCCGAGCTGCCCGCCGTGACCGAAGAGTTGCGCGTGCTGGGCACCTACCAGCGCGGCAGCATGGAGTTCGGCACGGTAGGGGAGGGCGCTGCAGACGTAGGAAAAGGCGGTCATGCTGAGCTTGCCGAAGCATCTCTGCCGCGCCCCTAGGATTAATAGTTAAACGAAGCGGGAGAGATGCTTCGGCAAGCTCAGCATGACGTTCTAAAAAGCAGGTGCTGATAACTGATAATTGATAACTGTTAAATGACTATCCAGCCTGCCCGCCGCCTGGCCAACACCGGCGAATACTACTTCTCGCGCAAGCTGCGCGAGCTGGCCGCCCTCAACGCTGCCGGGGCCAACATCCTGAGCCTGGGCATCGGCAGCCCCGACCTGCCGCCGCACCCGAGCGTGATAGCGGCCCTAGGGGCTACGGCCGCGCTGCCCGGCGCCCACGGCTACCAGAGCTACCAGGGTACGCCCGCGCTGCGCCAGGCCATGGCCGATTTCTACCAGCGCCACTACGGCGTGCAGCTCGACCCCGCCACCGAGGTGCTGCCCCTGGCCGGCTCCAAAGAAGGCCTGATGCACATCGGCATGGCGTTTCTGGAAGCTGGCGACGCGGTGCTCATCCCCAACCCTGGTTACCCCACCTACCGGGCCGTGGCCGAAATCTGCGGGGCCGAGGTGCGCGAGTACGATCTAACGGCCGAAACCAACTGGCTGCCCGACCTGGAGGCCCTGGCCGCCACCGACCTAACGGGCGTGAAGATGATGCTGGTCAACTACCCGCACATGCCAACCGGCACGCCCGCCAGCCCCGAGTTCCTGGCGCAGCTAGTCGAGTTTGCCCAGGCCCACGGCATCATGCTGGTGCACGACAACCCCTACGGCTTCGTGCTGAACGAAACGCCGCCCACCAGCCTGCTCAGCGTGCCGGGGGCTAGGGAAGTAGCGCTGGAGCTTAACTCGCTCAGCAAGAGCCACAACCTAGCTGGCTGGCGCGTAGGTATGCTGGTGGGCCGCGCCGACTGGCTGACCGAGGTGCTGCGCTTCAAGAGCAACATGGACTCGGGCATGTTCCTGGGCGTGCAGCAGGCGGCCGTGGCGGCGCTGGCCCTCGGGCCCGAGTGGTTCGAGGAGTTGAATGCCACTTACCGCGCTCGCCGCACCCTGGTACACGAACTGCTGGCGGCCCTAGGGTGCGAGCCCGCACCGGGCCAAACTGGCCTGTTCCTCTGGGCCCGGGTGCCCGCCGCCTACGCCGACGGCTACGCCCTGAGCGACGCCGTGCTGGCCGAGGCCCGCGTGTTCCTCACGCCCGGCGGCATCTTCGGCAGCAATGGCAACGGCTACGTGCGTGCCAGCCTCTGCCAGCCCGAAGGCGTGCTGCGCGAGGCCCTAGGGCGAGTGAAAGACTCATCTGTCATTGCGAGCGCAGCGCGGCAATCGCACCAGAACGAAATCGTTGAACGAAGCTAATGCAAACTGTTCTGATGCGATTGCCGCGCTGCGCTCGCAATGACAAACGATTAAAAACTTAAAAAATGACCATCACCATTATCGGCTTAGGCTTAATCGGCGGCTCGCTGGGGCTAGGGCTGCGGCAGCACGGACTGGCCCAGCGCCTCATCGGCCTAGAGGCTAACCCCGCCTACGGCCGCCGGGCCCTGGAGCTGGGCCTGGTGGATGAGTTGGCTGCCGACCTGCCCGCCGCCGTGGCCCTGGCCAACCTTGTGATAGTGGCCGTGCCCATGGATGCGCTGGTGGCCCTGCTGCCCCAGGTGCTGAATTTGGTGACTGACCAGCAGCTCGTTATCGACGTGGGCTCGACCAAGGGCAACCTGCTGGCGGCCGTGGCCCAGCACCCGCGCCGGGGTCGCTTCGTGGCGGTGCACCCTATGGCCGGCACCGAGTACTCGGGCCCTGATGCAGCTGTGCGCGGCTTATTCGAAGGCAAAACGCTGGTTATCTGCGATGCTGCGGCCAGCGACCCCGATGCCGTAGCGGCCATCGAAACCCTGTTCCGGGCCCTGCCCATGCGGGTGCTGCACCTCGGCGCGGCCGACCACGACTTGCACACGGCCTACGTGTCGCACATCTCGCACCTCACCTCCTTCGCCCTAGCCCTCACGGTGCTCGAAAAGGAGCGCCGCGGCGAGCAGCGCATCTTCGACCTGGCGGGCGGCGGCTTTGCCAGTACCGTGCGCCTGGCCAAGAGCGCCCCCGCTACCTGGGTGCCCATCTTCCGCCAAAACCGCGACAACGTGCTCGATGTACTCGACGAGCACCTGAGCCAGCTGCACAAGCTGCGCGAGCTGCTGCGCCAGGAAGATTACGCCGGCCTGACCACCGAGCTGGAGCACGCCAACAACATCCGCAAGATTATTCCGTGAAAATGTAGCGTGGACTTTGTAGTCCGCGACGAGCGCAGCGAGTATCGTCGTTTGCTTTTCAACAACTTAGTAATTCATCCACCGGTGCAGCCGACGATACTCGCTGCGCTCGTCGCGGACTACAAAGTCCACGCTACTTCCCAACAAGACTCATGTTCAACGACCTTTTCAACCGCAAGCCCGAAGACAAGCCCTTCCTCATTTCGGGCCCCTGCTCGGCCGAAACCGAAGAGCAAGTGCTCGAAACCTGCCAGCGCCTGGCTGCCACCGGCAAAGTGCAGGCCCTGCGCGCCGGCATCTGGAAGCCCCGCACCAAGCCCGGCGGGTTTGAAGGGGTAGGGGCCAAGGGCCTGCCGTGGCTCAAGAAAGCCAGCGAGCTCACCGGCCTGCCCGTGGCCGTGGAAGTAGCCACCGCCAAGCACGTCGAGGACTGCCTGGCCTTCGGCGTGGACCTCGTGTGGGTGGGCGCGCGCACCACCGGCAACCCCTTCTCGGTGCAGGAAATCGCCAATGCCCTGCGCGGCGTCGAGATTCCGGTGCTGGTGAAAAACCCCATTCACCCCGAACTGGAGCTGTGGGTGGGCGCCATCGAGCGCTTACAAAAGGCTGGCCTGAAGCAGGTGGGCATGATACACCGCGGCTTTTCGAGCTACGGCAACCCCGACTACCGCAATGCCCCGATGTGGCACCTGCCCATCGAGATGAAGCGCCGCATGCCCGACATGCCCATCCTCAACGACCCGAGCCACATCTGCGGCCGCCGCGATACACTGTTTGGCGTGGCCCAGCAGGCGCTGGACCTCGACTTCGACGGCACCATGATTGAGAGCCACATCGACCCCGACAACGCCTGGAGCGATGCCAAGCAGCAAATCACGCCCGAAGTGCTGAAGCAGCTCATTACCGACCTGGTGTGGCGCCACGAAACCACTGATAAAGAAGAATTTGTGAACGCACTGGCTGGCCTGCGCGAGCAAATCAATAACCTTGACGCCGAGGTGATGCAGTTGCTGGGCCGGCGCATGGCCGTGGCCGAAAAAATTGGTCAGTACAAGAAGGAAAACGACATTACCATTCTGCAAACCGCCCGCCTCAACGAGATTCTGGAGCGCAGCAAGCGCCAGGGCGCGCAAGTGGGCCTGACCGAAGAGTTTGTGGAGCGCTACATGGAAGCCGTTCACTTAGAGTCGGTGATGCGCCAGGAGAAGGTGATGCAGAGCTAGGAACCTAGGCCCTTGAGGCCCATTAAGTCAAAAAGCCCGTCATGCCCAGCTGGCGTTTGCGCAGCCGAAGCATCTCTGCCGCGCCTTTCGGGTCGTTCGGTAGAGATGCTTCGGCTGCGCAAACGCCAGCTGGGCATGACGGGCTTTTTCCTCATAAGAGTTTACTATGAACAACCACTACTTCCTTACCCTGGCCGCCAGCCTACTGGCCCTAGGGACTGCCCGCGCCCAGCACCTGCCCAAGGCGCAGCACGAGCTACTGGCCACGCCTACTACGGTGGCCTGGGGCTACTACTGGGCCGACGCGCCGCCGGTGCTACGCATCAAGTCGGGCGAGACGGTGCAGGTGCACACGCTCATCACGTCCACGCCGGCCCGGCTCGAAGGGGCGGGCGTGCCCCCAGCCCAGGTCGAGCAGAGCCTGCGCGACATCACCGACAAAGTGACCAATAAGGGACCGGGCGGGCACATCCTGACGGGGCCGATTTTCGTGGACGGCGCCCAGCCGGGCGACGTGCTGGAAGTGCGCATCAAGGGCATCGAGCTGGCCATTCCCTACGCCTACAACGCCTTTGGGCCCAAGAGCGGCTTCATCCCCGAGGACTTCGGCTACGCCAAGATGCGCATTATTCCGCTGGATGCCAAGCGCATGGTGGCCGACTTTGCCCCAACTATCAAGCTGCCGTTGCACCCATTTTTCGGGAGCATGGGCGTGGCCCCGCCGCCCGCCTCGGGCCGCGTGAACAGCGCGCCGCCCGGCATCCACGGCGGCAACCTCGACAACAAGGATTTGGTGGTAGGCACCACGCTCTACCTGCCGGTGCACGTGCCGGGGGCGCTCTTTTTTGTGGGCGACGGCCACGCCGGGCAGGGCAATGGCGAAGTCGATATTACGGCGCTCGAAACGTCGCTGGTGGGCAACCTGGAGTTCATCGTGCACCACGACGAGCACCTGACCGTACCCCGCGCCGAAACGCCCACCCACTACATCAGCATGGGTTTGAACGAGGACCTGACCCTGGCCGCCAAGCAGGCCGTGCGCGAAATGATTGAGTTCCTGGTGCGCACCAAGGGCCTCAGCAAAGACGACGCCTACATGTTGTGCAGCGTGGCCGGCGACCTCAACGTGACGCAAGTCGTTGATGGCACCCGCGGCGCCCACATGCTGCTGCCCAAGAGCATCTTCGACAAGAAGAAGTAATTCCTGTGCATCTGCTCTTGTGAGCATATTGCGCATCAAGCAAAAACGCGGCACTCGCCCCAGAACTACCCCCTAGGAGGATTGTTTTGGGGCCAGTGCCGCGCTGTGTTCGTAAGACAGTTGGTTACTTGCCAGCTAGAAACTGCCCAATCTGCTCGTTCAGAAACTTGGCGTCGGCGGGGTTGCTGGCGGCGCCGGCGGTGTGGCCCCACAGCGAGGGGATGGGCCGCAGCACCACGCCCGGAATGAAGGCCGCCTCGTAGCGTGCATCGCCCACCGGGAAGTACATATCCGTCTCGGACGGCATGTACAGAATGGGCGCCTTGATGGACCCTAGGGCCTTGGCCACGTCGCCGCCGAAGCCGGGCGTGGTGCCCACGTCGTGGTACTCCCAGGTGCGCATCTGGGCGATGAGGTCGTTGGCGTCGGCCCCCGGAATGAAGTGCGTGCGGTAGTTTTCGAGCACCTGGGCGAAGGTGGTGCCGGGCTTGGCATTCTCGCGCCACAGCTCGCGGCGCCACCACTCCTGCGAGTACAGCCAGGCGGTCCAAACCACCGAAAACGCCTCTATTCCTTTGGTGGGCGGGGCGGTGTAGTCGCCCTTTTTGAACGCCTCATCGGCCGTGAGGGCCGCAATCTGGCCTTCGAGGCGCACCACGCCGTGCGGGTAGTTCTTGGCCGTGCCCGAGGTAGCCACCAGGCGGTCGGCAAAGGTGGGATAGCTCACGGCCCACTGAAAGGCCTGCTCGGCGCCCATCGAAAAGCCAATGATGGCCCGCAGGTGCGTAATCTTCAGCTCTTTGGTCAGTAGCTCGTGCACCGCCTGCACGTTGTCGCGGATGGTCATGACCGGGAAGCGCGGGCCGTGCAGCGGCTCGGGTGTGTTGCTGGGCGACGACGAGTGGCCGTTGCCAAACAGCTCGGTTGTGACCAGAAACAGCTTGGTGGTATCCAGGCACTTGCCGGGCCCGATGAGCCACTCGTAGCCGCGGTGCCCAGCCATGTAGTGCGAGGGCAGCAGCACGGCGTTGTCGCGCTTGGCATTGAGGTGGCCGTAGGTGCCGTAGCCCACCCGCGCCTGCGGCAGTACCGCGCCACCTTCGGTTTTGAAATTGGTGAGCGTGAAGAAGTGGTGCGGCACGCGGCTGGTGGCCGGCTTGGGCTGGGCACGCAGCCCTAGGGCCGCCAGCAGCAAAAAGACGAGGGTAAGGAGTGGGCGCATAGAAATAAATTAAATTGAAAAAGAACGTCATGCTGAGCGCAGCCGAAGCATCTCTACCGCGTAACTAACCCTAGGCGTTGGGATTACTAACGCAGCAGAGATGCTTCGGCAAGCTCAGCATGACGTTCTTTTTAATCATTAACGGCTTAGAAGCTACTTCGCCGCCAGAATCTGCTTAAGCTCCTGCGGCGACACGGTAAGCAAACCCACTTTGGGCAGGCGCTCGGTGAGGGTGCGCCAGTTGGGCTCTTGCCGAAAAACGGGGCCTAGGAGCTTGAGCGCGGCCGGCAGCTGCTGCTTGTTGGCTAGCGTGATGGCGTGCCAGTACTGCATTTCCAGGTTCTGCGGAAACATCTTTTCGGCGGCCTGGTACTCGGCGATGGCCTTGGGCATGTCGTTCTTCTCCACAGCCAGGTCGCCGGCATTCATGTGGTCGTAGGCGCGGTGCAGCTTCAGGAGGCGGCGCAGCTCCACCAGCGGCTTGTCGGCATCGTCCACGCGCAGGTCTACCAGGCGGTCGGCCCAGGGGCCCTCAGTAGCCTGGCCGCGCACTACTACCAGCGCCGCCGACTGCCGGCCCCGGATGTCGCCGCCAGCCGCCTGGGCCGCGTCGAGGGCGGCTAGCACGCGCTCGGCCAGGGGCAGGGCGGCGTTGGCTTCGTAGGCCTTGGCCATGGCGGCGGGCACGGTAGCCGTCAGCATCATGTTGGCTTGCACCGAAAACTGCGCGCCCTGCTGCTGGCCGGCCATGTCCACGCACTTCTTGCCGGTGTGGGTGGCCACGCGGCCCTGGTTGTCGAGGATGGCTACCTGGCGCACCTCGCGGCCTTCGTCGGCGGCCAGCAACTCGTCGAGCGCCTGCTGGGCGGTTTTGCCGCTTTTCAGCAGCGCCAAGCCCCTAGGGCCAAACGACTTATTGGTGAACGACTGGGTGGCTACCACGCCCACGCCGGCCTCGGCCCAGCTGACGCTGGTACCTACTGAAAACCAGTGGCTTTGCACCGCCACGGCCATGTCGCCGGTTTTGGGGTCGCGGGCCACGATACTGAAGGTGTGGGCCAGCGGGTTGGTAGCCGAATACACGGATTGGGCGCGGGCTACTGGGCCGCTAAACAGCAGCCAGGCCGCGCACAGCAGAAGTAACTTGTGCAGCATAGGAAGAAAAAGAGAAAGACCGAAGGTACTCCCAAGCTGCGTTGCCCGGCCGGGCCCTAGGCACGGTTACGTGCCGGCGAGCCCGCGTACACGCAACAGCCCCCCGGCCACCAGGACCGGAGGGCTGCGCAGGAAGCCGTCGGGGCTTGGGCTAGTCGATGGTGAGGCGCTGGCTGAAGGTGCCGGCGCCGGTGCTCAGGCGCATGGTGTACAGGCCCTTAGCTAGGCCCGGCAGCGGCAGCGAGCGCACCGGCTCGGCGGAGGCGGGCAGGGTTTGGTGCAGCACGGTTTGGCCTAGGGTGTTGAGCAGCGCAATTTCTACGGGCTGCTGGCCTAGGCTGGTGGGCAGGCTCAGGGCTACGCTGCCGCTGGCGGGGTTGGGGTAGAGGAACACACCCGCGCTGGCGGCTGCCGCGGCCTTGGTGCCGAGGGTGGTGTTTTGCACGTAGCTGCGCAACCAGGTTAGGGCTGGGCGCTCGGTGTTGTCGGCGTTGATGAGGTAGTCGCCCTGCGCCGTGCGCCAGTGGCCTACGTGGGCGCCCCACAGCGTCACGCCCTTCACGTTGGGATTCTCCCAAAACAGCGGAAACACGCGCTGGTACTCGGCCAGTTGCACGGCGTCGCTGATGTTGCCGTTGGCGTCGAGCGCATCCGAGTCGTACTCCGTGATGTAGAGCGGCACGCCCGTGGCGGCCAGGGTAGCCAGGTTGGCGTTGATGGTGGCCGCCGGGGTGCCACCCGTCGAGAACGCGTGCCCCTGAATGCCCACGCCATCAAGCAACCCGCGCGCTTTCAGTAGGTTGATGATGGTGGCGTAGGTGGCGGCCCGCGTCGCGGAGTTTTCCACGCTGTACTCGTTTATCATCAGCTTGGAGTTGGGGAAGTACTGCCGCGCCAGCTGGAAGGCCGTGATTATCCAGTCGTAGCCGGTGGCGCCGGTGCCCCCTAGGGCGTTGATGTAGGCGCCGCCGTCGGGGATGGCCGTGCCGGCCGGCGTGTTCGGCCCGGGAATAACCGTGATGCCGGTGGGCGGCGTGTTGATGGGCTCGTTCACCACGTCGATGTGGTCGATGCGCTTGCCCTGGAAGTGGGTGGCTACCGCCGCGTACCACTTCTTGATTTCGCGCAGCTGCGTGGTGTCGGGCAAGCCCTTCATCCACGTAGGCTGCTGGGCACCCCAGATGAGGTTGTGCATCCGAAATACGCCGTTCACGGCTACGGCCTGGGCGTAGGCCTTGTCGAGGTCAGTCCAGTTGAAGGTGCCGCGGGTGCCTTCTACACTACCCCACTTGCCGGCGTTGCCGGGCGTCACGGCGTTCCAGTACTTATCGAAGTTGGTGGCCTCGTTGGCGTCGTACTCGCACCCTAGGTACTTCGACTTGCCGGTAGCCAAAGCCGGGCCGGTGGGCACAAACGTGACGGGCGCCGTGGCCGAGCCTTGCGTGCCCGCATCGAGCTGGCTCACGCTGAAATACAGCCCCGTTTGGCCAAATACGAACTTGTCGAAGTCTAGCCCGTCTTCGCGGGCGCCAATCTGGAAAGTCTGGGTGAGCGCGCCGGCCGCCACCGTGAAGGAGATGCCCGCCACCCCGTAGCTATTGTACTTCGACATGTTGACCCACTTCCACACGCCGGAGGCCGCCCCGCCGCCCCCGTCCACGGCCAGGCTGCCCGAGCCCGAGCCGTAGCCCACGCCCGAGAGGCCGTTGGCCGTAATCCAGTCGGTGCCGGTGGTGGGGCTTTGGGTGCCGAAGCCGTTGCTGTAGAAGTAGCTGTCGTCGTTGGCAGCGCCTGCGCCCACTCGCATGCGGGCGTACAAGTCGTAGCTGCCGGGGCCCGGAAACGTGACGGTGTAGGTGAGCACCCGCGCCGCCGTGGCCGGGGCCGCGCCGCCCACCCCGCCGCCGGGCGAAGTCGGCGAGGTGTAGGCCGCCACATCGGTGAGCGAGGTCATGTAAGTCACGACCGGGGCAGTGGTCGTACGCTTGGCCCAGTCGCCCACGGCCGCGTTGGTGGAGGTAGCGGCTACCGAGGTGCCGGTTTCGGCCTCTACCACGACGGGGGTGTTCTGGGCCAGTAAGGGAGTGAGGTGGCTGCCAAGCGCGGCCACCAGCGCACAGGTAATGCGTTGAGGTTTCTTCATACTGAAGAGCTAGGATGGGTGGGAAAAGGCACAAGCCCCCGCTGGGTGGCTTGCTGGCCCCAAAGTAGCCCGCGTATGAGGAAATGATTGGCTTTTTAAAAGCTTTATAAGCGCCTTATTGCATCGGAAACGTTTGCGGTAGTGACACTAATCGTTGCCGATAGCTAAGGTTTTTTTGGAGTTGCTTGCAGTGGGTGCTACTACCCCGGTGGCAGCTAGCTCTTTCTTCTCCTTACGCTTAGCTAGCTGGCAGCGTAGTCCGCACTGCGTACCCCCTACGCTCATTAAACAGTCGGGCTGCTAGTCAGTACAGCGTTGGGTTGCAACTGGCCCCCTAGGGCCGCTACCAGTCGGCCCGGCGCAGCACGTCGGGCTGCAGCAGCCGGATGCCGCGCGGGCTGGCTTCGAGCAGGCCGTCGTGCCGAAACTCGCTCACGGTGCGGCTCAATGACTCGGGCGCTACGCCCACGAGGGCTGCCAGGTCGTCGCGCGAGAGCTGAATGTGCACTTCCCGGCTGGCGTCGGGGGTGGCGTGGTCGTGCAGGGCCAGCAGGGCGTTGGCCACCCGGCGCCGCAGCGAGTTGTAAGCCATGTCGAGGAGCTGCTGCTCGCGCTCGCGCTTGCGGCTGGCCATCAGGCGCACGAGCTGCTGGCTTACCTCAGGGCTGCGCAGGCCCTGCCGAAATTCGTCGGCCGGCACGTACAGCAAGGTCGAGTCCTCAACGGTGACGGCGGCTTCGTAGTAGGGCGAAGATTCGAGCAGCGCCTTATAGCCGAAAAACTCGCCCGCTTGGTAGAAACCCGTTATCAGCTCCTTGCCCAGGCTGGTGGTTTTGGTGGTTTTTACGCGGCCAGCTTGCACGTAGTACATGCGCGTGGGCTCGTCGCCCTCGGCATACACAATCTGGCGGCGCGGCACGGCGTGGGGCCGGCGGCCCGCCACCAGCGCCAGCAGGTTGCGGGCGGGCTCGGGGCCACTAGCGGGCTGGGCGGCAGCAAGCGGGGCGGCCGTTTCGGAGTGCAGGTGCTCGAAGCGGGCGAGGCGCCCTGCCACAGCTTGCAGCAGCTCGCTGCCGTCGCAGGGCAGAAACAGGTAGTCGTCGGCCCCTAGGTCCATGGCCCGCCGCAGGTCGGCGCGCCCGGTGCGGGCCGAGAGCAGCACAAACGGCACATCGGCCAGCCGGATGCTGCGCCGGAAAATGTGCAGCGTGCCGTAGCCGTCGAGCACGGGCATGTCGGTGTTGCTCAGCACCAGGTCGGGGCGGCTGCCAATGGCCAGCTCCAGCCCGGCTTTGCCGTTGTCGGCGGCTACCACCCGGTAGCCCGCCAGGCGCAGCAGCTCGGCGGTGCTTTCGCGCGCGTGGTCGTCGCTTTCCAGCAGCAACAGGGTCTTCATAACGTGGATAGGGCTAGCAGCTCAGCCAGGCGCTAGCAACTTCTAACTAAATAAACACTCCGATAAATCCTAACGCAGCCTAATCAAAGGTAATAGCAATTAAATAATATCATCCGGTTTGGTGACGAGAATCACCGGTTGGGGTAATTAGCATCATGGGGCCAGCTTAACGCGGCCAATACCTTTGTGATACGCTTCAATCCTCTCATTTAGCGTATTGGCTACTAATGTTTTGTGCATAAATCGTGCGCGGCCAATGTTATAGCAGGCGCCTATAATCGCCCCGGCTCAACTCAGCTGCTAGTACAAGCATTTTTTGCACTATTGAAATAATTAACTGTTTTTTAACCCTTTCATTTTCTTTGTTACTTTTCTTTTATGGCTTACTCAGTTGCTACCCCCGCCGGCCAAACTGTACAGAACATCCTCAACGACTTGCCTGGCTTGCTGGCAGTTGCCATCGTTGACATCTCGTCGGGCATGACCCTGGCCTCGCACGCCAACTCCAGCATCAACCCCGAAACCGCCGCCGCTTACAACACCGAAGTGGTGAAGCAGAAGCTGAAGGCCATGACCGCTCTCAAGCTGCAAGGCGAAACCATCGACGACATCCTAACTACGCTCTCCAACCAGCTGCACCTGATAAAGCTGGTAGGCGACAAAAAATTCGTATACCTGGTAGTGAACTCCCGCGACACCAACCTGGCCATCGCCCGCGAGGTAGTTCGCCAGCACGCCGAACTGCTTAAGTAAGGAGTGGCCCTAGGCCTCCTACGTTAAAACTAGCCGTGGCCGGCTTTGCTACTATTCGTATAGCAAAGCCGGCCACGGCTAGTTTTAACGTAGGAGGCCTAGGCGTATTAAAAGGGGTAGCCGATGGCAATGTTCAGGCGGCCCGACTTGTCGTCGGGCGTGCCGTAGTTGGCACGCAGCGGAATGGCGTAGTCGAAGCGCAGAACGAAAAACTGCACATCGACGCGCAGGCCCAGGCCAGTGCCCACGGCCAACTGCTGCATGAAGGTGCTGGGTTTGAATTGCCCGCCAGGGCGCTGGGGGTCGTCGTTCACCAGCCAGATATTGCCTGCGTCCAGAAATACGGCGCCCTTCACGTAGGGAAACAAGTCCTGTCGGTATTCTAGGTTGCCTTCCAGGCGCAGGTCGCCCACTTGGTCATAGTAGTTGCTCACGTAGGCATCCTCGACCGGGTGGTACGAGCCGGGGCCAATCTGGCGCGGCGCGAAGGCCCGGACAGAGTTGGGGCCGCCGATGCCGTACTGGCGCACGTAGGGCAGCGAGGTGCCCTTGGAGTTGCCGTAGGGCAGGCCGATGCCCAGCTGCAGGCGACCCACAAGGCGGTTGCCCGAGGTGGCCTTGGCGCTGATGCGGTAATACTCGCGCAGCTCCAAGTCGAGCTTGGCGTACTGCGCAAAGGGCTGGCCGGCAATAGTATAGCGCTGGCTTCCCGACTTCTCACCCACGGCCGCGCTGGCAAACAGGTTGGCGAAGTTGCCGGCCAGCTCGGCCTGGCCCTGGAAGAAAATCTGCTGACGGCGCTGCTCCAGCACCTGCTGGTTGTAGGTATAGCGGTACGACGAGGCCAGGATAAATTGCGAGGTGTAAGCTTGGCGCAAGAAAGGCCGGTAGTTTAGTACCGAGTCAAACGCCGTCTCGGTGCTAACGGCGTTATATGAAACGTCAACTAGCTTGATTTCCTGCTCGTTGGTAATCTTGGTTTTCCACGAGTAGCCGTAGTTGGCCGAGTAGCTGGTGGTGCTGAAGTAGCCCGTGCGGTTGACGTAGCGCACGCCCAGCCCGAAGTTGGTGCGGGGCTGAAAGTCGGAGTTGACTAGCCTCGGGTTCAAAAACGGCAGCTTAGGGGCAATGAGCCGCGGCACAATAAGTTGGGCATCGACGCCAAACTCGGTTGAGAGCAGGCCGGTGCTGCTGCGGCTCTCGGTTTGGGGCACGCCGCGAGTGGAGGCTTCGTACGAAGCCACGCCGTTGATAATCAGTTGCTCGGCACCGCGCAGGGCCGAGCGGTTGCGGTACTGCAGCGTTAGGCCCGGCCCCGTGAAGCCGTTGCTCTTGCTGACGAGCTGCAGCTCGGCCCGCAGACTTTTCTTCTTGAGCTGGGTCATCAGCACATCGGCGTCGAGGCGAGCACGGCCGGCCGAGTCGCCGGCGGCCGAGGGCCGGAACTTGATTTCGACGAAGCGGAACGTGCCCAGGCTCATCAGGCGCGAGAGGGTCTGGTCGCGCCGCCGTTGCCGAAACAAGCTATCGGGGTACAGAAACACCGCCCGCGTAATGGCCCGCGCCCGAAACAGCGACTCGTCGGGGTAATAGAGGTATTTCTGGTAGCGGATGGGCGGGCGCTGAACGGTATCAGTCAGCACGAAGTCGGTATTGAGGCGCACCGTCTTCAGCCAGTAAGGGCGCGTAGCCCTAGGGGGGGCGTCGGCCTTCACGCGGTAGTGCACCGCCACCTGCCCATTGAGCGTGCTATCGACCTGAAACAGCAAGTACGTGGGGTTGAAGTAGTAGTAGCCCCGGTTTTTGAGTTGCGCGTCGATGCGCACGCGCTCGTTGGTAAGCACGTCGAGGTCGTAGGGGTCGCCTACTTTCAGCAGCGTGCCCGGCTCGGTGGCCCGCACGGCCTGGTCGATGAGCGTGTCGCGCTGCGGAAACTCGATGCTCTTGATGGTGTACTGCTGGCCGGGGCGGGCTACGTAGTTCACCTGCCCGGTATTGGAGGTCGTGTCGATGGTGCTGCTGGCGGCGGCGTGGAAGTAGCCGCGGTTTTGCATCCGGTTCACCATCAGCTTCTGGGTGGTGGCGGGCTGGGCGGCGCTCAGCAGCACCGGCGCCTCGCCAAACTTATCGGCCAGGTAGTGCTTCAGGCCCTTGCTTTTGCCTAGGCCTAGGTGCCAGAAGTACAGCTTGGGTCGCTGCCCCAGGATGGAAGAGTTGGGCTGGGGCCGCACCACGCCTTGCAGCTCGGTTTGCAGCACGTCCTGGTTGCGCAGCTTCTGCTGGCCCGGCGGCACCTCAATGGTCACCTTACTGCCCGTGTACAGCTTCTGGCCCGCCGGAACATACTTCAGGCCCGAGCACGAGGCCAGGGCCAGCAGTAGCCCTAGGGCCGCTCCCAGCCGGCAAGGCAAGGAGCGGCGGCTAAGCTTCCATGGCCAGTCATGCTGAGCCTGCCCAAGCATCTCTCCCGCGCCGCTTGGGTAGTGTGCAACGACGCGGCAGAGATGCTTCGGCAGGCTCAGCATGACGTTCTTGGGTAATTGAAAAAAAAACTGGGTTAACTGCTTCCTCATGCTCCGGGCCCGCCCGCCCCTGGTGGGGCTAGGGCGGCGTAAAACTCATGGCTACTTGCTGGTATCGGGCTTGGCGGCGGCGCGGCCGCCCACGGCGGCGGCCGCGGTCGAGTCGGCCAGGTGTTGGTTCTGGCGCTTCTGCTCGTCCTTTTCTTTCTTCGTGGTCTTGCGAGCTTCTTTGATGCGGGCCTTCAGCTCGGGCGAAATCTTGGCAAACAGGTCGGCCAGGTTGTCGTAGTCGCGCTGAAACACCAGGGCCGCGCCCGTGCGCACAATGGGCCCGTCGATGTCTTCGTAGCTGTTCTGGCGGAAGGCCCGCAGGCGCAGGCGCCCGTCGGCCAGCACGCTGTACTCCAGGCTCACGTCGCCGGCGAAGTTGCTGGCCGAGCTGTTGCCCGAGGTGGCGTTGGTGCCGCCCTGGTTGCCGCTCAGGGGTACGTCGGTACCCAGGCGCACCGTCAGGCGATTATTAAACAGCTGGCGACGCACGGCTACGTTCAGGTCGGTGCGGCTGCCCGAGCTGCTGGTGTAGTCGGCCTGGTTGGTCACCCCTAGGTCCAGGCCCAAGCCCGAGAGGTACTTGCCGGTCAGGTTCTGCAACTGGTCGGTGAGCACCTGGCTCACCGAGCCGCGCAACTGGCTGGCCAGAATGCCCTCGCCGGCGGCCGTTTCGAAGGGGTTTTGCTGGATGAAGCGCCCCAGTACCAGTAGCGAGAACACCTGCTTGCTTAGCTCCGAGGTCTGGTCGGGCTGGCGCAGGCGGGCCAGTTGGGCATCTACATCACCACTTACGGCGGTAGCGCGCTGGTTTTCGGGCAGCGTAATGTCGAACCCAATAATGGGCTTGCTCAGCGGCCCAGTAGCCTTAATGAGCACATTGAAGTCCATGGTGTTGCGCGACACGGCCTGGTTCACCGCCGTGCTAGCGCCCTGGGCTGCCAGCAATTCGGCCGGAGCCGCCTTTACCTTATACACCGCCGTAATGTTGATGTCAGCGTTGTAGGGGTCGCCGCTCCATAGCAGGTACGAGCCGTTACGAATAATGAATTCGCGCGTGGCCAGCCCATAGAGCGACAGCCGGTACTTGCCGCGCCGCACGTCGAGGCGCCCATCCAGCGTAATCTGCCCGGCCGGGTCGATATGCGTGTTGAGCGTGCCCGCCGCCCGGATACGCAAATTGTCGCCGCTGGCCGGGTCTACAACGAAGGTGAACGGTGTGCGGTCGGTGATGGTAATCTTAGCCGTGATGTCGTAGCCAATGGCGCTGATAGTGGCCGCCGAGTCGGCACGCGCTAGCTTGTTGCGCAGCGAGTCAGGCAGGCTGAAATCGACGAACTGCACGATACCCTGCCGCTCCACCACCGAGGGGTCCACGGCCGGGTTTTCCACCGTCAGGTCCGAGCCATTGACCACCGTGGCCGTGGTGTTGATGCGAATGAGCGACAGCGGTCCGGTCAGGCGCGTGTCCGAGTCTACCACCAGCCGGCCGTAGTAGAGCGTATTTTTTTGGCTGCGCTTGCTCTTCACGGCTAGGAAGTCGTTGGTGGTCACGCGCAGGTCGAAGGCGTAATCCACGAGGTTGGTCGTGAGCAGGTAGCCGTTGGCCACCGCCTTGTTGCCCACCGAGTCGAGCACCGTGAAGTTGTTGAACGCGATGCCCCGGTTGTCGAAGCCGATGGTTTGGTTTTGCAGGCGGAAGGGCGAGCCCAGCTGCGGCACCACAAAGCCCGCGTCGCCCGAAGTCACCAGCTGGCCGCGTATTTCGGGGGCGCTGGTGCTGCCGCGCGCCGTTAGCTGCCCGCTCAGGTAGCCTGTTGTTTGGCTCAGCTGCCCGGCCGAGAACGGCTCGGCGGTTTTCAAGTTCAGCCGGCGCACGTCCACCACGAAGTCGAGGGGCGCGGTGCCGGTGGTGCGGTAAAAGCCGCGCACGTTCACGTCGTTGCCGCCCCCGCCGGTGAGGGTCGCGTTCACGTCGTAGCGGTCGGCCACGGGGTTGCTGGCTTGCAGGGCCAGGTCACCCAGCACCGTCTTATTAAACAGGAGGTCCTTGATGGTGAGGTTAGAGGTGAAGCCCAACTGACTGGTGCCCAGCCCGCGCGCCACAGCCTCGCCGTTCAGCGTACCCCCTAGGGTCGAGTCGGGCTGCCCGATGGCCCGGCTCACAATGCCCAGGTTGAACTGCTCGAAGCGTACGGCCAGCGGCGACGTGTTCACGGCCGGGTTCCGGCTTTGCACCACCAGTGCCGACGTGCCGTTGGTCAGGCGCAGGTTGTCGGCCACGATGGTGCCGTCGGCGTTGTAGCGCACGTAGTTGTTGGGGCCCGCCGTCCAGGTATCGTAGTTGATTATCTGGTCGTTGTTGAAGGCGAACTGGTAGCCGTCGCCGCGGCGGCCCTGGTCCACCACTTGCAGGGTGCCAGCCAGGCCTAGGCGCTCGCGGTTGCTGCTGTCGCCCAAGATGGCGGCACGCACGTTCACCTTATTGTCGGCCACGGTGCCCACCAGGCTGGGGCGGCGTAGCGTCAGGCTAGTATCCTGCCGGGCGTGGCCCAGGTGCAGGTCGTAGGCCAGGCGCTGCGGGTCCGAGCCCACGTCCAGCCGCAGCGAGTCGAGCCGGTAATTCTGGTAGCGAATGACCGGGATGTTGGTTTTGGCCGTGAGGCGCGCCGCCGCCCGGCTGTAGTCACCGGCCAGCACGAAAGGCGAAAGCTGCTTGAGGCCCGTCACGAAGCGCCGCGCGAGGTCAGTACGCTTCACGCGCAGCGCGTAAGTAAAGTGCTTGTCGCCAGCCGCATTGGTGAAGGGCTGCACGCCCGGCAGCCGGAAGTAGCGGCTGATGTGGCGCTGCACTTCGGTGGTCAGGTCACCCAGCCGCACGTTGCCATCCAGCCGCACATCAGCCACGTTCGAGTTGAACGTTAGGGCCGTGCGCGCAGCAGTCTGCACAATGCGGCCCTGCACCGAGTCCAGCGCAATCGGCTGCCCGTCCTTAATAATAACCAGCTTGTTGCCGCTGAACGTGCCGTTAATCGTGTTCAGGTCTGAGCCGCTGATGTTGGCCGCCAGGTCGCCCTGGATGCGCAAGTCGCCGCCGGTGTAGAAGCCCAGCTTGGTCAAATTCACGCCGCGTAGGTTCAAGGACGTTACCTGGTAAGTCGGATTCTTGGGGTCGCGCAGGTTCACTACTGCGTTCAGGTCCAGGTTCAGGTTAGGGTCGTCCTTGCTGCTGGCCGCGATGGTGTACTTGTTGCGGTCGATGTCCACGGCTGCGTTCACGCCACGATAGGTATAGCCGTTGTAGCGCGCGCTCTGGATGTTGGCCGTTAGCTTGCCCACCAGGGTGCTGGGGTCGGACAGGTTGCCGGTGGCATTAATGCGCCCCGAGCCGGTAATGGGCCCTAGGGTGGGGTCCTTCAGCAGCTTGCCCGCATCCAGGCCCTGCACCGCGAAGGTGCCCACCAGCGGCTGGCGGCCCGAGCGGTCGGCCTGGCCCAGTCGGCCCGTGAAGGCGGCGTTGCCATAGGTCGAGCGCAGCTTCAGGTCGGTGGTGAAGGCTAGGGTAGTGGGGCGCCCCTTTAGCGTGCCGCTCACCGTTAGGCTCGGCGGTATGCTGATGTTGCTCGGCACCGTGCCCTTGGGCAGGATGCTCAGCAGGTCGTTGCGCGAGGTGCTGAAGCGCTGAATATCCAGGTCCACGTACAGCCGCTGGTCTACCTCGGGCAAACCCACGATGTGCGCCCGCCGGGCTTGCACTACCGTGTTGCGCAGCCCCACAAAGTCGAGGTTGCGCACCAGCAGGTCGCCTAGGCGGCCCGTCACCAGCCCGCTCACCAAAATGCTTTGGCGCGGCCCAGTCGTGAAGGGGGGCGTATCGGCCAGGCTCGGCACCAAATACAGAATATCGCGGAAACCCAGACGCGTTTCGCGCAGGTCGCCGGCCAGCCCCAAGTTGGGCAGGTCGTCGGCAATACCCCCTAGGCTCTTGTAGTGGATGGCCAGGCTGCGCCGCAGCCGCGAGTTAGGCGTCACGAGGTCCAGGCTGTCCAGCCGGATATCGGTGTTGCTGTACAGCGCGTTGGCGCGGGCGCGGGTTATCTCGAAGCCGCTCTGGTCGCGGCCCGCCAGGTTGTCAATTCTCACCGTCGTCACGCTATCGGTGTAGCGCAGGTCGTGGGTATTCAGCACGAGGCCGGTGAAGTGCAGGTGGCTGTAGTCGAGCGCCGGGTAGCGGCTCTTCAGCTTCGGGTCGTTGAAGTTGTCGAAGTTCACGGCCAATTCGCTGATGTCCGACTGGTCGAGCGTCACGGCCCAGCTCACGGGTTGCGCGGTGGCTTTCTGCACGGCCTCGTTCACCTTGCGCACCGCCTCGGCCGGGTTTACCACGCGCTGCTCGGCGGGCACGTTCTCGTTTTGGGCGTAGGCAAAGGTGGTGTTCTTGAGCGTGAGCTTGCCTAGGGCAATATTTTCCTTGGCCAGGTCAATGTTCTTGGCCGTGGCGTCGAGCAGCCCAATCTGGGTGTTAATATACTGCGCCGCCGGGTCGTTCTGGTACACCAGGCCCACGTCTTCGAGCGTTGCCCGGTTCAGGCCAAACGTCAGGCTGAGCGGCTCGGTAGGCTTGTTGTCGTCTAGCTCGGGCGCGGTTTTGCTTTGCCGCATACGCACAGCCGCGTGCTTCAGCGTGGCGTTATCCACTTTGTAGACGGAGTTATTCACATCTACCTCGTCCATGTTCACCAGCAGGTCGCCAATCTTGGCCCGCAGGTCGGAGCCGCTCACCTGGTCGTTTTGCGTAAACAGCAGGTTGCTGACGTGCAGCTTGCCAATGTCGTATTTCAGCTTCGACTGGGTCGTATCAACCGGCGCGTTAGGGTCCGAGAAGGCGTTGATGATGAAGTCGTAGTTATTAACGCTGTCGGGCTCGGTGCGCGTCAGGCGCACGCGGCCGTCGTTCAGCTCTACTTCCTTCACGTTTACCTGGCTGTGCAGCAGGGCAAAAATGTCGATGCTCACCCCTAGGTGTCCCACGCTCAGCAGCGTGTCGCGCTGCTGGTCGGCCAGGTACACATCGTCGAAGTTGATGGCATGCCGAAAATCCGTGCGAAATTTTCCGAGCCGCACCTCCGTTTTCAGCTTGCCGCGCAGGTAACTCTCGGCCCGTCGCGCCACAAAATCCTGTCCCGCCGGAAACTGCAGAAACACTAGCACGGCTACTACCAGCAGCAAAACTAGCCCCAACAGGCCCCCGATAATGTACAGAAAGCGACGTAGATAGATGTTCACAGCAGCAGAGAAAAGGCCCAGCCCACTATTCTTTCAGCAGACATTCAGAGTATTGGCCTTTCCAAACGCAAAATCTGCGGCCGGGGTTGGCAAGCCAGCGGCCCGCGGCCCCGCAAACATCGGCCCAATCCACCGCGCCCGCCGGGCCGCTGCCGAGGTTAGCAGCCGGCAGGCCCTAGGGCACAGCGCCAGCAGCGACCCTAGGCGCCCTATACGCTGCCGAGTCCGGTTATAGCTCCTTACTTTGCCCTTTATGCAACCCAACCTAGCCGCCACCGACTACCGCCCCCTCATCCGCCAGGCCTTTGCCGAGATGGAGAAGGTCGTTATCGGTCAGCGCGCCCTCATCAATCGCCTGCTCATCGGGGTGTTCACGGGTGGCCACATCCTGCTCGAAGGGGTGCCCGGCCTGGCCAAAACCCTCACCGTAAGTACGCTGGCCCAGGTGCTGCACCTGCATTTTCAGCGCGTGCAGTTTACCCCCGACCTCTTGCCCTCCGACCTGGTGGGCACCATGATTTACAACCAGAACCAGTCGATTTTCGAGGTGAAGAAGGGCCCCATCTTCGCCAACCTGGTGCTGGCCGACGAAATAAACCGCGCCCCCGCCAAGGTGCAGAGCGCCCTGCTCGAAGCCATGCAGGAAAGCCAGGTGACTATCGGCGAAACCACGTTCCGCCTCGACCGCCCCTTCCTGGTGCTGGCCACCCAAAACCCGGTGGAGCAGGAAGGTACCTATCCCCTGGCCGAGGCGCAGGTCGACCGCTTCATGCTGAAAGTGCACGTGGACTACCTCAAGAAAGCTGATGAGCTGGAGGTGATGCGCCGCATGGCTAACCTAGGGTTTCAGGGCGACGTGCAGGCAGTGCTGACCAAGGAGGACATTTTCGGTATCCGCGACCAGATAAATCAGGTGCAGATTTCGGATACGCTCGAGAAGTACCTCATCGAGTTGGTGTTTGCCACCCGCCGCCCGGCCGACTACGACCTGCCCGAGTTTGCCGCGGCTGTGCAGTTTGGCGCCAGCCCTAGGGCCAGTATTGCGCTGCACCGCGCCGCCCGCGCCGTGGCTTACCTCGACGACCGCGACTACGTGCTGCCCGAGGACATCAAGAACGTGGCCCAGGACGTGCTCAACCACCGTATTCTGCTCACCTACGAGGCCGAAGCCGACGGCGTGCGCACCCAGGATTTGATAGAAGGCATTCTGCGTAAGGTGCCAATCTTGTAAGCCAATCGCTGTTGCTACTTGGCTTTGCGGTCTAGCTGCGCAAAGAACTTTAGCGCAATCAGAATGGGGCTTATCAGCAGCAAGGCTAGCCCCAGCAGCCGAAGCGTAGCTGCAATGGAGCTGATAGTATAGCTATAGGAAGCGGTTACGTCGATAGTAATGCTGCCGATGATTAATGCCAAACCAGCTACGAAAATCAGGAATAGCTTAACGAAAGAAGGTAACCAAGTCATAGGCCGTGGAAAAGAGGTGGGCGGGATAAGTCCAGCTGCGTGCAGAGGCTGTAACTACATAACTACAATAGTATAGCAATACTACGCAATTTTAGCTTGCTAAGCTAAGGTCGTCAACTCAACTAGTTACGCCGGTTTTGCAGGCTCCGGATTGCCTGGGCTTGTCGGGCTGCAATGAAGTTTAAGCAAGGAGATTAGCTGAACCTTGTCCGGTCGCCCTCGTTTAACGCCCAAACTACCAGTATTTACTGGTACAAACTATTCTCCCTCAACTCGATTTTCTGCGTTATGAAAAAGTTGTTTGTTCTCGCTTCGCTGCTGACGGTAGGTGCCCTCTCGGCCAACGCCCAAACCGGTACTACCACCACTACCACCCGCCAGACGACTACCACGCCGGGCACCATGAACACCGACCAGACGACGCCGTCGTCGACTACCACCACCGAGTCGACCACGACTTCTAGCGACCAGTCGATGGCCATGCCTGCCAGAACCAAGAAGGGCCGCACGGTAATCGTACCGGCTGATGGCGCCAAGGTAAAAGGCAACGGCAAGAAAATTAAAGTAAAGTAAGCGCTAGCTTACGCCTGTGCAGGAGCCCCGGTTGCCTACGTTGCAGCCGGGGCTTTTGTATGGACGTTGCGGCCACTTCGGGTAATAGTCTACGCCGGCGGCCGCAGTTGGCTTTCCCACTTTAGCGAGTCTTGGTACTCCGGAGTATGGTGCTCTTCGGGAAATTGCTGCTTGTGGGCTGGCGACCAGAAGTAATGGTATTGCACCCACGATACTGGGTAGGCTAGCACCAAGCTAGCGAGTAGCACCAGCTAGGCGTACAAGCGGCCGAGGGCTGCGCAACCGCTGCCAACTGTATCGAGCTAGCTGCACCAGTACATACACTGGGCAGAGCAGCAAGGCGGCCGCCAGCAACCACCCTAACGCTATGGTAGCATAAGCCACATTGTCCAGCCACGGCATATTAAACAGCAACACCAACGAACTAGTAGTCCGCATAATATTACTAAACTGCATTTTCCAGGATGCTCCGCATCTGCTGGGCTAGTTGCCGCCGGTCAAACTCGCGGGCAGCCAGCGCCCGGCCGTGGGCTCCGGCCTCGGCAGCGGCTCTAGGGTCGGCCAGCACGGTGCGAAGTCGGGCGGCCAGGGCATTCGCGTCGCCGGCGGGGGAGTACCAGCCGCAGTTGTGCTGCTCCACCAGTGCCTTTGTCCAGCCTTGGTTGGTCACAACCACGGGCGTGCCCACGGCCAGCGCGTCGTAAAGCTTGGCGGGCGAATTGGCATCGAGCACCGGCAGGCCCAGAAACGACACTACTGCCACTTCGGCCAGCGCAAACCACGCAAACACCGCGTGCCGGGGCTGCCCACCCACCAGCCGGATGCGGCCCGGCCAGCGCGCTGCCGCCGCCGCCATCAGCGGCGCATAGTAGCCATGGCCCAAGAAAAGCACCACCACATCAGGCTCGGCCGCCACTAGCGCCTCGGCGGCGGCCACCACCGTTGGCATATCGTTGGCCCGCCCAAAGGTGCCCGCATACAGTACCACGCGCCGCACCCCTAGGCCCTCCGCCTGCCGCAAAGCCGCCACGGCCGCGGGCGTAGCGCGAGCCGCTAGGTCGAGGTCGGTGCCGTTGAGTAAGGTAGTTATTTTAGAAGGTGCAATACCCAGGCCTGCTACGTAGGCGCTCATGTCGGGCGAGAGCGGTACGATATGCGTCGCGCTGTCATACAGCCGTTTCTCTAGCGCAAACAGCTGCTGCCGTGCTAGCTCCGTGGGCACTGCTCCCATCGCCACCGGAAAGCTAGGCCACAAGTCCTGCACCTCAAACACCCACGGCACCTGCCAGTAGTGCGCCACCCGCGCCGCCGCCCAGGCCGCCGTCAGCGGTGTGCTGATGCCCCACACCACATCGGGCCGCGCCGTGCGGCGCCCCGCCCACCAAGCCCAGCCCGCGTACTGCGCAAACGCCAGCGCCCGCCGCGCCGGTCCCATCTTATTCTCGTAGGGGATGCGAGCTTCCACCAGCTCCACGCCCGGCGGCACCCAGGGGTATTCATGGGTGAGCTGCTGCCCGCGCCAAGCGGGAGTTGTGAGCAGCGTGATGCGGTGATGCCGTGCCAACTCGGCCAGCAGCGTGTAGTGCCGGCTAGTAGCCGGGCAGTCGGGGCTGGTGTGGTACTGGCTGAAAACCGCGATGTGCACGCTGTTGAATTAAAAATTAAAAACTATGAATTAAGAATTGCCGCAATACAATTCCGTGATACAATTCCTAATTCATCATTTTTAATTCATCATTTCCTTTTTGGCCGGTAGTGCGACTCGTCCAGAATGTGCTGGGTGTTGGCGTCGGCCATGAGCTGGGCCAACGTCACGTTCTCGTGCTCGGTCATGTACTTGCGCACGATTTGCAGGCCCACCCACTGACCCACCCGGCCGGGGGCCGTGCGGTCGATTTCGGGCACGTTGGGCCGCTCGCCCACGTACTTCTGAATCTCAAAAGGCGTGGTCGAGTACAGCAGCCGGTTCTCCAAGAAGTGTCCCCATACCTTCGCCTCGTTGAAGCGCAGCGACTTTATTTCCTTGCTCGAATAGCCCAGCAGCACCGAATCGGGCGTGCAGGGTAGCATCTGCCCGGCAAAGTAGAGCCGCTTGCCCTGGTCCACCATCTGGTCGAGCATGGAGGTGGAGGTCAGGTTATGCTTATCATACTTGCTCGATACGGCCAGTGCCAGCGTGGGCAGCAAGTGGGCCGGCGTGTAGCGGCGCAGCATGTACTGCGGCAAGTCGGGCCGGTAGCTGGCCTTGGGCCCCGCAAACCAGTCGAGGCTGATTACCAGCAAGCTGTCGTTTACGAAGATGTCCTTGCCCAGTAGGCCGCTCACATAGGTGGCCGTAGTGGACGGCACCCGGAAATCAGGGAAATAATACTTCACCCGCCCGAACATGGTGCCCAACTCCCGCCCTAGGGCCGCCGAGTCGGCAAAAGCCTCTGCCGTTTGCTTTCCCAGCTTTTGCAGGTCGGGGTTGGTAGCTAGCTGGACCATGCTGCCCGCTAGCACGGCCGGCGAGGGCGCCTGCCCCACTTGCAGGTAGTAGCGCGCAAATACCGGGTGGGCTTGCATGAACTGCAGCGCTTGTGCCGGGGTCTGAAGCTGAAAAAAGGGCTTCTCCAGTCGCTGCAGGTGCACGGTAGCGGCTGGGGCACTAGCGGCCGGGTCGGGCCGGCAAGCGTCTTCCTCCACTTCACGGCCACAGCCGGCTAGTGCTAACCCCACCGCCCCTAGGGCCGTCAGCTTCTTCCAAAAAGTAAATGCCTTCACTGTAGTTCGCTAACGTAATCAAATGCTTTATTCCCCCAAAAATACCGCAGATTTAACGGATTAAACGGATTTCACCGATGCATCTGCTGCTGGCCAGCAGACGATGCTGCTAGGGTAGGTGTAGCAGTGGCCGAACCTCCTAAGTGGCTCAGGCAACTGCTTAGCACTGCCCAGCCGGTAAGCAAAAAGGCCACCGCAACGCGCAGTGGCCTTTTCGATAATTCTCTTACTTCTGCAGACGAGTGCCCTAGGCCCTGTCCATATATCTAAGCGAGTCTAGCCAACGCTCGTAAGACTTGTTAGCCGCAAACGAACGCATCGGTGAAAGCCGTTTAATCCGTTAAATCTGCGATTATTTCCCGGTCTTGGGCGCGCGACATGGCGGCCGCAGCCGAGTGCAGCTGAATCTGCTCGCCGTGCTCGTCCTCAATGCGGTAGTCGGTGAGGCCCAGCGAGCTATCCTTCATCACCTTCACCCACTTGTAATATTTCAAGTACCACTTCATCTGCTTGCTTACCAAGCCTTTGGTGTAGTAAGCGTGCAAGAATGGATGCACATATAGCGTCAGCGAGTGCTGGTTTTGATTCACTAGCAAGTCGTCAATGCTGTTGTCAATCTCATCGGTAACCTGGATGCTAGCCGAAATCTTGCCCGTGCCGCCGCAAGTGGGGCATACCTCACCAGTGACGATAGTTTCGGCCGGGCGCACCCGCTGCCGAGTTATCTGCATCAGCCCAAACTTGGTGATGGGCAGGATGGTGAACTTGGCCTTGTCCTGCTTCATTACGTGGTACACCGCGTCCTCCACCTTCTTGCGGCTCTCGGCGGCGCGCATGTCGATGAAGTCTACCACGATAATGCCGCCCATGTCGCGCAGGCGCAGCTGGCGGGCTACTTCGCGAGCAGCCCCTAGGTTTATCATCAGGGCCGTAGCCTCCTGGTCGTTCTCCTGGTTGCTCTTGCTGCCCGAGTTTACGTCCACTACGTGCAGCGCTTCGGTGTGCTCAATGACGAGGTAGCCGCCGCCCGGCACGCTCACCGTCTTGCCAAACAGGGTTTTGAGCTGCTTCTCGATGCCGAGCTGCTCGAAAATCTTTACTTTATTGCTGTGCAGCTTTACCAGCCCCACTTTGTCGGGCGCAATTTTCTGCACGTAGCCCTTCATCTCCTCGAAGCGGCCCGGCGTGTCTACCACAATCGAATCGAACGACTCGTTGAGCATATCGCGCAGCATAGAGGAGGTGCGGCCCAGCTCGCCCAGCATCTTGTCGCGGGGTTGGCCTTTGCGCAGGTTCTCAAACAGGGTGTTCCAGTTGTTGACCATGCTTTGCATGTCGCGGTCCAGCTCGGCCACCTCGCGGCCCTCGGCCACGGTCCGGATAATAACGCCAAAGCCCTCAGGCTTAATGCTGGCAATAAGGCGCTTGAGGCGGTCGCGCTCGGCCTTGCTCACGATTTTCTTCGATACCGAAATGCTGTTCGTGAACGGCAGCAGCACTAGGTAGCGGCCGGCCATCGAAATATCCGTGCTCACGCGGGGGCCCTTGGTCGAGATGGGCTCCTTCACGATTTGCACCAGCAGCGCCTGCCCTTTTTTGAACACGCCCTCGGCCTTGCCCACCTTATTGAGGGGGCCTTCTAGGGTAAAGCCTTCCAGGCCAGGGGCTTGAAGCTGGTGCTTCATTACCCCGCTCACCCATTTTTGCAGCGAGGGGTATTGCTCGCCCAGGTCGCCATAATGCAGAAACGCGTCCTTCTCCGAGCCAATATCTACAAAGGCCGCATTCAGGCCCGGCATCACTTTGCGCACCGTGCCCAGGAAGATGTCGCCCACCGCATAATTGGTGTCGTTGCGGTCGAAGTGATACTCAATCAGCCGCTTATCCTGGAGCAAGGCTATCCGTTCGCCTTCTGGGGTCGAATTGATAATCAGTTCATTGCTCAACGTAGTAATTGTTAAGTAGCCCCGGCTAGCGCGGGCCGAATAGGTTGCCCCGAAACCAGCAAAAGGGAAGCCAGGACTTAGAGCTGTCCTAGCTTCCCTCTTGGGGCTACGGCCGCTGCCTCTAGGGCAGCTTGGCGCACCACATTAGTCGTCCGCGTAGCGGAGGCTACGTGAGAGAGATTGACGAGCAACCGACCCCTAGGGCCAGCCGCTCACCACCTACCGCCCACCAAGTCAGAAGCTTACTTCTTCTTGTGGCGGTTCTTGCGCAGACGCTTCTTGCGCTTGTGGGTGGCGATTTTATGACGCTTACGTTTCTTACCGCAGGGCATGAAATTAGGGGTTAAGGGTTAAGTAACTGATTGAATGCAAAAACAGTCAGGTCGAATGGGGTGCAAAAATACGCACCCCAGCCTTAGCGCGGCAGCTTTGCCAACTCTTCCTGAATAGAAGCCGCCAGCGCCGGGTCGTTGCTGAGGCTTTTAGCCTTGTTAAAAGCTGCCTCAGCAGCTGCCGTGCGGCGCAGTCGCGCCAGCGATACCCCAAGGTAAAACTGGCCTTCTACACTGTTGGGGTTGATGGCTACCAGCTGCCCTAGGCGCTCAGCTGCCCGGTCGTACTGGTTGCTTTGGATAGCCAGAATTCCCAGGTTGTACAGCACCTTTTGGTTGCGTGGGTCGGCCTCGAGTACCTCGCGTAGCAGGCCAATGCCCTTCACGGGATTGTCGCTGCTCATGTATGCCATACCCAGGTTGGTTTTGGCGTCGAGGTTGTTCGCGTTGATGGCCAATACTTTGTCGTACAAGCTACGCGCCTCTTTGCCCAGCAGCTCGCGCCGCTCGGGGGTAGTGGCGAAGCTATACGCTTGGTAGTAGGCATCGGCGGCGCGCTGCCAGGCTTTCTCGCTGGGTTGCGTTTCGGCCACAGTAGTCAAGTAGTAGCCCGCGCTGTCAAAGCGCTGCACCGTTGCGTAGCGCGCAGCCAAGTTCATGGCTACAGCCGGGCGGGCGGCGGGTGCGGCGGCGCGGTACTCGGCCAACTGCTGGTCGAGGGCACGCCGCTGCTCGGCCGTAGCCTGGGTGTGCGGCGCGCTGGGGCTTGCGCCCCCTACGCTGGCCGTAGCGGCCGGCCGGGGGCCCGACGAGTCTTCGGCCTTCTGGCCTTCGCCAGCTGCCGCGCCATCGCGGTTAGCCGAGCGGGCTGCACTACGGTTTAGCTCGCTCTTGCTTTGCTTGGGCTTCACTATACCGCGGGGTAGGGCATAGAGCCCCCCAGCCAGTGCCAACGCACCGACCACCACGATAGCCTGATGAAAACTAGTTTGGGAAAGCGCCATACTCCACTTAGGCCAGCAAGCAATGAGGTGATAAAAGCCCGGCCAGTTTACCGCATCGCGGTTAGTCGGCCCGCCCTTATCACCTCACCACCAGCTGGCAGCTGCCAGCTAGAATTAAGCCTTCGACTTTTTGGCGGCTTTTGCCTTCGGAGCCACGTCACCGTGAATCTTCTTGCTGCCTTTAATTTTGGCTACAAACGTTTTGCTCGGCTTAAAGCTCGGAATGTAGTGCTCATCGATGATGAGCGACGTGTTTTTCGAAATGTTGCGGGCGACTTTACGGGCGCGCTTCTTGTTTACGAACGAGCCGAAGCCACGTACGTAAATGTTGTTGCCCTCCGTCATCTGGTCCTTCACTACTTTGAAGAAGGCCTCAACGGTCGTCAGCACATCGGCTTTCTCAATGCCGGTTTTCTGCGAAATTTCGGAAATTACCTCAGCTTTGGTCACGTTGGTAAGGGGGTGTACTAAAAGTGGAAAAAATGGGCGAATTCTGGTTCCGTATTCTACGTAATCCCTTGCCCAATAGGATGTTCGCTTTTGGAAACGGAGCGCAAAGGTACTACCTAAATTCTTTTCAACAATGCGCGGCGGCAAGTTTCTGTTCCCGCCAACCTGTTCTGCCTCATTATTTTGCTAACTTCTCAAGCTAAAAAAACCTCCTCAGGAGCCCCCACGAGCTTCTTAGCCGCCGCCTTGCTAGCCTGGTATCCGCGCCACCGCCGCGATTTGCCGTGGCGCACTACCCGCGACCCCTACGCCATCTGGCTGTCGGAAGTTATCCTGCAACAAACGCGAGTCGCTCAAGGTTTGCCGTATTACCTTGATTTTCTGACATCTTACCCCACCGTGCACGACTTGGCCGCCGCTCCCGAGCAGGAGGTCTTGCGCCATTGGCAGGGCCTAGGGTACTACTCGCGGGCCCGCAACATGCACCACACCGCCCAGCAAGTAGTGCGCGAGTTCGACGGAAAATTTCCCACTACCTACGCTGGCCTTCGCCAACTCAAAGGCGTGGGCCCCTACACGGCCGCCGCCATTGCCTCTTTTGCCTTCGATGAAGCCGTGGCGGTGCTCGACGGCAACGTATTTCGGGTGCTGGCGCGCATTTTTGGCTTGCATGCCGACATCGCGGCTCCTAGCTCCCGCAAAGAGTTTCAGGCCCTGGCCGACCAGCACTTACCGCCCGCCCACGCCGCTGAGTTCAATCAGGCCATCATGGAGTTTGGGGCGTTGCAGTGCACGCCAGCCAAGCCCGATTGCCTCTTTTGCCCGCTGCAGAGCCAGTGCTGGGCCTTCCAGCATGGCCAAGTGGCGCTGCTACCGGTAAAGAGTAAAGCCAAGGCTGTTCGCACGCGCTTTTTCCACTACCTAGTGCTGCGCCACGCTGGGCAGTTGTACCTGAAGGAGCGTGCGGCCGGCGATATTTGGCAGGGCCTCTACGACTTCGCCCTGGTCGAAACCGACGGCCCCCAGCTACCCGCTACCGAGCTGCACCGCCACGTGCAGGCCCTAGGGGGGGAGGACGCCGCCAGCTCTCACCTGGCCGAGCCAACTCCTGCGCCCGCCCTGCGCCATGTGCTCAGCCACCAGAAGCTGGAGGCTCGTTTCCATGCCGTAGAGCTGGCGGCTGCTTTGCCAGAAGTAGCCTTGCGCGATATGGGGCTGCGGGCATACAGTAGTGAGGAGATTGAGAAGCTGCCCAAACCAGTTTTGATAAGTAATTTCTTGGATAAGAAGTTCTAGCGTGGTTTTCTGTTATAAGGATTTCGATAAGCTCTGGTTTAGCTATAGCTATTGCTTATGGGCTAGTGCTATATAAGAAAAATGACTAGCAAAAATAATTAGTAATTATTGCCAATGGAATTTGCTAAGTCGATTAGATATTAGTAACTTTAACTTGTTATTGGCAGCTGTGGTTGGCTGCCGCATCACGGTATTACAGGAAAGTATCATGGCAGGAGTAAACAAGGTGATTTTAGTGGGTCATCTCGGTAAGGACCCCGAAGTGCGCCACCTCGAAGGTGGCAACAGCGTAGCCAATTTTACGCTGGCCACCAACGACTACTACAAGGACAAGCAGGGAACCCGCATCGAGCGGACTGAGTGGCATTCAATTGCCGCTTGGCGTGGCTTGGCCGAGCTGGCCGAGAAGTATCTGCGCAAAGGCAGCCAGGTATATATTGAGGGTAAACTCCGTACCCGCCAGTACCAGGACAAAGACCAGCAAACGCGCTACATCACGGAGATTGTAGCTGATGAAATTACCTTGCTTAGCAGCCGCGCGGGCGGCAATGGTGCTAATGGCACCGGCGTTGTGGCCAGCGGCGAAAGCGTAGCCTTGCGCCAAGAGCCTGAGCTAGACCAGCTGCCCTTCTAGACCGCGGAGGTAACGAATTTAACGAATAGCACAGCGCAATTGGGTCTTGCCGAGCTAATTGCGCTGATAAGTCTTATCCGGAAGCTGCCTGCTACTTTAAAAGAGCAGGCAGCTTTTTTGCTTACTACCAACTTGGCTAATTTAGGAGTGTGCTTCTCAATTCAACTCAGTGCAGCTTGGCGGCTCGGCGTCATCCGTTAAATCCGCTACCTCTGCGGTCTATCTTTGAGAAGTTTCTGCCAAGATTATGAGAATACTACTGTGGGGTGCGCTGCTAGTAGCCGGCCTAGGGGCTTGCACCTCCGACAAGGATGCCACCGATTTTACTCCTAAGCCGCGGGGCTACAACCGCATCGATTTACCGCCGCATGCCTACCGCGAGCTAGGTCCGGGGCGCCCCTATACGTTCCAGGTGTCGCGCTACGCTAAGGTGCTGCGCGACTCCTCGTACCTGGCCCAGCCCGACTGGCTCAATATCTACTACCCCCAGTTGCACGCCAACGTGCAAATTACTTATACCAATGCCGAGCGCAACCGCCAGCTGTACAATAAGATGATGGAGGATGCCCGCAAGCTTACGGGCAAGCACCAGATTAAAGCGACTTCTATTGAAGAGCGGATTTTGAAAACGCCCAATGGAATGCGGGCTTCAGTCTTTGAGTTGGAAGGTGAGGTGCCCAGCCAGTTTCAGTTTTATACAACCGACAGCACTAAGCATTTTTTTCGGGCCGCTTTATACTTCCGCACGGCCACTCAGAACGATTCGCTTGCGCCAGTGATTGACTACGTGAAGTACGACATGATGAAGATGCTCAACACGCTGAAATACCGCTAGTCAATGAGCATTTATCAATTAGCATTTAACAGATAGTGAGCGTGTTAAATGATAAGTGTTGATTGTTAAATGAAATGAGTAATTTCTTTCAAACAAAGATTGAGTTTTTGCGCGGGGTAGGATTGCAGCGGGCGCAGCTGCTGGGTAAAGAGCTAGGGATTTTCACCTACGGCGACCTCATTCAGCGCTATCCATTTCGCTACCTCGACCGCACCCAGTTTTATAACATCGTGGACTTGCACGACGACCTGCCCTACGTGCAGGTGAAGGGCGTGCTGCGGGGCAAGGAAGTGATAGGGGAGGGGCCCAAGAAGCGCTTGGTGGCCAAGGTAGGCGACGCCAGCGGCGAGTTGGAGGTGGTGTGGTTTAAGGGCGTCAACTTCCTGGAGAAAATAGTAAAAAACCACCAGGAATACATTGTCTTTGGCAAGCCCACTAGCTTTAACGGGCGCCCCCAGATGGCCCACCCCGAGCTGGAGGAAGTGACCGAGCAGAAGGCCGGCCAAAGCTTTCTGCAGCCGGTGTACAATACCAGCGAGAAGCTTAAGAACTATCACCGCGTTGACAGCAAGGCCATCATGAAAATGGTGAGCGACTTGCTTAAAATCGCGCTGCCACACGTCACTGAAACGCTGTCGCCCTCGCTCATTAGCCAGTACGGGCTCATGAGCAAGGCCGAGGCGCTGCAGCAGATTCACTTTCCGCAAACTCCAGATTTGCTGCAGGCCGCCAAGTTTCGCCTGAAGTTTGAGGAGCTGTTTTACGTGCAGCTGAAGCTGTTGCGCCAAAAAGACCAACGCAAGGTTGCGCTGGCTGGGCAGGTGTTTCATGAGGTGCCCACGCTGGTGCACTTCTACAAAAACATTATGCCCTTTGATTTGACCGGGGCACAAAAGCGGGTTATTCACGAGATTTACAAAGACTTCTGCCTTGGCAAGCAGATGAACCGGCTGCTACAGGGCGACGTGGGCTCGGGCAAAACCATCGTGGCATTCATCTCGATGCTGATGGCGGCCGACAACGGCGCTCAAAGCTGCCTGATGGCGCCTACCGAAATCCTAGCTGACCAGCACTACCAGGGCTTGAAAGTGTATGCCGACCAGCTGGGCATCAACCTGGGCAAGCTTACCGGTAGCACGCCCACCCGCGAGCGTCGGGTGCTGCACGAGCAGCTGCGCGCCGGCGAGATGCAGATGCTGGTAGGTACGCACGCCCTATTGGAAGACGTAGTGCAGTTCCGTAATCTAGGGCTCACGATTATGGATGAGCAGCACCGCTTTGGGGTGGCGCAACGCTCGAAGCTGTGGCAGAAGAACCCCTACGTGATACCGCACGTGCTGGTGATGACGGCCACGCCTATTCCGCGCACGCTAGCCATGACGCTCTACGGCGACCTTGATGTGAGTGTGATTGACGAGTTGCCGGCTGGCCGCAAGCCCATCGTGACGGTGCATCGCTATGATGCCAACCGCCTGAAGGTATTTCAGTTTATTCGCGACCAAGTGGCCCTAGGGCGCCAGGCGTACATCGTGTATCCGCTCATCGAAGAGAGCGAAACGCTGGACTATAAGGACCTGACCGACGGCTACGAGAGTGTAAGTCGGGCATTTCCCGATTTGCAGATAAGTATTGTGCACGGCCGCATGGCTGCCGAGCAGAAAGACTACGAGATGGCGCGCTTTGTGAAGCGCGAAACCCAGATAATGGTGGCTACCACCGTAATTGAAGTGGGAGTGAACGTGCCCAATTCCTCGGTGATGGTGATTGAAAGCGCCGAGCGCTTTGGCCTAAGCCAGCTGCACCAGTTGCGGGGCCGGGTAGGCCGGGGCGCCGACCAGAGCTACTGCATCCTGATGACCGGCTACAAGCTGAGCAAAGACAGCCGAACCCGCCTCGAAACGATGGTGCGCACCAATAACGGCTTCGAGATTGCGGATATCGACCTCAAGCTGCGTGGTCCGGGCGACTTGATGGGCACGCAGCAAAGCGGCGTGCTCGACCTGCTCATTGCCGACCTAGCTAAGGATGGGCGCATCCTAAGCGAAAGCCGAGCAGCAGCGCAAACCATCCTGGCGGAAGACCCTGGACTCGACAAGCCGGAACATAGCAACATTCGCCGCCATATAGATAGCTTGCCCCCAACTGCGGTGAACTGGAGCCGAATAAGTTAAAACTATCGTGAAAAAAGCATAAAAAAAGCGACCTATAAAAAGTCGCTTACTATGCTAAAACCATATGGCAGACTCGGCATTCGCCTCCGCTTTACGCTGGTCAGTGCGGCGATTAGCGGGTATAGCTTTGGGGGTCTGGGTGCCAGTTAAAAAGGTGAAATGCAATGCATCTGGCTCGGCCGCCACGGTAGTGGTGCTAGCAACTTGTGCAGTAGGCGCGGAGGCAGCCGGGCGGAGTAAGCGGCCGGTCACGACCAAGGCGAGCAATAGACTCAGCTTAGTGAAAGCTTTCATAAGGTAGTAGTTGCAGTAACTGCCGCAACTATAATGCCGGATAAAAAATCAGACGTACAATGGATAAAGAGAGAACGGGTGGGAAAAGGAGAATAATCACGAAATTAGTGATTAATTTCTAGAATGCGTCCGTTAAACGTGTAAGCTAGGCCACAGTTACATCTTGTAAAAGAACGTTATGTTACTTTATGATAACCAAGATGTTGTTTTCTATGAACAGGTTAAGTCGAATAAGCATTAAGTCAGTCCATTAGGCCAACTTGCTTATCCTAAGCTTCTATAGCAAGTATTTTTGAGGTAATTAGTTGCTCGCCCAATTTGCCGAGATGATTCAGGTGGTGCAGCTGTTTTTTAAGAATACATTAAGTTACCTATATGCGTATTTATTCGCTGGCGTTGGCACTTGGGGCGTTATTCGCTGCGCCGCTAGCTAGCCAAGCCCAGAAAGTGAAGTCGGTGCCGTTTAGCTACCTCCCCGAGCAAGGTGAGGACCGCTACAACATGCGAGTGCCCCAAAAGACCTTGGCCTTGCCCGATGGCAGCGGCTTTGTGATACTAGCCCACCAAAGCGGCAGCGCTTATGCAGTGGAGCGCTACTCGGCCGACCTCAAGAAGCAGTGGAGCACCACCCTGGCGGTAGCACCCGGTGAAACGGTAGAAGCCTTCGGGCGTAGCGCCGAGCAGGTGTGGGTAGTGCTGCACCACGCCGACGAGGCCGGCCAGAACCTTACTGCTTTCTCGGTGGCCCTAGGGGGCGGGCAGAAGGCAACGCCCAAAGTGCTAGTGCAAGCCGCCGCGGCCGACCGCCGACCAGTGGTGCGCATCTCGCCCGATGGCACGCGCTTGCTGGCTTACCGCTACGCTCTATACGGCAACCAAGTGCGTAGCCTAGTGGGCACGCTCTACGACCAGAAGCTGGGTAAAATACTGGAGCGCACTTATAATTTCCGCGACCAGGGCGACTTTTTCTCGCCTAACATCCTGCTGGCTAATGATGGCACGCAGTACGTGACGCTGCTCGGCGACGGCATGCGCAAGCTGACCGTGCGCCGCTACCCGGCCACGCCCGACCAGGTGGGAGTGGCCACGCCGGTGCCGGTGCTGGGCGTGCCGGTGGGTGGCGTGTTTGGCGGCCAGCCTATCACCATCCGCGATGCCAAGTTTAGCCTGCTGCCCGACGGCCAGCTGTACGCGGCCGCGCTATGCGCCAACGACAACACCGGTGAGCTGGCCAGCCTAAAAACCGTGCGCTTCGACTTTGGCGTGAACAATATCAAGCTCGCTGACCCGGTACCGCTGACGGCCGCTTTCCTGGCCGAAGCCAACAAGACCCTAGGCGCCAGCCTTAAGCGCCTCGACGACGTGTACCTGACCGATATGCTGCTGACTGACAGCAAAAACCTGGTAGTGATAGCCGAGCGCCACTACGAGGAGGGCGGCCCTGAGTTGCCGGTACACGCCCGCGAGCTGTACGCCTTTGGCTATAGCCCGTTCCTGACGCCCACCTGGCACCAGATTTTGCCTAAAGACCAAGTAGCGCCTGCTATTGACAGCTACACGGGTATCGGACTGAAGGCGGCCGTGTGGGGCGAAGAGGTGCAGCTGCTGACTTGGGAGGCACTTGATGGTAAGTCGGACCTGTACCTGCGCCGCTTGCAGGCGCCCACCGGCGTCCTAGGCCCCCTGCAGCGCCTCAAGCTCAACGTGACTCAGACCACGACCGACCAGCAGCCCGCCTACGTCAAAGACTTCACTACCTGGCTCGACCCCAAAACAATTATCGGCGTGAGCCGCCCCAATAAGAAATCGGCCGCTTTGCAGCTGGACGAGATTAAGCTCAAGTAGACTGCAGATTCAACGGATTCAACGGATTGCGCCGATACGCTCGCTTGCCTGCGGCAGCGAGCTGACTACGCGAACTAGCTGTGGTGCAGTACTAAATGGATGTGGCGTAATAGGTAGTACGCAACAAAAAAGCCACCCTAGGGTGGCTTTTTTGTTGTCATGCTTCACGTTGGCGCCGATACGCTCGCCGCCGCAAGCCGGCGAGCGTATCGGCGCAATCCGTTGAATCCGTTGAATCTGCGATTAATAGCAGTACTCGTTGGCTTCGATGAGGCCGGCGGCTACGCGGCGGCGGGCTTCCTTCACGTTGAACATGTCGGGCTTGGTGAAACGCTTGAGGCCTAGAGCTAGCAGGCGCTGCTCGTCGCCTTCTACCATACTAGCGATGGCTTCCTTGCCCGAGTGCTCCACCAGGTCGATGGTGTCGGAGAGGTACACGCGGGCCATGTCGAGCTGGCGGCTCATGGCCTCCTCGCCTTTGGCGGCGATTTCCTTTTCCACGCGCAGCAGGGTGCTTTCGGCCACGTAGGTTTTGATGGACATGTCGGCGATGTTCATCAGCACTTCCTGCTCCTTGGCCAGCGAGTTCATGTATTTCTGCACCGCCGTGCCGGCTACCATCAGGATGGCCTTCTTGAGGTTGGCGATAATTTTCTTCTCGGCGGCGAAGGGCGCGTCGTCGCTTTCGCCCATGCTCGGAATGGCCATCAGTTCCTGCTGCACAGCCTGGGCGGGGCCCATCAAATCCAGCTCGCCTTTCAGACCCTTCTTCAAAATCATGTCCACGGCCAGCATCCGGTTGATTTCGTTGGTGCCCTCGAAAATCCGGTTGATGCGCGAGTCGCGGTAGGCGCGGTCCATGGGGTAGTCGGCCGAGAAGCCGTAGCCACCAAAAATCTGCACGCCCTCGTCGGTCACGTAGTCCAGCACTTCCGAGCCCTCTACTTTTAGCATGGCGCACTCCACGGCAAACTCGCGGGCCGCGCCCAGCAAAGCCTCGTTGGTACCTAGGCCGCTGGCCAGCAGCTCCTGTTCTTTGCGGTAGATGTCCTCGCCAGCGCGGTAAATAGCCGATTCAGCAGCATACATGCGGATGGCTTGCTGAGCTAGCTTATAGCGGATGGCGCCAAACTTGGCAATCGGCAGCTTAAACTGCACGCGCTCGTTGGCATACTTCACGCTCTGGTTGGCCGCCATCTTGGCGCCGCCCAGGCAAGCCGCGGCCAGCTTGATGCGCCCGATGTTGAGCACGTTGAAGGCAATGAGGTGGCCTTTGCCAATTTCGCCCAGTACGTTCTCCTTGGGTACCTGCGCATCGGTCAAAAACACCTGGCGGGTGCTGCTGCCCTTGATGCCCATCTTGTGCTCCTCCGGCCCTAGGGTTAGGCCGGGCGTATCGCGGTCTACGATAAAGCCGGTGAACTTGTCGCCGTCAATCTTGGCAAACACAATGTACACGTCGGCAAAGCCAGCGTTGGTAATCCACATTTTCTGGCCGTTCAGCACGTAGTGCGTGCCTTCGGCGTTAAGCACAGCCTTGGTTTTGGCCCCTAGGGCATCTGAACCCGAGCCGGGCTCGGTGAGGCAGTAGGCGCCCATCAGCTCGCCGCTGGTCAGGCCTGGAATGTATTTCTGCTTCTGCTCGTCATTGCCAAAGTATAGAATCGGCAGCAGCGCGATGCCCGTATGCGCCGCAAAGGCCACTGGAAACGAGTGACCGCCGCCCACGCCTTCCGTTACGCGCAGCGCGGTGGGGAAGTCCATGTTCAGCCCACCAAACTCCTCGGGCACGCTCACGCCAAACAGCCCTAGGGCCCCGGCCTTTTCCATAATGCCGCGCATCAGGCCCTCCTCGTGGTTGTCGAGGCGGTCGAGCAGCGGCGACACTTCGGCCTGCACGAAGTCGAGGCAGGTCTGGTACATGAAATTCTGCTCCTCCGTAAAGTCGGCCGGCGTGAAAACGTCTTGCGCCTCAGTGGCTTTGATGATGAATTCGCCGCCCTTCACAACGGGCTTGTTCGATACTTCCATGACGGTTTTGGATTAAAATGGGAATTAAAACTGTTAGGCTAGCCGAGTATTTAGCTAACAACGCGCCCGGTGTTTTGATGTTGCAAGATACACAAAAATGTTAGGCGTGCCGAGTATATCGGTAAAATAAAAGCCTTTCTTTAGTGCGATTAAATGCTAGCTCCACTTAATTAGGCTTACCATGTTCGTCCTTTTTTAGCCCAGTTATAATCTACTAATTGACCGAATCTTAGCCAAGCAACTTCTGGTTGCTTCTGCATCCAATCGATAATTGTTTTCCGCTGAGCTTCTGTGACGGAGGTACAAGGCGCAGCTTTGACAAAAGTGGTACAATAGCCAAAATCAACTTTAAGCCCAAGGCTGTGCAATAAGGCATTTAAGCCATCCGATAAGCTGTTATACTCCAAGTATTCTCGATTACTTTCCTCTTCGCTCTCATCATCAGCAGGTCGAACATCGAAGTCGATAGTAAACCCCATTTCCTGAAACTCTCGAAGCCGCAGCTTCTTGCGCAGTCGCTTTTTCATAGAAGAGTTACTGCGTGGCTATTCGTATAGGCAGGGTGAAGCTAACCACTACCGTATGACCTGCTTGTCGGCCGGGCTTAAATCTGGGCAAGGAGCGTACTGCCTGTAATACAGCCGAGTCAACTACGGCCGAGCCACTGGGCTGTTTGATGCGGGCGTGCTGAACTATCCCAGTAGCACTTATCTCAAAAGAAGAAAATACTCGGTAGCAACTCGGCTCGACTTTGCTAGCAGGAAGCCTTAACCTCTTCTGGATTTCTGCTACAACAGCTGCTTGGCCACCCCCGCCTGGCAGCTCCGGCATCTGCTCCACGTAGGTGTACACGCGCGGCGCAGGCCAGTGCTGCGCGTGAGTAGTCAATGCGGTTACCCACAAAAGCGTCATGCTGAGCGCAGCCGAAGCATCTCTACCGCGCCGCCTAGGGCTATTGTTAGGTAGAGATGCTTCGGCTGCGCTCAGCATGACGTGCTGCTTTATCAATAGAGTTACTTCAGCAACTCGTAGATGCCGGCTACGCCCTGGCCGCCGCCGACGCAGGCGGTTACCATGCCGTACTTCTTGCCTTGGTCACGTAGCTCATCAAAGAGCTGGATGCTGAGCTTGGCGCCCGAGCAGCCCAGCGGGTGCCCTAGGGCAATGGCGCCGCCGTTCACGTTGAGCTTGTCCATGTCGATGCCCAGTTCGCGCACCACGGCCAGCGATTGGCAGGCAAAGGCCTCGTTCAGCTCAATCAGGTCAATGTCTTCGAGCTTCATGCCGGCTTGGCGCAGCGCTTTCGGCACGGCCTTAATGGGGCCCATGCCCATGATGCGCGGCTCGACGCCCTCGCTGGCATAAGTCACCATGCGCGCAATCGGCTCCAGGTTTAGCTCCTTCACCATACGCTCGCTCATCACCAGCACGAAGGCGGCGCCGTCGGAAGTATGCGACGAGTTGCCGGCCGTGACCGAGCCGCCCGCGGCAAACACGGGGCGCAGGCGGGCCAGGGCTTCCAGCGAGGTGTCGGCCCTAGGGCCCTCGTCGATGTCTACCACGTAGGAGCGGGTTTTCTTCTTGCCGCTGGCTTGGTCGAGGTAGGTTTCCTCGACTGTGATGGGCACGATACTTTTCTTGAACTTGCCGGCCGCGATGGCCTTGATGGCCTTCTGGTGCGAGTTGTAGCTGAACTCGTCCTGGTCCTGGCGCGAGATGTTGTAGTCCTTGGCCACCGCCTCAGCCGTTAGGCCCATGCCGATGGAGTAGTCGGGGTGCTGCACGGCCAGCTTGTAGTTGGGCACGGTTTTCCAGCCCACAGTGGGCACAAGGCTCATGCTCTCGGTGCCGCCCGCGATGATGCAGTCGGCCATGCCAGCCGTGATTTTGCCCACTGCCATGGCGATGGTTTCGACGCCCGAGCCGCAGTAACGGTTCACGATGAGACCCGGCACGTTGATGGGCAGCGAAAGCAGTGAGATGAGGCGGCCCATTTGCAGGCCTTGCTCGGCCTCGGGCACGGCGTTGCCCACTATCACGTCGTCCACCCGACTTGGGTCGAGGGCGGGCACCGAGGCCACCAGGTGCTTAATCACGTCGGCCGCCAGGTCGTCGGGCCGGGTGAAGCGGAACACGCCCCTAGGGGCTTTGCCGACCGCCGTACGGTAGCCAGCTACGATATAAGCTTGTTGGGTATTCATTAGAAGGTTCCTGTCATGCTGAGTCGGCGAAGCATCTTATCACGCTAGCGCCGCTCGGGTGGGAAATGAGTTCTGGCGAAGGCAGCGCTGATAAGATGCCGCCTTCGTCAGCATGACACTTAATTAGTTGCGCAGCGGCTTGCCGGTGGTTAGGATGCTCTGAATCCGCTCTAGCGTCTTGCGCTCACCGCACAGGCTTAGGAAGGCCTCGCGCTCCAAATCCAGCAGGTACTGCTCACTCACCTCGGTGGGGGAGGAGAGGTCGCCACCGCACATTACGTAGGCTAGCTTGTTGGCAATTTTCTCGTCGTGGTCGGAGATGTAGTTACCCATCTTCATGGCGTACACGCCGCTCATGAACATGCCTAGGGCCCCACGGCCGTGCACCTTGATGTTGGTTTTCGGCACCGGCTGCGAGTAGCCGGCGTCGGCCAGCTCCAGGGCAGCGGCCTTGGCCTGGGCAATAACGCGGTTCGGGTTTACCACCACTTCGTCGCCCCGGCGCAGGAAGCCCAGGTCGAAGGCCTCAGCGGCCGAAGTCGAAACTTTAGCCGTGCTGATGGTCATGTACGTGTTGCGTAGCAGGTTGTACTCAGGCTCGCCTTCCTCGTACTTGGCGGCCGTGCGCAAGGTCATTTCCTTGGTGCCGCCACCGCCCGGTATTAGGCCCACGCCAAACTCAACGAGGCCGATGTAGCTCTCGGCAGCGGCTACCACGCGGTCGCAGTGCAGGTTTAGCTCGCAGCCGCCTCCTAGGGTCAGGCCGTGCGGCGTGCCCACCACCGGAATGCTGCTGTAGCGCATCCGCATCATGGCTTGCTGAAACTGCTGAATCATTAAATTCAGCTCGTCAAACTCCTGCTCCAGCGACTGCATGTACACCAGGCCCAGGTTGGCGCCGGCCGAGAAATTAGGCGCATCGTTGCCCACAACCAGGCCGCGGTAGCCAGTTTCGGCCAGCTCCACGCCCTTCAAAAGGCCTTGGATAACGTCCTGCCCCAGCGCATTCATCTTGGCGTGGAACTCCACGTTCAGGATGCCATCGCCCAGGTCGAGCACCGAGGCGCCCGAGTTCTTCCACAGCACCTTGCCGCTGGCCCGCAGGTTGTCGAGAATGATGAAGTTCTCGACGCCCGGAATGGGTTGGTAGCTCTTGCTGGCCTGGTCGTAGAACTTGCGCGCGCCATCCTCTACTTTGTAAAAGGACTGGTGGCCAGCGCTTAGCATCTCCTCTACCCACGGCGCCACGGTGCGCCCGGCAGCCTTGGCCAGCTCCACGCCGGCCGGCACCCCTAGGGCATCCCAGGTCTCGAACGGCCCCAGCTCCCAGCCGAAGCCAGCGCGCAGCGCGTCGTCAATCTTATATAGCTCGTCGGCGATTTCGGGCACGCGGTTGCTCACGTAGGCAAACAAGCCGCCGAAGCTGAGGCGATAAAACTCGCCCGCCTTGTCCTTGCCGCCCACCAGCACCTTGAAGCGGTCGGCTAGCTTGTCGATGGTCTTGGTCAGCTCCAGGGTTGGGAATTTCACCTTCTGGCTCGGCTTGTATTCCATCGTAGCCAGGTCCAGCGCCTGAATCTCCGACTTGCCGCCCGTGCCCTTTACTTTCTTGTAAAAGCCTTGGCCGGTTTTGTCGCCCAGCCACTTGCTTTCGCCCATCTGCCGCACAAAGTCGGGCAGCGCAAACACGTGCTTGGCCTCGTCGTTCGGCAGGCCCTGTGCCAGACCATTAGCTACGTTAATGGTCGTGTCGAGCCCCACCACATCAGACGTGCGCAAGGTGGCCGACTTGGCGTGGCCGATAATCGGGCCCGTCAGCCGGTCGGTTTCCTCCACGCTCAAGCCCAGCTTCTGCATGGTGTGCATGGCATCGAGCAGGGCCCACACGCCCACGCGGTTGGCAATGAAGCCGGGCGTGTCCTTGGCCAGCACCACCGTCTTGCCCAGGTATAGGTCGCCGTAGTGCTGCAAGAAGTCGAGCACCTCGGGCTTGGTTTCCGGGCCCGGAATAATCTCTAGTAGCTTGAGGTAGCGCGGCGGGTTGAAGAAGTGCGTGCCGCAGAAATGCTGCCGGAAGTCCTCCGAGCGGCCCTCAGCCAGCTGCGCAATCGGGATGCCGCTGGTGTTGCTCGTGATGAGCGTACCCTTCTTGCGGAACTGCTCTACACGCTCGTAAAGGCTCTTTTTGATATCGAGCCGCTCCACTACTACCTCAATTATCCAGTCGCAGGTGGCAATGTCCTGGAGGTTGTCGTCGAAGTTGCCGGTTTTGATGCGGCTGGCGTCGGCCTTGCGGTAGAGGGGGGCGGGGTTGCTGGCCACGGCTGCCGCCAGGGCTGCGTTCACGATGCGGTTTTTTACCGCCGGCGCGTCCAGCTTCAATCCTTTCTTCTCCTCGTCGGCCGCCAGCTCCTTAGGGGCAATATCGAGCAGCAGCACCTGCACGCCGATGTTGGCGAAGTGGCACGCAATGCGCGAGCCCATCACGCCCGAGCCCAGCACCGCAACTTTCTTGATTACTCGTTTCATAAAATGAAGTAGCGCGGACGTTCAGCCCGCGAGTGGGTAGGAATCAATTAATCTGTCAGTCCTGTCATTGCGAGCATATTGCGCATCGAGCAACGACAGAAGATGTCCCGCTAGTAGCTACAGCGCCTCCTTGCGCAGCGGCTTGGGCTCAAAGTCCTCAAACAGCCCTTTGCCTTCAATCAAGCTTGTAATCTGTCCGGCTACCTTGAAGAAGGTTTCGAGCTGCGCCTGCGGTATTTTCTCGCGCATCTTCTGGTTGAAGTGCCGCACGGTTTGGCGCGAAATCTCCTTCTTTTCCAGCCCCAGGTCGGTGAGGAAAATGCGTACCGAGCGCTTATCCTGGGCGTCGGCCTGCTTGTAAATCAGCCCCTTCTCCTCCATGCTGCGCAAAATACGCGTCAGCGAGCGCGTTTCCAGGCCCAGCAGCGGCGCAATCTTGGTGGCCGGCGTGCCCAAGGTCTGGTCGATGTTGAGCAGCACGAAGCCGATGCTGGTAGTGAGGTCGGCGCGGGCCGCCTGCGCATTGTACATGCGCGAAATGGCGTGCCAGGCCACTTTGATGTTGTAATCGACGGTTTCTTCGGGTTTCATGCGAGGCGGGATAGAGCGGTAAACATACGAAAAAAATGTTAGGCTTGCATACTATGTAGGCAGCACTCATGTAAAAAGCACGTCATGCTGAGCCTGCCGAAGCATCTCTACCACGCCACCTAGGGGTCGTTCGGTAGAGATGCTTCGGCAGGCTCAGCATGACGTGCTTTTTGCGTAGATTCTAGTGCGCCGTGTGTTCGCGGGGCTCTTTATCTGCCCGCTCGTACAGCTCGTCAATCAGTTTCTGGTTTTTCTCGGTTATCACCTTGCGCTTCACCTTCATGGTGGGCGTCATTTCGCCGCTTTCCACCGTCCAGTGCTCGGGCAGCAGCACTTCCTTCTTCACCTGCTCCCACTGCGCAAAGCCCTTGTTATACTGCTTCACCAAGTCGTGGTAGAGCTTCACCACCTTCTCGTCCTTCACCAGTTCGGCGTTCGACTTGGCGGCCACCCCGTTCTTGGCGGCCCACTGCTTCAACTCGTCGAAGGCCGGCACGATGAGGGCCGCCGGAAACTTGCGGTCGGCGCCTACCACCATCAGCTGCTCGATGAGCGCGTCTTCTTTCATCTTATTCTCAATGACTTGCGGGGCAATGTACTTGCCGCCGCTAGTTTTGAACATCTCCTTCTTGCGGTCGGTGATTTTCAAGAACTTGCCATTCACGAACTCGCCGATGTCGCCGGTGTGGAACCAGCCATCTGCATCAATCTCCTTGGCCGTCAGGTCGGGCTTGTTGTAATAGCCCTTCATCACCGACGACGAGCGGGTCAGAATCTCGCCGTCCTCGGCAATCTTCACTTCCATGTGGTCGATGAGCGGGCCCACGCTGCCAATCATGTTGTTTTCGGGCTCGTAGCCGTTCACCGCAATCACGGGCGAGGTTTCGGTGAGGCCGTAGCCCTCCATCACCCGGATGCCGGCCGCCCAGAATACCCGCGCCAGCCGCGGCTGCAAGGCCCCGCCGCCACTCACGATGCAGCGCAGATTACCCCCTAGGGCCTCGCGCCACTTATTGAAAATAAGCTTGTTGGCTAGCGCCAGCTCAGTGTTGTACAAGAAGCCCAGGTTTTTCTGCGGGTCGAATTTCAGGCCCAGGTCCAGGGCCCAGAAAAAGAGCTTGTGCTTGATGCCCGTTTGCTCGTGGCCCTTGGCCACGATGCGGTCGTACACCTTTTCGAGCAAGCGCGGCACGGTCGTGAAAATTTCCGGCTTCACCTCGCGCAGGTTGTCGGCGATGGTTTCCATGCTCTCGGCGTAGTAGATGCTCACGCCGTGAATCATGTACAAATACGTCACCATGCGCTCGAAAATGTGGCACAGCGGCAAGAAGCTCAGCGCCTTATCGTCTTTGCCCACCGGCACGTAGGGGGCCGAGTTGCGGCAGTTGCTCAGCAGGTTGTCGTGGCTCAGCATCACGCCCTTAGGCTGCCCGGTGGTACCGCTAGTATAAATCAGCGTCAGCAGGTCGTCGGGCTGCACGGCGGCTTTCAGGGGCTCCAGGTCGGCGGGGTTGCCGGCCTGCCCTAGGGCTAGCAAGTCGCTGAAAGGCCGGGCGCCCTCCACTTTGTCGAAGGTGAAGATATTTTGGGCCGGGATGTCGAGGTCGGCTATAGCCTCGGTCACCTTCGCAAACAGGTGCTTATCGCTTACAAACACGGCTCGCACGCCGGCATCGGTGAAAATGTAGCGGTAGTCCTCGACCGTAATGCTTGGGTACATCGGCACGCTGGTGCCCCCAATCTGGGCAATGCCGAAGTCAGCCAGCAGCCACTCAGGTCGGTTCATGCTGATAATAGCCACCTTATCATCTTTCTTCAGCCCTAGGGCCAGTAAGCCCAGGCTTACCTGGTTGGCTTGGTCCTGCACCTGCTGGGTGCTCAGGGGCTGGTAGGTGCCGCCGTGTGCCTTGCCGGCCAGGGCATCGGGCTGGGGGTATTTCTCGAGCTGATTGGTGAGAATATCGAATGAGCGGCGAACGTCCATGGGTGCGGCGGGAAAGGGCAGGAGCGAGGGAATGAGGAGCTAAAGAAACAGGTTTTTTCGCGAAATCTGTTCGGTAAACCCGCAGTTGCGTTAGCGACTGGGTCTGCCAGGCGCGGGCAAAGCGTAATTTTGACGCTACTCGCATGAACCTAGCTCTATTTTTTGATTCGTTGCCCGACGAACTGCTGGCCCCCACGGCGGTGCCCACGGCGCTGGCGGCCTACGTATCCGTCTTTGGCGAAACTTTCCCCGACTGGCGCGAGGCCGACCTAGCCCTGATTGGCCTCGATGAATGGCGCGGCACGGCGGCCGGCACCCCAGCCCCTGGCCAGCACGGAGCCAACCGCGTGCGCGAGCGCTTCTACCAGCTGCAAAAGGGCACCAAGGCCCTGCGCCTCGTGGACCTGGGCAACCTGCGTCCCGGCCCCACGCTGGAAGACACCTACCAGCGCCTGCGCGAGATAGTGGCGGCCCTGCTCGAAGCCGGCACGGTGCCGATTCTACTAGGCGGGGGGCACGACCTAGATATTGGGCAGTTTACGGCGTATGAGTCGGCAAATCAATCAATTACTTTTGCGGTGGTGGATGCCCGGCCCGATATGGGGCTACCGCTGCCCAGCACGCCCGCCGAAGAAACCCACTTGCGCCGCCTGCTCACGCACGAGCCTAACATCCTGTTTAGTTGCGCGCACCTGGGCCACCAGCAGTACCTGACGCCCGCCGATGTGCTCACCGCCTTCGAGAAGCTCCACTTCGAAACAATGAGCGTGGGCGAGCTGCGCGCCGACCGCCGCCAGGCCGAGCCGCTGCTGCGCCAAGCTGATTTTCTGAGCTTCGACATTGCCGCCATCCGCTGGCAGGACGCGCCGGGCTACTACCCCGCCAGTCCCTACGGCCTCAGCAACGAGGATGCGGCGCAGCTGTGCTGGTATGCCGGGCACAACGCGCAGCTTACCTCCCTAGAGCTCTACGGCTACCGGCCCGAGCACGACCCCCACGGCCTGGCCGCTGCTACGCTAGCTGCCATGTTGTGGTATTTCATCGAAGGCTACTACCACCGCAAGCCCGAAACCGGCTTTGGCACCTACCGCTTTCTCACCTACACGCTGGTGCTGCCCAACCCCGGCCCCGATGAGCCCACGGAGCTGGTTTTCTACAAATCGCGCCGCACCGACGACGTGCCCAAGTGGTGGATGGAAGTGGAGGGTATGGCCGACCACTCGCTCAAGTGCATCGTGCCCTGCACCCACCAAGACTACCTGCAAGCTGCCCAGGGCATCTTGCCCAAGCGCTGGATTTGGACGCAGGCGCTGCTGGGGTAGCGCATAGCGTTTAGTTATTAGATAAGCATCGAGCACAAGCAGAGTAGGGTATGAGCCTGACAACTGATAACGAGCAGCTAACAACATATACCAGAAGCCAGCTCGCCCTGCGCAACGGCCAGGACCGGCCCGAAATCTGGGTGGCATACCGGGGTGACATCTACGACGTGAGCCTCTCGCGGCTGTGGCAGCGCGGCAACCACTACGAGCACTGGGCCGGCCAGGACCTGACCCGCGAACTGGACGAGGACGCCCCGCATTTGGCCACGGTCTTCGATAAATTCCCCATAATTGGCCGCCTCAAAAGCTAACGCCCGCGCTCAGCGCACCTCCGCGTAAACCACCGCGCACCTCTGCGGTAACCGCTAGGAAAGCGCAGCTAACTTCTAGAACGACCCCCGAATGATGACCACCGAAGCCCCTTCCGAGTACAACAACCTCGAAACCCTACCCACGGCCGCCCTGCTGGCTGGCATGAACCAGCTCGACCAAACCGTGCCGCTGGCCGTGCAGAAAATACTGCCGCAGGTAGAGGCCTTAGTAGACGCCACGGTGGCGCGGCTGCGCGCCGGTGGCCGGCTGTTCTACATCGGGGCGGGCACCAGCGGGCGCCTAGGGGTGGTTGATGCCTCGGAGTGCCCGCCCACCTTCGGCGTAGAGCCGGGGCTGGTAATCGGCATTATGGCCGGGGGCGATGGTGCCATCCGCACGGCCGTGGAAGGTGCTGAAGACAATCCCACGCAGGCTTGGGTGGATATGCAGGCCTTCGGGGCCAATGAAAAGGATGTGTTGGTGGGCATTGCCGCCTCGGGCCGCACGCCCTACGTGATTGGGGGCCTGCAGGCGGCGCGGGCGGCGGGCCTTGCCACCGGCTGCGTAGTCTGCAACGCGAGCTCGGCCGTAGCAGCCGCCTGCGAGTTTCCAGTGGAAATCGTGACCGGCCCGGAGTTTATCACGGGCAGTACGCGCCTCAAGGCCGGCACCGCCCAGAAGCTGGTGCTTAACATGCTCACTACGGCCACCTTCATTCGCCTAGGGCACGTGCAAGGCAATAAGATGGTGGATATGAAGCTCAGCAACGATAAGCTCGTGGACCGCGGCCAGCGCATGCTGATGGATGAGCTAGGCATTGGCCAGGCTGAAGCCGCCAAACTGCTGCGCCAGCACGGCTCGGTGCGGGCGGCGCTGGAGGTAGCGCGGCGGGCTTAGGGGCAAAAGTGTGCGCCTGGGCCGAACGATTCAGCCGCAAAGGCGTTTTTGCAGGGGGCCTTCGTTAGCTGGCTCGCTTTGCTATGCACACTATTGAGCCGCACTACAACTGGATTGAGCAGTATTCGGCTGCCGAGGACGAGCGCTCACCGCTTTTCGGCACCGAGTACAGCCTCGATACCTTCAGCAATACTATTTACGGCTACTACATTCATCCCCAATGGGATAGCTTAGAGTCGGATACACTGTTTTTCAAGATTTTGTGGGCCGACTACGACGAGGGCGCGTCCGTGCTGGAGTTCATCGGTGAGTGGAACGACGCCATCGAGAACGACATCATGAGCTTGAAGCGCAATATCCTCGACCTATTGGTGCACGAGGGCATTAAGCGCTTTATCCTGGTGGGCGAAAACGTGTTCAACTTCCACGGCTCCGACGACAGCTACTACGAGGAGTGGTTTGAGGACGTGGAAGATGGCTGGATTGCAGGCATCAACTTCCAAGACCACGTGCGCCGCGAGATGGCGCAGTATGGCCTGGATAACTACATCAACTTTGGCGGGCAGCTCGACGACTTGCCCTGGCGCACCTTCGAGCCGCGCCGCCTCGTCGAGCATATCGACGGACTAATTCGGCGGCGGCTAGGCGAATAAAAAAGCCCGCTGGCAGCTTGCCAGCGGGCTTTTTTTAAGGAAAGACCCCTAGGGGTAATTATTGCTTTTTCCGCTTGTTCTTCTTGGTGCTGGTGTCGTCGCCCGTGTTATCCTCGCGCTCGGCACCAGCTACTTCAGTCACGATGCGGCGCTGCTCGGCCACGCTGCCTTTGTATACCTCGGGGCCATTTTGGCGGCGGGCTTTGCGGCGAGCTTTCTTTTCAGATTTGGACATGGGCGTCTGCGTGGACTGCGCCAGTGCCGGAGCGGCTTCGAGGGCCAAGGCGCCCACGAAGAGCGCTAGTAGGAGAGTAGTTTTCATGGGGTTAGAATGGGGGGTGAAAGAAAGACTAAGTACGTACTTAATAGGATACCTGGGCGCAAAAAGTTGCAGTCAAGAACGGTTTGCAGGCCTGATTAACGAGTACTGTGCCAGCTTAGCATCGCTAAGTGCTACTTTCTGAAAATAGCCCCTAGGCGTGCCCCGCAAGAATAGCCAAAGCGTAATGCATAATTATGACTAGTAATGAGTTGGTTATCTATAAAAATGTGAGTCCTTAACCGAAATAATACTACCTAAATGATTAAGTAAGCTGGTAGCGCTATAATGCTTAAATGCAGGATACTGAATTACTTAAAAAAACTTAAATAAAAAAGGCCCCCGCCTAATAGGAGGGAGCCTTTTTGGTCCAGCGCAAGCGCTGATAGTAATTACTTGGGGTCTTTTGCGTCAGCAGCGTCGCCGATAGCTTCGCCTTTTTTCTCGGTCGAGTCACGAACGGCATCAGCCTTCTCTTCCATAGCGTCAGCTTTAGCTTCGCCAGCTTCTTTTACTGCGGTGCCTTGGGCTTCAGCAGCATCTTCTTTCTTGCTGTCGCACGAAGCGAGCGAGAGGGACATAGCAGCTACGGCGAGGAACAGTACCTTTTTCATGGTCAAATGTTGTTTAAGGAGTTTCAAGGTTTCGGGTCTTTATACCCAACCACACTTGAGGTAACCCAACCACAACAAAAAATCTACTTTTTCCGGAAGGCCAGTCCAATCGGCACGCCCGTGAAGTCGAAATGCTCACGCATGCGGCTTTCGAGGTAGCGGGCGTAGGAATCGGGAATGTACTGCGGCAGGTTGCAGAAGAAGGCGAATACCGGGTTGTGCGTGGGCAGTTGCGTAGCGTACTTGATGCGCACCATCTTGCCCTTCTGAATGGGCGGCGGGTACTTCTCAATCTCCTTCAGCATCACGTCGTTGAGCTGCGAAGTCGGAATCTTGCGGCGCTTGTTGGCGTACACTTCCATTATGATTTCCAGCGACTTGTGCACCCGCTGCTTATTCAGCACCGAGATGAACAGGATGGGCGGGTAGGCGATGGGCGCAATCTTCTCCTTGATTTTGGCTTCAAAATCGCGGGCCGTGTTCGTTTCCTTGCCTTCGATTAAGTCCCACTTATTCACCAGGATAACGATGCCTTTGCGGTTTTTATCGGCCAGGGCGATGATGGCCACGTCCTGGGCCTCAATACCGCGGCTGGCGTCGAGCAGCACCACGCACACGTCGGCGGCCTCCATGGCGCGCAGCGAGCGCATGTTGGAGTAAAACTCAATGTCCTCGTTCACCCGCGCTTTGCGGCGCAGGCCGGCCGTGTCCACCAGCATAAACTCGTGGCCGAAAGCGCTGTACTTGGCTTCGATAGAGTCGCGGGTGGTGCCGGCTACGTCGGTCACGATGCTGCGGTCTTCGCCCAGCAGCAGGTTCACGAACGACGACTTGCCCACGTTGGGGCGGCCGATAATGGCGATGCGCGGCAGCTCGGAGTTGGGAGCTTCTTCGCCTGCCTCGGGGAAGTGACTGACCACGGCATCGAGCAGCTCGCCGGTGCCCGAGCCGTTCTGCGACGAGATAGCAAATACCTCGGTGCCGCCGAGGCCTAGGGCATAAAACTCGCCCGAGCCGTGCGCCCGCAGGTTGGTGTCGGCCTTGTTGGCCACGATGTAAATAGGCTTCTTCCCGATGTAGCGGCGCAGCACTTGGGCAAACTCCTCGTCCAGCCCGTGCAGGCCAGCGTCGGCATCTACCATAAACAGCACCACGTCGGCCTCATCGATGGCGAGCTTGACCTGCTTATTGATTTCACCCTCGAAAATGTCCTCCGAGTTGTGCACGTAGCCCCCGGTATCGATGACGGTGAAGTTGTGGCCGGTCCAGTCGCCGTAGCCGTAGTGGCGGTCGCGCGTTACGCCGCTCTGGTTATCCATAATGGCCTGGCGGCTCCCCACCAGGCGGTTGAACAGGGTGGACTTGCCCACGTTGGGGCGGCCCACTATTGCAATGGTATTCATGTGCTTGACTCCAGCCGCCGGCCCGACCAATGCGCGGCAGTACCCGGAGTAATTAAGTAGTGTAAGGTCGATGTTGCGCGGACTTTGTAGTCCGCGATAGTGCTGTGCGAGACGCGGACTACAAAGTCCGCGCAACTGTTACTCTTTGTAGCCGAAGCGGCTGAGGGCTTTCGCGTCGGTGCGCCAGTTCTCGTTCACCTTGACGAACAATTCCAGGAACACTTTTTTCTGAAAAAACTTCTCCATTTCCTCGCGGGCCCAAGTGCCGACCTTCTTCAGCGCCTCGCCTTTGGCGCCGATGATGATGCCTTTCTGGCTGCTGCGCTCGACGTAGATGACGCCCCGGATGCGGATAATGTCGTCGTCTTCCTTAAACTCTTCGATGACGACTTCGCAGCTGTAGGGTACCTCTTTCTTATAGAGCTTGAAGATTTTTTCGCGCACCATTTCGGCGGCAAAAAAGCGCTCGGGTTTATCGGTCAGCTCGTCTTTGGGGTAGTAGGGCGGGTGCACGGGCAGGTGTTCGAGCACCAATTGCAGCACCCGCTCGGTGCCGAAGGCGTTGAGGGCTGAGATGGGCAGCACCTCAGTGGCGTTGGGTAGGTGTTCTTTCCAGTAGGCCAGTTTGGCTTCGACCTCGGCCTGGTCGGCCTGGTCTATTTTATTCACCAGCACAACGATGGGTACATCCACCGTTTTGCGCAGGCGCTCCACTACGGGTTCCTCGTCGTGCTTCTCGTAAATGTCGGTGACGAACAGAATGACGTCGGCGTCTTCGAGCGACGAGTACACGAAAGCCATCATGGCGTTGTGCAGCTCGTACTTAGGCTGGATGATGCCGGGCGTATCGGAGTAGATGAGCTGGAAGTCGGCGCCGTTGAGGATGCCCAGGATGCGGTGGCGCGTAGTTTGGGCCTTGCTGGTGACGATGCTCAGGCGCTCGCCCACGAGCGCATTCATCAGCGTCGACTTGCCCACGTTGGGCTTGCCGATGATGCTGACGAAGCCGGCGCGGTGTGGCTGGGGTTCGGGGTTCACGCTAGGGTAAGTTCTTGAAAATGGGGTGCAAAGGTACGGCTTTTTACTGGCAGTTGGGCTATGGGGGGCACGATAGTAGCCAGGCGGACCAGCTAAGCCGACCCCCTAGGTCAGGCTAGCCCTCCCGGCGCGGGCTCCGCACTAAGCCGCTCCCCGCAAAGCGTGCCGAAGCGCCTTGGCCGTACCCTAGGGGGTACTTGGTAAGGGGCTAGGGCTTGCCTTGTGGGGGGTGGCTTGCGGGTCTTAACGTGTTTGCCAGTAGCTTCTAATACAGCACGTTGGCGCCGGCCACGGTGTAGAGCGGGTCTTCCTGGATGTTGACCTCGATGATGGACGAGGCCTTATGCAGCAGGTGGCGACAGTCGGGGCTAAGGTGGCGCAAGTGCACGGTTTTGCCGGCCCGGTGGTAGCGCTCGGTGAGGCGGTGCAGCACCTCGAGCGCCGACATGTCGGCCACGCGGCTCTCGCGGAAGTCGATGATGACTTCGGCCGGGTCGTGAAGCACGTCGAACTTCTCGCCGAAGCTTTGCACCGAGCCAAAGAACAGTGGGCCGTAAATCTCGTAGTGCCGCACGCCGCTGTCGTCCACGTACTTGCGGGCGCGGATGCGCTTGGCATTTTCCCAGGCAAAAACCAGCGCTGCAATAACGACGCCAATGAGCACGGCCAGCGCCAGGTTGTGCAAGAGCACCGTGATGGCGGTAACCAGCACCATCACCACCATATCGGGCAGGGGCATCTTGCCGAAGGTTTTGAGCGAGGCCCACTCGAAGGTGCCGATGGCTACCATCAGCATCAGGCCGGTGAGGGCGGCCATGGGCACGCGCTCGATAAGCGGGGCGCCCACCAGGATGAACACCAGCAGCATGAGGGCCGCCACGATGCCCGAGAGCCGCGCCCGCGCCCCCGACGAGATGTTGATGAGGCTTTGGCCAATCATGGCGCAGCCGCCCATGCCGAAGAAAAACCCCGAGGCAATGTTGGCCGCTCCCTGTGCCACGCACTCGCGGTTGGTGCTGCCCCGCGTTTCGGTAATCTCGTCGATGAGGTTGAGCGTGAGCAGGCTCTCAATCAGCCCCACGCCGGCCACGATGGCGGCGTAGGGAAAGACCACCGCCAGCGTGTGCCACCCTAGGGGAACGGCCGGCACGTGAAACGGCGGAAAGCCGCCCCGGATGGACGCAATATCGCCCACGGTGCGCGTGGGAATGCCCAGCCCGATGGCCAGCCCCGACACCACTACGAGGGCCACCAGCGAAGCCGGCACGGCCTTGGTGAGGCGCGGCAGCCCCACGATAATGGCGATGGTGAGGCCCACCAGCCCCAGCATAGTGTAGAGCGCCGGGCCCTGCAGCCAGTGAAGCGCGCCAGCGGCATCGGGGGCCTGGAACTGCGCGAGCTGCGACAGGAAAATGATGATGGCCAGCCCGTTGACGAAGCCGAACATGACCGAGTGCGGCACTAGCCGGATGAACTTGCCCAGGCGCAGCAGGCCAGCCGCCACTTGCAGCGCCCCAGCCACTACCACGGCCGCGAACACGTACTCGACGCCGTGGCTTTTGGCCAGCGCCAGCAGCACCACGGCAATGGCGCCGGTGGCGCCCGATATCATGCCCGGCCGCCCGCCGATGAGCGAGGTGACCAGGCCCATGACGAAGGCCGCGTAGAGTCCCACTAGTGGCGAGAGGCCGGCGATAAGGGAGAAGGCGACCGCCTCGGGCACCAGGGCCAGGGCTACCGTTAGGCCCGATAAAATTTCATTCTTATAACTGACTTGGTACTGCGTAAAGTACCGTAAGGTAGCTGGCATAAACTCGCTGAAAAACTGGATGAAAAACCTGAAAAGGCTTTCCGAGCCAGCCCGCGACGCAGGCGCTGCCCCGGCCCATTGGGGGTCGAAGTCAGGCAATTAAGAACCGAAGGGAATAGCCCCGCCTAGGGGGCCTAGGGCGCGCCCAGCCCCAGGGGCCGGGCGCCGCCATCGCCACGGGTGCGCCGCCGGGACTAGCTCAGAAAGCAGGGCGCACCACGTGCGCAAGCCGATGTGTATCGGCGGGGGCTGCTAAAGCTGGCAAGTTGCCCGGTCGGCTGGCTTCACACGGGAGTAAAATGGCTGAAGTGAGTGACAAAGATACGGCCGCCCGGCCTAAGGGCGCGGTGGAAAGAGGGGCTTAGCCGCCGCGCGCCGCGCGGTCAGCGCAAAACTGCGCGTTTGGTCAATTCAATTGGCGGAAAGCGTCAGCCGGGCCGGCGTGGGCGTGGGGACCTTTGCAGCGAACAAACACCCCTAGGGTTTCTGCCATGTTTTTTGGTCATTTCGGCGCCGCGCTAGCGGCCAAACCACTCCAACCGCGCGTGTCGCTGGGTACGCTGTTTCTGGCCGCACAACTGGCCGATTTGCTCTGGCCGACGCTGCTGCTCGGCGTCGAGCGCGTGCACATTCAGCCTGGTCTGCTGGCCGCTTCGCCCTTCAATTTTACGTATTATCCGTTATCGCACAGCTTGTTGGCGCAGGTGGCGCTGAGGCTGGCCCTGGGGCTGGGCTACGGCCTGCTGCGCCGCAACTGGCGCGGGGCGCTGCTGGTGGGCCTGCTGGTGCCCAGCCACTGGCTGCTCGACCTAGTGATGCACCGCCCCGACCTGCCGCTGTACCTGGGCGCCTCGCCGAAGCTGGGCCTAGGGCTGTGGCACTACTTGGTGCCCACGCTGCTGCTAGAGCTGGGCACGCTGGCCGCCGGGCTGTGGGTGTACGTGCGCCGCACCCGGCCCCGCACTTCCGCCGGCCGCTACGGCTTGTGGGTGCTGACGAGCTTGCTGGTAGTGTCGTATCTCGGCGCCGAGCTAGGGCCAGCCCCCGCCAACGTGGTGGGCCTGGCCTGGAGCGGGCAGTTTTTGTGGCTGTTCGTGGCCCTAGGGTACTGGGTAGATGCCAAGCGGGAGGCGATTTAGCGGGCCCCTCACCACGCTGCTGCCCGCCGGAAGGCACCCGGCGTTTGGCCGGTCCAGCGGCGGAAGGTGCGCAGGAACACGCTCAGCTCGGCAAAGCCCAGCAAAAAGGCAATGTCGGTGGTGCTGTGGCGCTGGTCGCGCAGGTGCTGCTCGGCCAGCTCGCGGCGCACCTCGTCGAGCAACTGCTGGTAGCGGTGGCCGGCAGGCGCAGGGCCGAGTCGGTGGTGCCGAACTGCGGCAGCACCCCGAATACGCGGGTGTGCTCGGCGGCCGAGGCGGGGGCGGGGTAGGCCAGGCGCACGGCCTCGGGCACGAGAGGCTGGCCGCTCAGCAGCCGCAGGAGCTGCAGGCTCACGACCAGTTCGACGTTGAGCACAAAATGAGGGTGGATGATGGCCGGGCTGGTGATGTCGATAACTAGTTCGACGCTGGGTCCTAGGGGGCGCAGGCTGATGCGGGTACCGTTGCAGGCAATATCCTGGTAGCGGCAGAGCTGGCGCAGGGCCTCGCCCACGGTGGAGCTGTGCAGCAGCACGTAGGCCAGTACCCCGAGGCTAGTGGGGTGAGTTTGCTCGGTCAGGTGCAGGTCAAGATGCGGGTCGGCGGTGGCCTCGGTGGCTAGCTGCCACAGGCGTTGCATGGCCGCAATGGGCACGCGGTCGTCGGGGTGTTGCAGCGGGTGGGCATCGAGCGCCGCGGTGCGGCACAGGGCAGCTGGGTCGGCGCCGCGCTGGGCGGCCGCGTGTAGCAGCATCATTGACCGAGGCAGCAGACAGCGTCGCGTTGGCGGCGGCAGAAGGCATGGGCAGGCAGGAAAGACCAGCGCAAAGTACAGGCCCTGGTCGGAAACTATGCGGCGGTATTTTTGTATGAAACAGGATACTCCCCGTTAGTTATGCCTACCCCCGCCCGCCGCATTGGCGTTTTGCTCGTCAACCTCGGCACGCCCGACTCGCCCCAGACCAGCGACGTGCGCCGCTACCTCAACGAATTTTTGACCGATGCCCGCGTGATTGACATGCCGGCCGCCGTGCGCTACCCCCTGTTTCAGGGCCTCGTGGTGCCGCTGCGGGCGCCCAAGTCGGCCAAAATCTACCAGCAGCTCTGGGACGATGAGCGGGGCTCGCCGTTGCTCTTTCACGGCCTCGACCTGCAAAAACTGCTGCAACAGACCCTAGGGGAGGGCTACGTGGTGGCCTTTGGCATGCGCTACCAAAAGCCCAGTATCGAGAAGGCGCTGGAGGAGCTGCGCGACGCGGCCGTGGACCGCATTATCGTGCTGCCGCTGTTTCCGCAGTACGCGGCGGCCAGCACCGGCTCGGTGCAGGAGAAAGTGATGGATATCGTAAAGGACTGGTGGATAGTGCCGAGCGTGAACTTCATCAGCACGTTCGCCGATGATGCGGGCTTTATCGAAAGCTTCGCCAAGCGCGGCCGGGCCGAAATGGCCAAGCACGACTACGACCACATCGTGTTCAGCTACCACGGCATCCCCGAGCGGCACGTGCTGAAGGGCAGCTTCAAGGGCTACTGCCAGCTAGGCAAGTGCTGCAACACCTATAATAAGAACAACCGCTACTGCTACCGGGCGCAGTGCTTTGCCACCTCGCGCCTGCTGGCGGTGGCCCTAGGGCTGCGCGACGACCAGTATACCGTCACCTTCCAGAGCCGCTTGCAAAGCCGCCTGCGCGACCCCTGGCTGCAGCCCTACACCGATGAGGTAATTAAGGACTTTCCTGCCAAAGGCATCAAAAACGTCTTGGCCTTTTCGCCCGCCTTTGTGGCCGACTGCCTCGAAACCACCATCGAGGTGGGCATGGAGTTCAAGGAGTTGTTTGAAGAAGCTGGTGGCGCGCACTGGCAGCTGGTGCCCTCCCTCAACTCGGAGCCGTACTGGGTAGAGGCCGTGGCCGACATGGTGCGGGCAAACTAATTCTTTTGATGTGTGGATGTGAGGGATGTGGAAATATGCGAATGCATGGAGCGTAAGAAGCAGGAATAAACAGATGAAATAAGCTGCTCATTTATACACTCCGCTCATTTCTACATTTTTCTCATTTGAACATTAACCCAAGGCCTGCTGCATAGACGCCTCGAAGTCGGGCGGAAGCATAAAGTCTACGAAGGGCGGGTAGGCGGCCACGGTATCGCGGCGCAGTTGGGTGACGAAGACGCTCTGGCCTTCGGTGTCGATGTTGACGGCGGCGACGGGCAGTAGGATGCGGTGGTCGGTGTGGGGGGCGGGCGGCGGTACGTGCGGCAGGCCCGCCTCAAGCACCACGTTGAGGTACAGCACCTGGCGGGCTTCGGGGTCTACGAGCAGCTCATCGACGGTGCCGAGGGGCTGGCCGTCGCCGCCGCGCACCAGCCAGCCGCGCACGTCGGGGCTGTTGGGCGCCATCTCAAAATCGGGCAGGTCGCGCATGCGGCGCACAATGGTCGGTTGGCTCATAAGATGTCTTTGGCGGGGTAGCTCACCATGTTTAACAATTCCGACAGCTGGGCTAGGTACTCTTTGTTTTGGGCCTGCTCGGCGGGCGTTGCGTCGTGGCCCGAGAGCTGGTTGGCTTGCCGCAGTAGCTTGTTGGTCTCGGCTTCGAGGTTGGGGTAGCCTTTTTGCTGCACGGCTTGCAGCAAGCTAGCGGCCGCCACAAAGCCGGGGCGCAGGCTGGCGTTGGGGTCGCCATCGGCCAGCCGGGCGGTGGCGCTCGTGAAATTATCGCGCTGCTCCCGGATGCTGGCGTCGTCGCGCAGGTCGGCCCGGTCCACGAGCTGCGTCAGGGTAGCGCTCATTTCCAGCAGCACGGTGCGGGCGGGCGAGGCAGCGGCGGGCTGCGCGGCAGCTTGGCGGGTCACCGAGTCGTTATCGGCCGGCACGGCAGCGCGCGACTCTGCGGCCGGGCTGTTGGGCGCCAGCGTGTCGGCAACCGGGGCCGTAGGGCCACTGGTGGCCGGTGCGGACGGCTCGTCCTTAGGGTCGGGGCGCAGAAAGAAGTAGGCGGCCACGCCTAGCACCACCACGGCTAGTATAACGAGCAGCCAGGGGCTAGGCGCCGGTTTCTTAGGTTGAATATGCAGTTCAGCCATCAAATAGAAAGTTAGGTACCCAACAGTACGAAGGGAAAAGCCGCTGGTTGAAGTCTAGACCGCTTAGCGGGCGAAGCCGGCGCGTAAGTTTACCGCATACCTTGGGCGCTCAACTACTTGCTTATGCCTACGCTTACGCCTACCGACCGCCTGCTGGCCGAGCTGGAGCGCGCGGACCTACTGCCACCTGTGCAGGCCCGCGCCATTGCCGAGGACGAACACACGCGCCCGTTTTCGCTGCACTACGAGTTGCGGGCGCTGCTGTACTTGGGGGTGACGCTGCTGGCTGGGGGCCTAGGGGTGCTTGTCTACCAAAACCGCGACACGCTGGGGCAGGAAGTCATCACGGGCCTCATCACGGTGGCTATGCTCGCGTGCTTCTGGTATGCGGCGCGGCACCGGACGGCCTTCACTTGGGGCGAGGCGCCGCGCACCAGCATCGCCGCCGACTACCTGCTGCTGCTGGGCTGCCTGCTGTTTGTGGTGCTAGAAGGCTACGTGCAGTACCAGTATGGCGTGTTTGGGCAGCGCTACGGGCTGGTTACGCTGCTGCCGACGCTGGTGTTCTTCCCACTAGCGTACCGCTACGACCACCGGGGCGTGCTAGGGCTCGGCATCGCGGCGGTGGGCGCGTGGGTGGGCGTAAGCACCAGTCCGCTAGCCGTGCTACATAGGACCTTCGACAGCCAATTATTCGCCGGCCCGGCCCTAGGGCTCGGCTTGGTACTGGTAGCCGCGGGGTTGGCTTCGGAGTACTGGCGCCGCAAGCCGCACTTCGCGTTTACTTATCTGGCAGTGGGCGCTAACCTAGCTGAGTTGGGGGCCCTAGGGCGCGCTTTCGATAGTAGCAAGGCAGCTGCAGTGCCGTGGCTGCTGCTCATGCTGGTACTAGCTGCAGGTTTGGTATGGCACGCCCGTCGTACGCAGTCCTATCTGTTTCTGCTGCTAGGGGTGGCCTACGGCTACGTAGCCGTGACCTACCTCGTGGTGCTAGGCCTAAGCGCTATAGACAAAGAACTTATTTTCACTCCTCTAGTAGTGCTCTACTTTCCGGCCACGCTGATAGGCCTGGTACTCCTTTTTCTCAACATCAAGCAAATCCTGCGGCTGAAATGAGTCTAAAAGCGTATCCCGAAGAGTGGGCTCAACACGCCGCCCTGCGCGGTGCGGCGCGGCGTTGGCAGCGCCGCCGTCAGCTAACGCCTGCGCAAGGCGCGGCCATCGAAGCGACTTATCCTCTAGAGTACTACCGGCCCGAGTGGTGGGCGCGGGTAGCGCTGCTCGTGGTGGGCAGCCTAGGCGTGCTGAGTGCATCGGTAGTACTCGGCATGCTAACCGATTTTAAGCTGGATATTGGTGTAGGCGCCGCCATCATGCTAGCGGGCACGCTCACGGTGCTGGAACTGAATATTTCAGGAAGCAAGCACAAGCACTACCGCTCGGGCCTCGATAATGCCTTGCTCTACTGCGCGCTGCTGTGCGGGGCGGTGCTGCTGGTGCGGCTGGTAGGCGAGCGCGCCCTGGGTTCAGTCGCCAATCCGCTGCTGTGGCGCTGGCTGCTACCCATGCTGGGGCTGCTGCTGGCCGCCCTGCTGCGCTATGCCGACCCCGTGGTGGCAGCAGCCAGCTTCGGGGCCGCCCTGGCGCTGTTGGCCAACGTGCTGCTGCAGTTCAGCGCGGGTCGCCTGCTGCTGCCGTTTGCCGGTATGCTGGCGGCCGGCACGCTGCTGCTAGCCTTGCGGGTTGTGCCTCAGCGCGCCGATTTTTTCTACTACCGCGCGGCTTACCTGACGCTGCGCACCCTAGGGCTGGCTATACTGTACTTGGCTGGCAACTACCTGGTGGTGCGCGAGGGCAACGCCGCCCTGCAGGGCGGCTACGGTCCCTCAGCCGAAATTCCCTTTGCCGCGCTGTTTTGGGTATTTACCGCCGCCCTGCCGCTGGTGTACGTATGGCTGGGCCTGCGCCGTTACGACCGGTTATTGCTGTGGCTGGGGGTGCTGGCGCTGGCGTTTGCCATCTACACCGTGCGCACCTACCATTCGGTGCTGCCGCCCGCCGCGGCCGCTACGCTGGCCGGGTCGCTGCTCACGGCGCTGGCCCTAGGGGTGCTGCGCTACCTGCGCCTGCCGCGCCACGGCCTCACCGCCCAGGCCGACGACGAAGTGCGCCCGCTCGTCAATCTCGAAAGCTTCGTGCAGCTCGAAACCGCCCACGTGCCGGCCGCCCCGGTGCCCGGCTTCGAGTTTGGCGGCGGCAGCTCGGGCGGCGGCGGGGCCGAAGGGCGGTTTTGAGAATTTGAGAGCTAGAAGGCTACTGCCACCTTCACCTTAAGTGCTTCAGCAGGTAGCTGCGCTTCGGCATACAGCGCGTTGGCGATGCACGCAGAGGAGCTGTAGTTCGTGTAAATAAAAACCGGCTTGTTCTGATAAGTGGCTGAGCTACTAGCGCCAGCTGCGGGCTTAGACGGGGAAATTAAAAAGGTCTTCTTGCCCGCCTTATCAGGCAGCGGCAACGTGAGGTTAGTCTTGTGCAGCAGCAAGAAGCGGCAGACTTCAAATAGAATGTCCTTCCAGGTCTGAATTGGCTTCTGCGTGCCGTCAGGTAGGCGTAGCGTGGTTGGCTTTTGTCCAGCCGGCAAGACCAGGGCGCTCAGCAGCGCCAGCTCGGTAAATGTCTTATCTGCTGGCGGACTTGGCAGCTTGTTGCTTTTAGACTTGCCGTTTTTTACGTTGGGCAAGCTGGGCAATTTTTGTTTGACAGCAAGCGCGTCGGGTGCTTGCGGCAGTCCGTAGCCGCCGTGCGCGGCATCCAGCAGGCGAAGTAGCTGTAAGGCGCTGGGCAGCAGATTGTCCTCAGCAAGGTGCAGGGTTGTCACGGGCTCGTAGTGCGAATGCTCGGGTGAGTAGCAATGCCAGCTTAGTCCGTCAGTGATGAAAAAGGCGGTTGGCTTGAGCGAAAACGCATATCCAATGAGCGCCCCCACGTGCCCAATTTTATCGAGCGGTTCGCCCAGCTTCTTAGCTTCAATAACAGCCAGAATAGACCCATCCCGGCTCTTCAGCACATAGTCGAGCGACTGTTTATTCTGCACGGTGCGCTCCGGTTCCACCATCGCCACATCGGCCGTGTCCCAGCCCAGCGCCCGTAATACCGGGTCGATGAGGGCAGCGCGCGTTGCTGCTTCGTCTTTGCTCAGGAGCAACTGCTGTTGTTGTGCTTGCTGGCACGTAGCGGCCAGCGTGGCTACCAGCAGCGCAAGAGGGCTAGGGGTGGGCATTCAGGTAAGAGTGGACTATTGCACAATGATAAAAGCGCCTGCCTATACCACGCGGCAATAGGCTACTTCCCGTGCGCCACCAGCCAGTCGCCGATGGTCTGCAGGGCGGCGGGGGCGAAGGTTTCGGTATTGGTGCCGTACTCGGCCGGCGAGCCAGTAGGCGCGGTTTGAAACAAGTGGTTCAGGCCAGGCAGCTCCTTTAGTGTCACGTCTTTGTTGCCGGCGGCTTGCAGTCCCTGGCGGATGGCGGCTAGGTTGGGCGTCGCCACCACCTGCACATCCTTGCTGCCGTTCAGGGCGAGCACCGGGCAGTGCACCTGGGCTAGCGTCTTGGCCGGGCGGTCGGCCAAAAGAGCCCGGTAGCTGGGCGAAGTGAGGGTGCTAATGGTGCGCTGGGCGGCAGCTGGGTTGGCCTGGTCGGCGGTGCTCAGCAGCGGAAGCAGCTTGGCGCTTGCTTGGGCATCGTCGGGGTTCTCTATGACGGCGGCTAGCACCTGGCGCTGCTTCTTTTCGGCCAGGGCCAAGGCAGTAGGGTTTGAGGTGCTGAGGCGCGACAAGGCCACCACTTGCTGCACTATCATTTCGTCGCCGGGCAGGCCGGGGGCAGCCAGCAGCACCAGCATAGCCGGCCCCAGGGGCTGCCCAGCCGCTAAGATGGCCGCGGTGCCGCCCTCGCTGTGGCCCACCAGGCCCACGCGCCGCGGATTAATGCCGGGCTGGGTGCGCAGCCAGGCCAGGGCAGCGCGGGCATCGGCAGCGTAGTCGGCGCTGGTGGTGCCAGCTAGCGTGCCGCCGCTCTGGCCCACGCCCCGGTCGTCGAAGCGCAGCACGGCTACGCCGCGGCGCGTGAGGTAATCGGCCAGCACGGCGAAGGGCTTGTGGCCGAAGAGCGTTTCGTCCCGGTCTTCGGGGCCCGAGCCGGTTAGCAGCACCACCGCCGGGAAAGGACCTTTGCCGGCAGGCGTGGTGAGGGTGCCGGCCAGCTTGATGCCCGCACTTGCATTGGTGAAGGTTATCTCCTGGGCTTGGTAAGGAAAGGGACCCCTAGGGGCCTGGGGACGCGCCGGGCCCGCGGCCGCGGCAGCCGCGGCGGCGGCACTCAAGCGGCTGAGGGTGAGCGGAAGCTTGCGGCCAGCCTGTTGCCACTCGCCCACCAGCGCCTGCCCATCGGGCGTGCGGCGGCCGGCGAAGCAGGCATTAGCCACGCTCAAAGCCAGGTACACGCTATCGGCCTTGGTGCTGAGCTGCAAGGGTAGCCCCTTGGCATTTTGAGCCGGGATGTCGAGCGTGCCCGAGCGCGGGCCGCCGGGCGGGTCTTGCAAGTGGGCCGTGAGGGTAAGCGGGCCTAGGGTGCCGCTCCAGTCGCCGCTGAGGCTGGGTGCCGCCGAGCTGGCGCCAGTAGGAGCTTGGGCAAGCGCGGCGCGGCTAACGCCGACGAGCAGGAGGAGCGGCAGGGTTTTCATGTGTAATGGGTGAGTACAAAGAATAAACTTACTCGCCCGGCCGGCGCGGGCGTTACGCCGTGCGCCAATGCCCGACCTTTGCGCCCGCGCCCGAAACCTTCCGCCCCCCGGCCGGCGTTACCCCAGTCATGTCCGACAATTCCGCTCTGCAAGTGGCCGCTCCGGCTACCGACGCCATCGACCAACTCGACCCGCGCCAGTTTATCGTCATCAAAAACGCCCGCGTCCACAACCTCAAGAACCTGAGCGTGGCGCTGCCCCGCAACAAGTTTATTGTGGTAACCGGCCTCTCGGGCTCGGGCAAGTCGAGCCTGGCGTTTGATACGCTGTATGCTGAGGGCCAGCGCATGTATGTGGAAAGCTTGAGCAGCTACGCCCGCCAGTTTCTGGGCCGCATGGACAAGCCCGACGTGGACTACATCCGCGGGATTTCGCCGGCCATCGCCATCGAGCAGAAAGTTAGCATCAAGAACAACCGCTCGACGGTGGGCACCAGCACCGAGATTTACGACTACCTCAAGCTGCTGTTTGCGCGGGTGGGCCGCACGTACTCGCCCGTGAGCGGCGAGCAGGTGCGCAAGGACACGGTGGCCGACGTGGTAGATTATTTATTTAGTTTGCCCGCGGATAGCCGCCTCACCATCCTAGCCCCGCTGCAGCACAATGAAGCCGACCGGCCCATGAGCAAGGAGCTGGACCTCTTGCTGCAAAAAGGCTACGGCCGCGTGGTGCTGGCCGACGGGCAAACGGCCTTCATCGAGGACCTGATTGGCGAGGGCAATCCCGAAGTGGAAGGGCAGGTGTACATCCTGATTGACCGCGCCGTGGTGCAGCCCGGCGACGAGGACTTGCAGTTCCGCCTCTCGGACTCGGTGCAGACGGCTTTCTTCGAGGGGCACGGCACCTGCGTAGTGAAGCTGGACGAGGAGACGCGCACCTTCTCGGATAAGTTTGAACTGGACGGTCTCACGTTCGAGGAGCCGAACGTTAACTTCTTCTCCTTCAACAACTCCTACGGAGCTTGCCACACCTGCGAGGGCTTCGGCTCGGTGCTGGGCATCGACGAGGACTTGGTGATACCCGACAAGAGCCTGACGGTGTACGAGGGAGCCATTGCGCCCTGGCGCACCGAAAAGCAGGGCGAGTGGCTGAAGCCGCTGCTCAAGCACGGCATCCGGTTCGACTTCCCCATTCACCGGCCCTATAACGAGCTGAGCGAGGCCGAGCGCCGCCTGCTCTGGACCGGCAATAAGTACTTCGAGGGTCTCGACGCCTACTTCCGTTGGGTGGCCGAGCAGACGCATAAAATCCAGTACCGGGTGCTGCAAAGCCGCTACCGGGGCCGCACCACCTGCCCCGACTGCCGCGGTACCCGCCTGCGCAAGGACGCGCAGTACGTGAAAGTTGACGGCCGCAGCATCACCGACCTCGTGCTGCTGCCCATCGCCGACGCCCTAGGGTTCTTCCAGAACCTGAGCCTAAGCGAGCATGAGATGGCCGTGGCCGACCGCCTGCTGGCCGAAATCACCAACCGACTGGGCTACCTGGATAGGGTGGGCCTAGGATACCTCACGCTCAACCGCCTCAGCAACACGCTGAGCGGCGGCGAAAGCCAGCGCATTTCGCTGGCCACGTCGCTGGGTTCGGCGCTGGTAGGCTCGATGTACGTGCTCGACGAGCCCAGCATCGGCCTGCACCCCAAGGATGCCGAGCAGCTCATTGGCGTGCTGCGCTCGCTGCAAGAGCTAGGCAATACCGTAGTGGTAGTGGAGCACGAGGAAAAGATGATGGAGGCCGCCGACCAGGTCATTGACATTGGCCCCGAGGCGGGCAGCGGTGGTGGCAACCTCATGTTTCAGGGCACTTTCGAGGAGCTGACCCACGACCGCACCACCTACACTGGGCAGTACCTGAGCGGGCACCTCGACGTACCGGTACCAGCCGTGCGCCGCCCTTGGCGCAACGCGCTGGAGCTAACCGGCGCCCGCGAAAACAACCTGAAGAACGTGAGCGTCAAGATTCCCCTAGGGGTGATGACGGTGGTCACGGGCGTGTCGGGCTCGGGCAAAAGCACGCTCATCCGCCGCATTCTGGCCCCGGCCCTGATGAAGCAGCTGGGCGGCGGCGCGGGCGAAAGCACCGGCAAGTTTGACAAGCTGACGGGCGTGAGCGGGCAACTAACCCACGTGGAGTTCGTGGACCAAAACCCCATCGGCAAATCGTCGCGCTCGAACCCGGTGACGTACGTGAAGGCCTACGACCAAATCCGCTCGCTGTTTGCCGAGCAGCCGCTGGCCAAGGCGCGCGGCTACAAGCCTTCGCACTTCTCGTTCAACGTGGAGGGCGGGCGCTGCGAGGTGTGCCAGGGCGAGGGCCAGGTGAAGATTGAGATGCAGTTCATGGCCGACATCTTCCTGACGTGCGAGAGCTGCGGCGGCCACAAATTCAAGCAGGACATCCTGGAAGTCAAGTTCCAGGACAAGAACATCTACGAGGTGCTGGAGCTGACTGTGGCCGATGCCGTGGGGTTCTTCAAAGGGCAGCCCAAGGTGGCCGAGCGCCTGCAGCCGCTGCTCGACGTAGGCCTAGGGTACATCCGGCTGGGTCAGTCGGCCAACACGCTCAGCGGGGGCGAGGCCCAGCGCGTGAAGCTGGCCAGCTTCCTCACCAAAGGCGCCACGCTGCAGCAAGACAAAATCCTGTTCATCTTCGACGAGCCCAGCACCGGCTTGCACTTCCACGACATTGCCAAGCTGCTGAGCGCCCTCAACGCGCTGGTGGAGCAGGGCAACACCGTGCTCATCATCGAGCACAACGTGGACATCATCAAGTGCGCCGACTGGCTGATTGACTTAGGCCCCGAGGGCGGCCTCAATGGTGGCCACCTGCTCTTCGAAGGCACTCCCGAGCAGCTGGTGAAGCTCAAGGATAGCAACCATACGGCGCGCTTCCTGGCCGATAAGGTGGCGGGTTAATCTTTCTTAAGTAGCAGCTATGCACCTAGGCACCGAAGCAAAAGTCACCGTTGGCACGCCAGATACCGTGCTGGAGAGCACCGCCGTGGGTGGCGAGCGGGGCGTAGTGTTTGAAGACGATGGCACGACGGGCTACTTCTACGCCGTGCGTCCCGGCGCCGAAACGGAAATTCTGGATGCGCTGCACGTGTATGACGTAGCTAGCGTTGCCGACCGGCAAATCCCGGTGACAGTCCAGATTTTCTGGGACGAAAACCGGACGGCGGCCGTGTTGCTCATTAACGGCCGGGGCCACGCGCTCTACGACTTCCAGCGTTCGGCGGGCTTCTGCCGCACTGCTTTTCCGCCGGCGCGCAACGGGCAGCTACCCAAGCGAGAGCTGACGGACGAGCTAGTGGAACAATACTTCGCGGCTTGATTAGTAATTGATGTTGAAACCCAAGTATCTCGTTTTGGCGGCCGTGGCGCTGCTGCTCGGCTGGTTTGTGTTCGACTCGCTCAGCCAGCCGGGTGTGGGCGACTTGCCAGGTGGCTTTCAGGAAGTTGCTGCCTATCGCAACGAGAACAATACCGGCCCCATCGTGCGCATCTACGCCGTGGCGTTAGCCGATACGCTGTGGCACCCGATGCAGCAATACGGCGCGCTGATGCCCTACACCAAGTACGGCAGCACTAAGGTGTACTTCTTTCGGGCGGGCCAGCCGGCGCCGCGGGCAGTGCAGCCAGGCGCAAGTGCCTTCGACGCGCAGTTTAATCCCTACTGCTTGGCCGAGTACGAGAAGGACCCCATGGGCAAGGTGTCGTTTCGGCGCTACCCCTTGCGGTAGCGCGGGCCCTAGGGGCGCTGGCGCATCTCTTGCCGGCGCATAGGCATTTTATCAACGGTGCCAAACAGGGCTTCGGGCGCTAGCGGCTGGGTACTGCGCTGCTTCACGCCGCCATCTTTGCCGATGAGCACTACCTCGAAGCCGGCTAGGTGCAAGCCCAGGTCGCGCTGCAAGTACTGTCGGTCGGCGGGGGAGAGGTGGTCGTGCAGCACATCGAGCACCAGCATATCGCGCTCTTGCAGCTGGCGGGCGGCGGGGGCTAGCAGTTCATGCTGGGTCTGGAAAGCAGCCTGGCTAGCCGTGGGGGCCGCCACCAGCAGCACGCGCTGTCGCCAGCGGCTGGCCCGAATGGTTTCGGCCAGCGACGGCGGGCCGGCGGCCGCTGCGGTTACGGCGGCCAGCAGCCCTAAGCCCAGGAAGAACAGTACCCTCATGCCTGCCTAAACGGCGGTAGCCAGAGCGGGTTGCCGGTGGGGCTTGCGGTTTTGCTTCTGCCGCCCGCGCCATACCAGGAAGCCGGTAACCGGCAGGCTGGCCGAAACAAGGCTGACGACGAAGGCAACAACCTTACCCCCTAGGCCGAGAATCAGCCCGGTGTGCAAGTCGTAGTTCATGTCGGCCAGCTTCTTGCCGTTACTCTTGCCAGCGTGGGGCTGCTCTAGTAGCAGCTGGCCGGTAGTGGGGTGGAAGCGGTACTCGTCGCGGTGGTAGTAGTGCAGCGACTTAGCGTAGGCGGTGCACCACACTGGGGCACCCGGGCTGGCCGGACCAATCAGCAGCATTTCGGCCCTCGGCGACTGCTGCCGCAAGTGAGCGTAGGCTACATCTACCACCGGTAGGGCGGGGCGGGCAGTGAGCAGCGTGTCTACCTTGGGCTCGGCGTTTTCGGCGGCGATGCTGCGGCCGCCGTTGGCCAGGGCGCCGAAGCCGCTCATCAGCCACTCGTAGCTGATGCACAGGCCACTAAGGGCCAGCACCAGGGCTAGGGCGCTGGCGTAGAAGCCAAATACGTTGTGCAGGTCGTAGTTGCGGCGTTTGGGTGAGGCATCCCACTTCACCGAGAAGCGCTGCTTGCGAGCGGCCTTGTTGCGCGGCCACCACAGCACCAGCCCCGATACCAGCATAACCACGAAGGTGATAACGGCCACGTCGACCACCCACTTGCCAATAGCGGGCGGTAGCAATAGGTACATGTGCAGGTACTGCACGATGGTAAAGAAGTCGGACTTCAAATTCTGCACCTTCAGCAGCTGGCCGGAGTAGGGGTTCAGGAAGGCGTAGTACACCTCGTCGCCCTTGCTCAAGTACACCGCCGTCGAGCGGCCGGGGCCGTTGTAGGTAGTCCAGGAGGGCGTAAAGCCGGGCTTGGCTTGCACGGCCGTGGCTTGCAGCACCGAGGGCGGCAGCATAGACCGAGCCTCCACCGCCACGTGGCGCCAGGGCTGCGTTAGGTCCCGGATTTCGTCCTGAAACACGAACACGGCCCCCGACAAACTCACGATAAGCACCACCAACCCCGAGGCCAGTCCCAGCCAAAGGTGCAGTTTGCCGATGGCTTTGCGGAATGTCATGCGCGCAGGGCCAGCAAGCCGTGCTATCCCCGCTGGCTAAGCAAAGGTACGCTAGGCTTGTTTGTTTAGACGAATTATAAATTAGGTGCAAGTAAAAAGAACGCCAGGCTGAGCTTGTCGAAGCACCTCTACCGCATCGTCCGGGTGACGTTCACTAGAGATGCTTCGACAAGCTCAGCAGGACGTTCTTACTTATACCCCCTAGGCCACTTGCAGCGGGCGCACGCCGGCCACGAACTCGCGGATGGCAGCGGCCTGCTGGTCGGCCGGGGTGGTTTGCAGCAGGCGGATGAAGGCGCTGCCGATGATGGCGCCCGTAGTATGCCGGCTGGCTGCCTGGAAGCTGGCCGCATCGCTGATGCCGAAGCCCACCAGCGTGGGGTTGCGCAGCCCTAGGGCCTTGATGCGCTGCAAGTAGGTATCTACGTCGGCGTTCATATTGGTTTGCAGGCCGGTGGTGCCGGCAGCGGCCACCAGGTAGATGAAGCCATCGGCGGCGGCATCGAGCTGCTGCACGCGGGCCGGTGCCGTCTGGGGCGTTACCAGAAACACTGTTTGCAGGCCGTAACGGGCAAATAGGGCTTTGTACTCGCGCTCAAATACTTCGAGCGGCAAGTCGGGCAGAATGACGCCATCGACGCCCACGGCCTGGCACTGCTGGCAAAACTGCTCGACCCCGAACTGCACCACCGGGTTGAGGTAGCCCATGAGCAGGATAGGCACTGTAATGCCTTGCTGCCGAATGCCTTGCAGCTGCTCGAACAGCTTGCCCACGGTCATGCCATTGTCGAGGGCTTGCTGGTTGCTTTTCTGGATGGTTTCGCCGTCGGCCACCGGGTCCGAGTAGGGCATCCCGATTTCCACTAGGTCGGCGCCCGCGTCTTGTAGCGTCCGCAAAATGCTCACGGTATCGTCGAGCTGCGGAAAGCCGGCCGTGAAATACACGTTCAGCACGTCGGCGGTTTTGTGCTGGAATAGGTTAGTAAGGCGGTTCATGATTGTAGAGCTGAGAGCTTAGAACCTAGAGCCAAGAAGGTAAAGTGAAAACGGATGGCCTAGGCAACCACCGCTTTCTAAGTTCCTGGCTCTAAGCTCTAAGTTCTTAATTAGCGTATTCCTCCAGGTGCTTGGTGTAAGTGGCCAGGTCCTTGTCGCCGCGGCCCGAGAGACAGACTACCACCACTTCATCGGGCTTGGCCTTGATGAGTGGCAGGCAGGCTAGGGCGTGCGCCGTTTCGAGGGCCGGGATGATGCCTTCGAGGCGCGAAAGCTGAAAAGCCGCGTCCAGCGCCTGCCGGTCGGTGATGCTCAAGAACTCGGCCCGGCCGGTAGCAAACAGCTGCGCGTGCTGCGGCCCGATGCCAGGGTAGTCGAGGCCCGCCGAAATAGAGTAGGGTTCCGTCACCTGCCCGTCGGGCGTTTGCATCAGAATGGTGCTGCTGCCGTGCAAGATGCCGGGCTTGCCGAGGGCCGTAGTAGCGGCCGAGTGGCCGGTATCGACGCCCTGGCCAGCGGCTTCAGCGGCTACCAGGCGCACCTGGGGCTCGTCGAGGTAGTGGTAGAAGGCGCCCGCTGCGTTGGAGCCGCCGCCCACGCAAGCCAGCACGTAATCGGGGGTGGCGCGGCCGGTGTGGGCCAGCAGCTGGCTGATAATCTCGGCCGAAATAACCGACTGGAAGCGCGCTACCATGTCGGGGTAGGGGTGGGGGCCCACCACCGAGCCGATGATGTAGTGCGTATCGGTGGGGTTCGAAATCCAGTGGCGCATGGCCTCGTTGGTGGCGTCCTTCAGGGTTTGGCTGCCGCTGCGGGCGGGCACCACCTGGGCGCCCAGCATCCGCATGCGGTCCACGTTGGGCTTCTGGCGCTCCATGTCGATGGCGCCCATGTACACAATGCACTCCAGGCCCATGAGCGCGCACACGGTGGCCGTGGCCACGCCGTGCTGCCCGGCCCCAGTTTCGGCCACAATGCGGCGCTTGCCCAGCCGCTGCGCTACCAGTATCTGGCCGATGGTGTTGTTAATCTTGTGCGCCCCGGTGTGGCACAAGTCCTCGCGCTTGAGGTAGATAGTGGTGCCTAGCTCGGCCGATAGGCGCTTAGCCAGGAACAGCGGCGTGGGCCGCCCCACGTAGTCGGCCAGCAGCTGCTGAAACTCGCGCTGAAACCCCGGCTCGTCGATAAGGCGCAGGTAGTTGTCGCGCAGCTCGGCCACGTTAGGGTACAGCATCTCGGGCACGTAGGCGCCGCCGAAGGGGCCGTAGTAGCCGCTAGTATCGACGCGGTAGGGGGAGGGAGCGGTTTCGGTTATCATAAAGGCAGATGGTAAAGCAAAAAAGGCAGTCATGCTGAGCTTGCCGAAGCATCTCTACCGCATAAGTAAGCCTGACGTTTAAAATTAGTTGCGCGGTAGAGATGCTTCGACAAGCTCAGCATGACTGCCTTTATTCTTTTGTTTTTGTGCTACCCCTAGGAGCCCTGCTCGTGCAGGCGCGCTATCAGCTCGCGGGTGCGGGCTACGTCCTTTAGGCCGGGCGCGATTTCGAGCTGGCTGTTGAAATCGAACGCGTAGAGGTAGGGGTGGTGGAAGGCCAGCAGCTCGGCAAGGTTGCTGAGCCCTAGGCCCCCGCCCAGGAAAAAAGGCAACGGCCCCTGGTAAGCGCGCAGCAGCTGCCAGTCGAAGGCGCGGCCGTTGCCGCCGGGCAGCTCGCCCTTAGTATCAAACAGGAAGTAGTCGCACACCGACGCATACGGGGCCACGGTCGCAAAGTCGAAGTCTGGCCCCACCGCGAAGGCCTTGATGACGCACAAGCCTGCGTCGCGCACCTGCTGGCATTCGGCGGGCGTTTCGTGGCCGTGCAGTTGGGCGCAGTCGAGGCCAAACGCCACGCTAGTCGCCTGGATGTTGGCCGGCGTTTCATCCACGAACACGCCGATGCGGCGGATGTGCGCTGGCAGGCTTTTTACTTGGCAGGGGTTGAGCACCTCGCCCACGTAGCGGGCCGACTTAGGCGCAAAAATGAACCCTAGGTAGTCGGGGTCGAGGTCGGCAATGGCCGCCAGGTTGCCGGCTTCGCGCATACCGCAGACTTTAATTTTCATGCTCGCAAGGAGTGGGTTAGCTCGCCAACGGTGCGAGCTGGGCGGATAGTTCGCGCACTAGCTTGCCAAGGGCAGCGGCCGGGTCGGGCGTTTTCATAAACGTTTCGCCTATTAAGAAGCCCTGGTAGCCCGCCCCGCGCAGCTGCCGGATGGTGCGGGCGTGCTCCAAGCCGCTCTCCGCCACCTTCACAAACCGGCTCGGAATGAGCGGCGCCAGGCGTGTCGAAGTTTCGATATCGGTGGCAAACGTGGCCAGGTTGCGATTGTTCACGCCCACCAAATCCACCGTCGGGCAGAGGTGGCCGGTCAACTCGTGCTCGTCGTGCACCTCCAGCAGCACTTCCAGCCCTAGGGCCTGCGCCGCCGTGCTCAGCTGCCGCACCTCCTGGGGCGTGAGGCAAGCGGCAATGAGCAGCACCAAGTCGGCGCCCCAGGCCCGCGCCTCCAGCAGCTGGTACTCGCTCACCACGAAGTCTTTGCGCAAAATGGGCGTGGTGGGGCAAGCCGCCCGCGCCGCCAGCAAGTCGGCCGGCGTGCCGCCAAAAAACAACTCGTCGGTGAGCACCGACAGCACCGCCGCACCCGCTGCCGCGTAGCCCGCCGTGGTGGCGCCCACCTCCGCGGTACCATTGATGACGCCCTTGGACGGCGAGCGGCGCTTGAACTCGGCAATGATGCCCGACGAGCCCGCGGCCGTAAGTGCCGCCCGCGCCGATAGCACCGGCCGCCCAAAGCCCGGCTGCGCGCGCAGGGCCTCGGCCGGCGTTTCGGCCTCGCGGCGGGTCACTTCCTGGCGCTTTTCAGCAATGATTTTATCGAGGATGGTCATAGAAAACAAATCAGAACGTCATGCAGAGCGCAGCGAAGCATCTCGCGTGCGGTACTAATTTCTAGCGTCAGGGTTACTGCTGCGAACGAGATGCTTCGCTGCGCTCTGCATGACGTGTTTATAAGTTACTCGTTCAGCGACCGCAGGGTCTCGAACGCTGCCAGTGCCCGGCCGCCGTCCAGCGACTCGGCGGCCAGCCCTAGGCCCTCGGCAATGCTAGAAGCCCGGCCAGCGGTGCGTAGCGCCAGCGCGGCATTGGCTAGCACAGCGGCGCGGTGGGCAGCGGGCGCCTGGCCCCGCAGCACCTGCGTGAAGATGTGAGCCGCCTCGGCCACCGTGTCGCCGCCAAACAGCGCTTCGGGCGTGGTGGCGGGCAGGCCGAAATCCCGCGGGCTCAGCAGCTCCTCGCTCTGCCGGCCAATGAGCTTGACCGGGCCCGTGAGTGATACCTCGTCGTAGCCATCCAGGCTGTGCACAATCAGGAACTCGCGGCCAGCCTCCTGCTGGTGCAGGTAGGCGTAGAGACGGGCCAGCTCCAGGCTGAACACGCCCACCAGCTGCAAGCGTGGCCGAGCCGGGTTCACCAACGGCCCCAGCATATTGAAGAACGTCTTCACGCCCAGCTCCTTGCGCAGCGGCGCCACTTGCTTTAGGGCCGGGTGGAACAGCGGCGCGTGCAGAAAGCAAATATTGGCTTTGTCGAGCTGGCGGCGCAGTTGGTCGTTCTCGGCCGTGAAGCGCACCCCTAGGTGCTCGAGCACCGTGCTGCTGCCGCTGATGCTCGACACGCCGTGGTTGCCGTGCTTGGCCACTGGCTGCCCCGCCCCGGCCACCACAAAGGCCGACAGCGTGCTGATGTTGAAGGTATTGCGCCCGTCGCCGCCGGTGCCGCACACGTCCATTACGTCGTAGCCCCCCAGGTCTACCGGCCGGCACAACTCCAGCAGGGCGTTGCGGAAGCCGGCCAGCTCGTCCACCGTCACGCTGCGCATGAGGTACACCGTGAGGAAGGCCGCAATCTGGGCCGGATTGTACTCGCCGCGGGCAATGCCCAGCACCACGCGGTGCGCCTCGTCCTGGGGCAGCGTGCGGTAGGCGAAAAGGTGGTTGAGCGTGTCTTTCACTAGTAAATGTGAAAATGTAAGGGATGTAGAAATGTGAAAATGGGTAATTGAAAACCTTGGAGTAGGAGAAGCAGCCGTTGCGCTAGACGCAATTTTTACATCCTCATATTCCCCTGCATTTTCACATCTAATTTTTTATCCAGTTCGCCAGCATGGTTTTGCCGTGCTCGGTCAGTACCGACTCGGGGTGGAATTGCACGCCGAGCACGTCGTAGTCGCGGTGGGCCACGGCCAGCACTTGGCCATTTTCGTCCACGGCCGTCACGTGCAGCTCGGCGGGCACCTGCTCGGGCGCGATGGTCCAGGAGTGGTAGCGGCCCACGCGCACGTTGTCGGGCACGTCATCGAACAAGCGGCTGCGGCCGGCTTCGGGTGTGCGGTGCAGGGTGTGGGCCACGCCGTGGTGTACCTCGCCCAAGTTAGCCAGCTGCCCACCAAAGGCCTCGCCAATGGCTTGATGGCCCAGGCACACCCCTAGGATGTGCTTGGTAGGCGCATAGCGCTTAATCAGCTCGGGCATGATACCGGCTTCGCTGGGCACGCCCGGCCCCGGTGATAGCAGGATGTGCGAGTACTTCTCTACCTCGTCGAGGCTGATTTTGTCGTTGCGAAACACGTCTACTTCCTGCCCCAGCTCGCGCAGCAAATACACGAGGTTGTAGGTGAAGGAGTCGTAGTTATCGAGAACCAGGATAGGCATTGTAAGTAGTGCTAAAAGAGAACGTCATGCTGAGCGAAGCCGAAGCATCTCTACCGCAGGAGTATTCTCAACAATTGGAAGTTAGTTACGTGGTAGAGATGCTTCGGCTTCGCTCGGCATGACCACCTTTTTGCATCTGAGAATCAAACCTTCTCCGCCTGTTGCAGCGCGGCGCGCAGAGCGCCCAGCTTATTGTGCACCTCTTGCAGCTCGCTGGCGGGCACCGACTTGGCCACTACGCCCGCGCCGGCCTGGTAATACAAGGTGTTGTCCTGGCTGAGGAAGGTGCGAATCATGATGGCGTGGTTGAAGTCGCCGCCGAAATCCAGCACCCCTAGGCAGCCGCCGTAGAAGCCGCGCTGCGTGCTTTCGTACTCGTCTATCAGCTGCACGGCGCGGTACTTGGGGGCGCCCGACAGCGTGCCGGCCGGGAAGGTTTCGCCTACCACGTCGAGCGGCTCGGTATTGGCCCCTAGGTTACCTACTACCTTCGATACCAAGTGAATAACGTGCGAGTAGTACTGAATTTCCTTGAAGCGCTCCACGGCCACTACGTCGCAGCGGCGCGAGAGGTCGTTGCGGGCCAAATCCACCAGCATCACGTGCTCGGCGGTTTCCTTGGGGTCGTCGAGCAGCTGCTGGGCCAAGCGGGCGTCGGCTGCGTCGTCGCCGGTGCGGCGGAAGGTGCCCGCGATGGGGTAGAGCACCGCCTGCCCCTGCTTTATCACAATCTGCGACTCGGGCGACGAGCCGAAAATCTTGTAGCTGCCGTAGTCGAAGAAGAACAGGTAGGGCGAGGGATTGAGCGAGCGCAGGGCCCGGTACACGTTGAACTCGTCGCCCTGAAACCCTTGGGCAAAGCGGCGCGACAGCACAATCTGAAACACGTCGCCGCGCTGGCAGTGGTGCTGCCCCAGGCGCACCAGCTCCAGAAACTCCTCGTCGGTGGCGTTGGTGGTTTCCGGGCCCGTGAGGTTGAAGGGGTGGGTGGCGAAGTTGCGGTTCTGGATGAGCGTTTCAATTTGGTCGAGCGTATCGGGCGCGGGCTCCTCGCCCTCGGCCAGGTACTGGTGCTCGAATAAGTACAGCTCGTCCTTGAAGTGGTTGATAACGATGACGTAGCGAAACGCCTGGTACACGATGGCCGGCACCGTGCTCTCGTCCGGCTTGTCGCGCAGCTCCACATCCTCAAAGTACTGCACCGCCTCGTAGGCCATGTGCCCAAACAGCCCGTTGCTGGTGAAGGGCAGCCCCGAGGGCGCCACCGGCCGGAAGCTTTCGCGGAAGGCGCGCAGCTGCCCTAGGGCCTGGCGCGGGTCGGGCAGGGTGCTCACCTGCGCCTGCTGGCCTGGGTGCTGCACCGTCAGCTGGCGCCCATCGAGCTCGAAGCGCGCCACTGGGCTGAAGCACAGGTACGAAAAGCTGTTGTCATGGCCGTGGTAGTCGGAGCTTTCGAGCAGCAGCGTGCCCACAAACTGGTCGCGCAGCCGCAAATACAAACTCACCGGCGTGAGCGTATCGGCTAGCAGGCGGCGGTGGCGGCTGTGCACCAGGGTAGCAGTAGAAACTTCGGGAGAAACGGCCGACATGGCGAGAGGAAATGCGAAAACAAAAAAAAGCCCGTTGCGGCGAGCAACGGGCTTTGGAAATTTCAGGAGGGGTTTGCACCAACCGGATATGCCTTTTTGCTCAGCCTTGAAGTAAGGGAGAGTGCCACCACCAGAGTTGCGAAGCGAAGGCGCGGGTTGACATAGGTTGAATGCGTTTACGGCCGCAAAGGAACAATGCTTTTGGCAAAAACCAAATTATTGAGGCCGCAATTTTTCGCAAACAGCTACTTTGGCGTCACCTTGAACATCACCTGCACTGTCCCTTTTGCCGATTGCGGATTCAGGTCAACCATAATTTTAGTAGGATTAAATGAGCCGCTTTCAGCCAGGAAGCGCTGCGATTGGATAAGCTTAGCCCGGCTGAATAAATCGCCTGGGCGAAGCGGCAGCTGAATGTCACAATCGGAACTGTTGCGGCAACCAATGATGATAACTGGGCTAACGCGCATCACGGGGCCTTCGCTAATGAAGAATGTTAGGTTGATGGTGCCGTCGGGCTGGGTTTTAGCTACGGGATTGATTTGAAAGTAGAGGTAGCCTCGGTCCATATAACGCGAGGTGACATCTTGGCCGTCAGGGCGGTAGTTGAGCCTGGCCTCTAGGTCTTGCTTGTTGTACAAGTCGCCACGCTTGAGCCCTAGGGCCTCGTTGAGTTGCGCCGTCGTCAGGAAGGTGTTGCCCTGCCAGGTGATTGAGCCGATGCGGCTCAGTGCTGTGGCGGGCGGTGTGGGAAGAAGTGTAGCACTAGCAGCAACAACGGGGGCTAGCCCTAGGGCGGCCGCGCCTACCCAAGCCAGGGCAGCTACGGGAAGAATCAACAGCAGGCGAAGTTTTTTCATGGGAGAAGAAGGAGAATGGGTGAGCATGTGAATGCGCCGCGCAACCTGCTTGGTAGCAAATGGATGCACTAGCCGTGAGGGCAATGGCCCGATGGCCAGCTTGAGCAGCAGTCGGCCATAGGCGGCGCGGTTGCCAGTAGGGCGCGTCACGGCAGCATCAGCCAGGTACTCGTGCACGGTGCGCAGCTCGCGCCGCAGGTACACAACCAGGCCATTAAACCAGAAAAACCAGCCGATGACCTCTACCAGCAGTAGGTCGAGCGAGTGAAACTGCGCGCCGTGTACCTGCTCGTGCTGTAGCAGCTGCGCGTACTCGGCCGGGCTGAGCTGCGCGTGGGCGGGCGACAAAAACACGTAGCGGCCGAAGGAAAAAGCCGGCCGGCTAGGCTCGGGCAACTGCACCAGCCAGCCCCGGCCCAGCGGTACGCGCGGGTGCTGCCGGCTCAGGCGGTAAAGCCACCCTAGGCTGTGCACCGTATCAAAAGCCTGAAATGCCACCCCCAGCCAATAAACTGCGAGCACCAAGGGCAGCCACGACACGCTTGGCGCTGCCGGAACTAGGGTGTGTCTGAAAAGTCTTGTAATTTAGGCGCTATGGCACAGCGCTATGAGTTAAGTGACGTCCACTGGGCCGTTATCAGCCCCCTGCTCCCGCAACAGACCTTGGGTCGCCCCGGC